>ERZ795052.4869-NODE-4869-length-13493-cov-6.352210_pt1 | contig 13493 bp, 13 predicted proteins | sample MGYA00375136_ERZ795052 | MGnify/ENA primary metagenome ERZ795052 (study PRJEB30181, sample SAMN05720156) | activated sludge metagenome | isolation source: Anaerobic digester | place: Japan | collected 2015-05-26 ... | reverse complement strand
GCGCCGGTGCTGCCGGGGCAAGCGGACGTGACGGTGGCGGAGCTGGAGACGTTGGTGGTGACCAACACGGCCAGTGACGCCGACCTGCCGGCCAACGGGCTGACTTACAGCCTGGTCAATGCGCCGGCGGGAGCCAGCATTGATGCCCAGGGCGTGATCACTTGGACCCCGACCGAGGAACAGGGTCCGAGCACGAACCTGTTGGTGACGGTGGTGACCGACGACGGGACGCCGGCGTTGAGCGCGACCAACAGCTTTGTGGTGGTAGTGGAAGAGGTGAACTCTCCACCGGTTTTGTCTGTTGTGCCCGATGTGGTGTTGACGGGTGCCGTGCACTTGATCCTGACCAACGCGGCCACGGATCCGGACATGCCGATGAACAGTCTTGCTTACGAATTATTGGTTGGGCCTCCGGGGGCGACAATTGACGATGAAGGAATCATTTCCTGGCCGCCCGCCCCCGATCAGGTTCCCAGCACCAACCTGTTTACGACCGTGGTTTGGGACGACGGGCTCCCGCCGTTGAGCGCGACCAATACTTTCACCGTCACGGTGAGGCCGGACCCTGCCCAAGAGCCGCCGGTCATCCAATCCATTGAATTTCTCGGAGGCGAAGTCCGAATCCGGTGGACAGCCGCCGCTGGCGTGAGGTATCGGTTGGAGTATAAGGATGATTTCACGGTGACGAATTGGACACCGGCGGAGCCCGAGATTGTCGCGACCGAAGAGCTGGTAACCGTGACCAACGTGTTGCACACGACCTCGCAGCGGTTTTACCGCGTATATGTGGTGCCTTGAAACCAAAGGAACGTGAAGATTTTGGCAGGCAGAATGCTGTATTTTAAGAGTTTAGGTCCAGCGATGTTGGCAGGTTGGCTGGGTCTTGATTGCAGTCGCCACTGAACCGAACATGCAAATTAACGTTATCGAGTATTTTGAGAATGGGGCGCTCCGCAAGTGCCCGCAGAAGCTGGCGGTGAAAGATGCGAGCCGCGAATGCACGTTCGCCGACCTCGAACGCTTCGCCAAGAACTGCGCGGCCTTGATCCTGAAGCGCACCCGGGCCCGAAACCGTCCGATCCCCGTTTTCCTCGGCAAAGGCGCCGAGAATATCGTGGCCGATATGGGCATCCTCTATAGCGCGAACGCCTACGCGAATCTGGACGTGAAGTCGCCGCCGCAGCGGCTGCAAGGCATGTTGCAGAATCTGGAGCCGGAGGTCATCATTACCTCGGCCGCTCATGCCGCCGTGCTCCGCGGGCTGCAGATTCCCGAGGAAAAGTTGTTGTTGATTGAGCAGGCCATGGTCGGCGAGTCATTCTACGACAACGCCGCCCTGCTGCGCCGGATTGAGCCGGTGATTGACACGGACCCCTACTGCGTGATTCACACTTCCGGCTCGACCGGGGTGCCCAAGGGGGTGGCGTTGAACCATCGCAGCACGATTGATTTCGTGGACTGGGCCTTCGACCGCCTCGGTTTGGACGGCAGCGAAGTCATGGGCAGCCTTGCCCCGATTTATTTTGACGCCTACACGCTCGAGTTCTGCATGCTCCTGGCCAAAGGTTCGACCTGGATGGTGGTTCCGGACCAACTGGCCATGTTTCCGGCGAAGTTGGTTGAGTTTGTCGCCAGCAATCCGATCAATTTCATCTTTTGGGTGCCGACGGTCATGGTCAATATTGCCAATCTTGACCTGCTGGCCAAGACCCGTCTCGACCGGCTTAACAAAGTCTTTTTCATCGGCGAGGTCTTTCCCACGCGCCACCTCAATTATTGGCGGCGCCATCTGCCCGGCGCAATGTTCGTCAACCTTTACGGTCCCATTGAAATCACGGTCGCCTGCACTTACTACATCGTGGACCGCGACCTGGACGACGACGACAAGCTGCCGATTGGTTATCCCTGCCGAAACACGGACATCCTGATTCTCAACGAGCAAAACCAGTTGACCCAAGTGGATGAGCCGGGGGAAATCTGCGTGCGCGGCAGCTCGCTGGCCCTGGGGTACCTGAACAACCCGGAACGGACCGCCAAAGGGTTTGTGCAAAACCCCCTCAACCCGCATTATCCGGAGCTGATTTATCGCACGGGCGATTTGGGTTACTGGAATAGTCGCGGTGAAATCATGTTCCTTGGCCGGCGCGATTTTCAGATCAAGCACATGGGGTACCGCATCGAGCTGGGGGAAATCGAGCATGCGGTACTGCAGGTGGACGGCATTCGGAACTGCTGCGTGGTTTACAGCCAGGCCAGAAAGGAGATTACGCTGTTTTACGAATGCGATCGGGAGCTTCCGCCCGCGTTCATCCGCGAAAAACTCATGGTCACGCTTCCCAAATACATGCTGCCGACCGTGTTCCATCGGATGGAGCTTATGCCACGGAATCCCAATGGCAAAATTGACCGGCAAAAACTGGTCGCCAGCGTCAATTGAATCGAATGGCTCCTGTCACTCGCCTTAACGACGTCCTTGAAGCCGTTCAGCGAGCGCGCCAGAACGCCCCGAATTTCTGCACCAACTTTTTCCCCGTCGAGCCGGTGCTCCGGCTCTGGATTCAGCAGGGGGACCTCAGCGCGCGGTCGGAAGCCGGCTGCGCGTTTTTTCTGCGCCGGGACCGGGATTTTTTCCATTTCTATTTCGCCGCGCCGGAAGCCGCGGCGCTCGGGCGCGGCTTGGCGGCCCTGAATGACATCCATTCCGAACCGGTGGTCGTGGACCTGATTGGGCGCCCGGAATCCTGGCAACCTTTGGCTGCGGTCTTTGCCGGCTGCCGTTTCCGCCCCTACCGCCGGTTGGTGCGCCTGGCCCGGGCTGCCAAGCCCCTGCCGCCCCTCATCCCGCGGGACACGCCCCCGCCGCCGGTGGTCTGGCCCGACGAGGCGGAATCCGGACGTGTTTTGGAGCTGATTGAGCAGTTCTTTGACCGGTACTCGGACCAGCTTCCCACGCTGGACCAGGTTCGCGCCGCGGTCGCCGCCCATCAGATTCTCGCCGTGAAGGTTGGGGGCGAGCTGGCCGCCCTCCTGTTTTACGAGACGCAGGGCCTCACCTCGCTGCTGCGGTACTGGCTGGTGGCCAGGCCACATGAATCGCGCGGCTTCAGCTCCGCGCTGCTCCGGGAATACCTGGGCTCGCAAACCAGCGTGCGCCGGTTTCTTCTCTGGGTGGCCGCCCAAAACGAGCGGGCGATGGGAAAATACTTGCAATATGGCTACGCCGCCGATGGATTGGAGGACGAGATTATGGTAAATGAAAGAATTACCGCATGAAGCGACTGCCTGAACTGCTCCGGGAAATCCGGCCGGAATTTGATTTTACCACCTCGAAGGATTTCATCGCGGATGGAATGCTGGATTCCTTCGACCTGATGACGCTGGTGGCGACGCTGGACAAGACCTATGGCATCTCCATTCAGGGAACGGACATCGTGCCCGAAAACTTCAAGAACCTCGAAACGATTGAAAACCTGCTGCGGCAGTGCGGGGTGACGGCATGAACTTCCGATTCCAGCGCAAACGCATCTCCGGCATTCTCTCGATTTTGCCGCCCACCGAGCGGTCGTTTGTCGAGGAGATGCGGAATTTCAACTTTCCCGAGTCGCGCTCCTTGAAGCTCAAGGAGGTCATGGGCTACGACAAGCGGCGCGTGGCCGGTCCGGACATTTGTCTTTCGGACCTCGCCGTCTTCGGCCTGCGCCGGCTGTTCGAGCGCGGCCTGCTGCAGCCGGAGGAGATTGACGCTCTCCTGGTGGTCAGCACGTCGCTGGATCACATCATTCCGCCGACGAGCAACCTGATCCAGGGCCGGCTGGGATTGAAGCAGGACATTTTATGCCTTGACATCAGCCAGGCTTGCGCCGGGTTTGTCATCGGCCTGCTTCAGGCGTTCCTGTTGCTCGAACAGGAGAGCGTGCGCAAAGTCGTCCTGGTCAATGGCGACCTGTTGAGCCGGAAAGCCTCGCCCCAGGACCGCAACATCTATCCCCTGATCGGCGACGCGGCCGCCATCACCGTGGTCGAGCGCGACCCCGGGGATTCCGTCATTCACGCCAGTGTGCAGATGGACGGGCAGCGCGCCGAGGCGTTGGTCATCCCCGCCGGGGGGTTCCGGCTGCCCTCCAGTCCCGAGACGGCGGTGCTGGAGGACGTCGGCGACAACAACCGCCGGGCCAAGGACCACTTGCGGATGGATGGGACCGCCATCTTCAATTTCGTGCAGACGGAGGTGCCGCCAATGATCGAGCGGTTGCTGCAATGGGCCGGCCTCACCCACGAGGCCGTGGATTACTACCTGTGCCACCAGCCCAACCGCTTCATGCTCCAGAAGCTGGCCGACAAGATGAAGGTCCCGCACGAGCGGATGCCCAACAACGTGGTCGAGCATTTCGGCAACAGCGGCGGCGCGACCATTCCCATCGCCATCACGCACAACCTGGCGCCGCGGCTGCGCCAGGGCTGCATCCAGGCCTGCCTGGCCGGATTTGGCGGGGGATTGGTCTGGGCGGGGATGCTAATGAAGCTGGGCCCCCTGGCCTTTTGCGAAACGGTGGATTTTTCCTGAACACGTGCTATGGACGATTTTCTGAAAAGCATTGCGGCGATCCTCGAGGTGCCTGAAGTCAAGGAAACCGACGACCTGAAGAGCTTCGAGCAATGGGATTCCCTGTCGGTGTTGTCGGTGATTGCCATGCTGGACGCCAAACACGGCGTCAACCTCAAGGCCGCGGACCTGGCCCAGGTGAATTCCGCGGGCGAACTCTGGCGGTTGGTGCAGTCGCGGAAAGGCGTCTGAACCCCGGCGGGCGGAGGCGGCCATGAACATCATCTTTTCCTCGCGCGTGCCCCGCGAATCGCGTGAAGCCCTGGAGGAGTTGTTGTTCTTCAATCCCCGGCAGCACCGCGTGCGGGATGGCATTCTCGATTCGCTTGAGCAATTCGGCCATCCGCGGCTGGTGGACACTCCCGCCGGCCTCTCGGTTCGCGTGGGGGCGCATGAGGCTCAGACCCTGTTCGCTTACGACCGCGACCGGCGCGGCAGCGACCCGGTGGGCGTGGTCGTCTTTTTGCGCACCAGCCCTTCGGAAATGGCGGTGCTGCACGTCGCCGTGCATCCGGACTACGCCTTGCAGGGCAGGCAGGCGGGGGTGGGGCTGGGGGTCACCCTGGTGGAAAAGGTCAAGGAAATCGCTTCGCGAATTGTCGGGGTGGAAAAGATTGTCTTTTTCTACCGCCAGCATGTGGTTATACGCATCTGAATGAGACACGCCATTTCATCGGAAGGATTCGGAGTGCGCCTGCGGCCGGTCCGCCTCGACGATGCCCGGTTCATCGTTTGGATTCGCAGTCTTGAACATGCCCGCGGCCGGGTCGGCGACTCGGCTGCCAGCATCGCGAGCCAGGAGCAGTGGTTGAAAGATTACTTCGCCCGCGAGGGCGATTACTATTTTGTCATCGAAACCGCGCAGGGACGCCGTCCCGTCGGCACCTACGGGCTCTATGATCTCCGGGAGGGCAGCGCCGAGTCGGGCCGCTGGATTATCCGGCCGGAGGTTCCCGCGGCCATTCCCAGCGCCATTCTGGCATTGGACCTGGCCTTTGGGACCCTCAACCTGAAAGAAGTGCGCGCGACGACCGTCTCGACCAACCGGCGGGTGCTGTCCCTGAATCGCAAGTTCGGCTTTCGCCAGGTCCGCGTGGACCCGGCCGCCCAGGTGATTGGGGGGCAGCCGGTGGACCTGGTTCGTTTCGTTCTCGCGCCGGGGGACTGGGCGGACGCGCGGGAGCGATTGCTGCCCCACGCCGCCCTGGCCGAACAGCAGGTGCGCGATTGGGACCAAAGCCCGGCGGCCGCGGTCACACCCACCGAGTACTGAGAGAGAATCACGGGAACAGCCTATGGAACTGAGCGAGTGTCGAATCATTGAGTTGCCAAAAATCACGGACCCGCGGGGGAACCTGACGTTCATCGAAAACCAGCGGCACATTCCTTTTGAAATCCGGCGGGTTTTTTATCTGTACGACGTTCCCGGCGGGGCGGACCGCGCCGGCCACGCCTTGAAGCGGTGTCATCAGTTCATCATCGCCATGTCGGGCAGCTTCGACGTGGTGGTGTACAACGGCAAGGACAAGCAGCGGTTCCATTTGAACCGCTCTTATTATGGCCTGCACCTGCCCCCCATGTTCTGGCGGGAAATTGACAACTTTTCCTCAGGTTCGGTCTGTCTGGTGCTGGCGTCGGAACCCTACGACGAGAAGGACTATTTCCGGGATTACCGCGAATACCTGTTGGCCGTGGGAGGCGCCGCCCGGTGAAGGTGCCCTTCCTGGATTTTGTCGGCCCCTATGAGGAGCTCAAGCCGGAGCTCGACGAGGCCTGGTCGCGCTTCATGCGTTCCGCCTGGTATATCCTGGGGCGGGAGGTCGAGGCGTTCGAGGAGGAATACGCGGCGTATTGCGGCGCGCGGTATTGCGTGGGAGTGGGCAACGGCCTGGAAGCCCTGCACCTGATTCTGCGCGCGTACGGGATTGGAGCCGGGGACGAAGTCATTGTCCCGTCCAACACCTACATTGCCACCTGGCTGGCCGTTTCGTATGCCGGGGCGACACCGGTGCCGGTCGAGCCCGATTCCCGCACCTTCAACCTCGATCCGTCGCGCATCGAAGCCGCATTGACCCCCCGAACGAAGGCCCTCATGCCTGTGCACCTCTACGGTCAGCCGGCGGACATGGATCCCCTGCTGGAACTGGCGCGGCGGCATGGGTTGAAAGTGATCGAGGACAATGCGCAGGCCCAGGGGGCGCGGTACAAAGGGCGCCGGACGGGCGCGCTCGGGGATGCCGCTGGCAACAGTTTTTATCCCGGCAAGAACCTGGGCGCTTACGGTGACGCCGGGGCGGTGACCACCAATGATGCGGAACTGGCCGACCGCGTGCGCACCTTGCGAAATTACGGGTCAAAGAAGAAATACTACAACGAATGCAAGGGTTACAATTCCCGTCTGGATGAACTTCAGGCGGCGCTGTTGCGGGTCAAGCTGCGGCATCTGGATGCGTGGAACCAGCGGCGCGCCGCCGTCGCCGCCCGCTATCAAGCCGCCCTGCCCGCGGGGCTGACTTTGCCCTGGGTGCCCGAGTGGGCGGAGCCGGTGTGGCACCTTTATGTGGTTCGCCACCCGCAACGTGACCGGTTGCAACAAGCGTTGAACGACCGCGGCATCGGCACGCTCATACACTACCCCGTCCCGCCGCATTTGTCGGGCGCCTATGCCGGCCCGCAGTGGCCCCGGGGGGCTTTCCCGGTGGCCGAGCAGCTTGCGGACACGGTGCTGAGTCTGCCGATGGGCCCTCACCTGCGCGAGGAGCAGGTCGAGCAGGTGCTTTGCGCCACCCGGCAGGCGCTCGAAGAAATCGGCGTCAAGTTCTGCGGCCAGAGCGCGAGCTGCCAGGGCGCGCCGGCCGCCTCTGCCTTGGCCGGCTCGTCCTAGCTTCTCCCCGGTGAGCTCGAGCGAAAAAAGCACCTACGGGTCCATCCTGAAATCCTCCGCGTTGATTGGGGGCTCCTCCCTGGTCAACGTCGGCATCAGCATCGTGCGGGCGAAGGCCATGGCGTTGCTGCTGGGGCCGGGGGGCGTTGGATTGCTGGGCCTGTTGAACTCGGTTTTGGACCTGGCTCGGACGATGGCCGGCCTGGGCCTCAGCAGCAGCGGCGTGCGGCAGATCGCCGAGGCGGCGGCGACCCAGGACAGTCAGCGGGTCGCGCGCACGGCCCTCGCCCTGCGGAACGCGGCGGTGCTGCTGGGCATCGTGGGCGGGGGGCTGATCGCTCTTTTTTCCCGTCCGATTGCCGTTTTTTCTTTTGGGGACGCCAGCCAGCAGAGGGCGGTGGCGTTGCTGGGCCTGGCGGTTTTGTTCGCCAGCGTTGCCGGGGCGCAGCTTGCCCTGCTGCAGGGGCTGCGGCGCATTCGCGAACTGGCGATGGCCAACGTCCTGGGCGCCTTCTTGGGCACGTTGGGCAGCATCGTCATTATTTATCTTTTCCGCCGTCAGGGCCTGGCGGTGTCGCTGATCTGCGTGGCCTTGATGGCGCTGGCCGGGACGTGGTGGTACGTGCGGCGGGTCGAGCTGCCAGCCATGCGGTGGCGCTGGGCCGACCTGGCGCCGGAGGTTTCCGCGCTGCTCAAGCTGGGAGTGGTTTTCATGGCCAGCGGCCTCATGATGATGGCCGTCGGCTATTTCATCCGCATGATCGTCATGCGGAAGCTGGGCGAGGACGCCGCCGGCTTTTATCAGGCGGCGTGGGCGCTGGGGGGCCTGTATGTGGGCTTCATCCTTCAGGCAATGGGCGCGGACTTCTTCCCGCGCTTGACCGCCGCGGCCCAGGACCATCCCCGCTGCAACCGGATGGTAAACGAGCAGACCGAAATCGGCCTGCTGCTGGCGGGACCGGGCCTGCTGGCGACCCTGACGTTTGCCCCTTGGGTGATTCGGATTTTCTACTCGGGCCAGTTCGAACCGGCGGTCGAAATTCTCCGCTGGATATGTCTCGGGATGATGTTGCGGGTGGTTTCGTGGCCGATGGGTTACATTCTCCTGGCCCAGGGCGCCCGCCGCGCGTTCTTTTGGAGCGAGCTGGCTGCCAATGCCGCCCAGGTCGGCCTGGCCTGGCTGGGGGTCCTCTATTTTGGCTTGAAAGGGACCGGCATCGCCTTCTTTGCCTCCTACCTGTTCTACTGGATGTTGATTTACGCGATTGTGCGCGGCCTCAGCGGGTTTCGCTTCTCCCCCGCCAGCCGCGGCATCGGGCTGCTCTACCTGGTGTTGATCACCCTGGTCTTCGTTGGATGGTATTTCGTGCCGGAAGGCTGGGTGATGGCGGGAGGGACGCTGGCGATGATCGGCGCCGGGAGCTTTTCCTGCCGCCGGATTTGCGCGCTGGTGCCGTTCGAGCGTATGCCGGGGCCGGCGCAGCGCGTGCTGGTCTTGCTCCGGCTGGCATCGCCCCCGGCACGGGTTTAGCCGACAGCTTTAGGACAATGGGAAAGATGACATGAAAACAGCAATTATTGGCATGGGTTACGTTGGCCTGCCACTGGCCGTGCAGTTCGCCCGCGCGGGAGTGGCCGTGGTCGGTTTGGACATAGACGCTTCCAAAGTGGATGCCCTCAACCAGGGCAAAAGCTACATCAAGCACATCACCTCGGACACCATTGAGGAGGCCGTCCGCTCCGGACGGTTCGCCGCTACCACGGACTTCAGCCGCATCCGCGAGGTGGAAGCGGTGATCATCTGCGTGCCCACTCCGCTGAACAAAAACCGCGAGCCGGATATTTCCTACATCCTCGCCACCGGCCGAAGCATCGCGCCGCATTTGCAACCCGGCACGCTGGTGGTCCTGGAGTCCACGACCTACCCCGGCACCACCGACGAAGACCTCCGCCAGGTTCTCGAGGTGGGATCGGGTCTGGAAGCTGGCAAGGGGTTTCACCTAGCCTTTTCGCCGGAACGCGAAGACCCGGGCAATCCGGACAGCAAGGTGGCTGTCATTCCGAAAGTAGTGGGCGGATTTACGCCGGCCTGTCTCGAGAAAGCGGTGCAACTTTATTCCAAGGCGGTCAAGACGGTCGTGCCGGTCTCGTCCTGCCGGGTGGCGGAGGCGACCAAGCTCCTCGAGAACACCTTTCGCTCGGTCAACATCGCCCTGGTCAACGAGCTCAAGATCGTTTACAGCGCGATGGGCATTGACATTTGGGAGGTGATTAACGCCGCCAAGACCAAGCCGTTCGGTTTCATGCCCTTCTACCCCGGTCCCGGCCTTGGGGGGCACTGCATCCCGATTGATCCGTTTTACCTTACCTGGAAAGCGCGGGAGTATGCGCAAAACACGCGTTTTATCGAGCTGGCCGGTGAGGTGAATACCAGCATGCCCGATTATGTGGTCCATCGCGTCGCGGATGCCTTGAATGACCGCCAGAAGGCCGTCAAGGGCAGTTCGATTCTTGTCCTGGGCCTGGCGTACAAGCCCAACGTGGATGATGAGCGCGAGTCGCCCAGCTATGTCCTCATGGACAAGCTCGCCGCGCGCGGCGCCAGGGTGGCCTACCATGATCCGTATGTTCCGGTCATCCGGCCCACCCGCGAGCATCCGCATTGGGCCGGCACGGAGTCGGTGAAATGGAATCGTGAAACCATTTCGGGATTTGACGTGGTGTTGATTGCCACCAACCACGCCTGCGTGAATTATCACGAATTGGTGGAATGGGCCGGCTGTATTGTGGACACGCGCAACGCGCTGGCCGGCATTGCGACGCGCCCGGGCCAGCTCTGGAAAGCCTGATTCTTCGTCTCCAGCCCACGCAAAAGCCGCCTTCCCAGGCGGCTTTTGCTTTGTACATCCCGATCGGAAGGGTTGCCTGCTGCTACGTGCCGGCGGCGGGTTCAGAGGGCGGACGATAGCTGGCCACGACCCACCGGCTGAGCACTTTGTCGGGCTCGCGCACCGCCTCGGCGTCCAGCACAAATTCCCGGGGCCCGCTGTTCTGCACGATGAGTTTCAGGGCGAAATGGAGGTCCTTGAACCGCGCCGCGCAGAGGTCGCGGACGGACTGGGCGTGTTCCAGCGCGTCGCGGACCAGGGCGTCGGCGCCTTCGGCGCTGAAGCGGATGCGCAAGCCGTGGTTTTGCTCGAAACGCTGGGCAAACTCCTCGACCAGCCGGAGCGCCACCAGCCGCTCCTCCTGTTGCGGGTCCGCCAGCATGGCCCGCAGCTCCCCTTGCGGATCATCCACCAGCTTCCGCGTCACGACGAAGCGGCGGACTTTCGTGGAAGGCAGCTCGAACTTGATGTCGCGGAAAACCTGTTCGCACACGGTCATGAGGCCGCGCGCCCCGGTTTGTTCTTCGGCGGCCCGTTCGGCAATGCGGCGGAGCCCATCGTCCGAGAACAGGACTTCGATGTTGTACGCGGCAAAATCCTGCTCGTACTGGCGAATGATGCTGCCTTCCGATTTCTTCAAAATCAGGAATAAGTCCTCCACCTCCAGCGAGTGGCACACGACGCGCACCGGCAGCCGGCCAATGAACTCCGGCTCGAAACCGAACTCGATGAAATCGCGGGTTTGGGCGTGAGCGAGCACGTCCTCGGTCTTGTCCAGCGGCCGGTCCTTGGCGGCGAAGCCGATGGCGGCCTCGCGGAGGCGGCGCCGGACGAAATTTTCCAAACCGCTGAAGGCGCCGCTGACGATGAACAGGATGTGCTTGGTGTTGATGGTGCTCGGGGCTTTGCGTCCGCGCTGGGTGAAATCCATCATCGCCTGGATTTGGCCGGCGATGTCGTTGGGGGATCGCGCCGGCACCTCGGTCTCCTCCATCAGTTTGAGCAGATTGGTTTGCACGCCCCGCCCGCTGACGTCCCGGCCGGTGAGGTTGCTGGCGGCGGCGATCTTGTCAATTTCGTCAATGTAGATGATGCCGTACTGGGCGCGGGTGACGTCGCCGCCCGCCAGGCGCAACAGGTCGCGCACCATGTCCTCGACATCGCCCCCGACGTAGCCGGTTTCGGAAAACTTGGTTGCGTCCGCCTTCACAAACGGAACCCCGATCAAGTCGGCGGCGCTGCGGATCAGGTAGGTTTTGCCCACCCCGGTCGGGCCGATGAGGATGATGTTCTGTTTGGCGTAGTTGGGGCATTCCTTGCCCTCGAGGGCGAGGCGGACATGGTGATAATGGTCGCAAAGCGCCACGCTGAGGACCTTCTTGGCCTCGTCCTGCCGGATGACGAACCGATCGAGGTGTTCCTTGACCTCGCGCGGCTTATAGTCGAAGCGGAAAGCCTCCGCGGCGGTTTCCTTGCCCGGCCCTTCGCCCCCCGGCTCGGGCCCGGCGGCGGGCTGGCCGCCCATTCCGCGGAATTGCTGGCCCAGCAATTCCGCCATTCGCCGTTGAAACTCCTCCGGCGAGGGGATGCCACCACCCGGCTTATCCATAAATGTGCTCCTGGTTCACTGTCATACAACCTTGTCATCATACCCCCGTTGGGGCATAAGACCAAGCTGTGAATGCGCCCTTTCAACCGGCGAATGTGGAGCGTTTTGAGGCGGCGCTGCGCCGTTTCGACGAGGAGAACGCCCGCGATCCCAACCTCGTGACGGTTGACGGCCGGCCTGAGCCGCGCGAGCTGGTTTACGCCCGGTGGCTCACCGGGTGGGTCTTGCGGCTGTGTCCGGAAGCGTCGGAGGCGCTGCGCCTGGCCGCCCGCTGCCAGCACCTTTGCCGCTGGCTGGTCCCGCGCCAGTCTTATCCGATGACCCGCGCCGGCTACCTGCAATGGCGCGAGGGCCTTAAGAGATTCCACGCTCAAAAGGCCGGGGAGATTTTGCGTGAAGCCGGTTACCCGGCGGAAATGATCCAACGGGTTCAGCAACTCAATCTGAAGCAGGGCCTGCCGCACGATGCCGAAGTCCAGGTGTTGGAGGATGCGCTCTGTCTCGTGTTCCTGGAACACCAGTTCGGCGACCTTGCGGGCAAAACCAGCGAGGAGAAGATGATCAATGCCCTGCGGAAGGCGTGGATGAAAATGAGCCCCGCCGGCCAGGCGCTCGCTCGAACGCTGTCCTTTGACCCGCGGGAGAAGGCGCTGCTCGAACGGGCGCTGCAGCCGCCGGCGGGGGAGGCGCGTTAGGCGGCAGGGACGGCTGGAACCTTCAGCCGGCCGCATGGCCTTGGGTCAAGTCCGCCGCGCGCCGGATCAGCCGTCCCAGCGCGCGGAGGTGCGGGACCTGCGAACGGATCAGGCTCCCGCCGCTTTGGCGCGGTTAACCAGCTCGGTGGCGCGCCTGGCCAGGTCCGCTTTCGAGGTAACCCGCGCCACCTTTTCCAGCGGCGCCACGAGGCGTCCCGCCACTTTGGCCGCTTGCTTTCCCTGAAGGAGCTTTTCGGCCAGGCCAACGATCGCGGTGCAGGCTTCTTCCTGGATGGCCGGTTGGTCCAGAAACGGTTCGATCAGGCCGACAGCCGCCGGCGAATTCATCCCGCTCAAGACTCCCAAAAGCAGCCGCTTTTCGTCGTCCTTTTCCACCAGCTTGGCCGCCTGTTGGCACATGTCCAGCCGGTCTCGCGCCGGCACCTCGGTGTCGCCGGCGAGAGTCAAATAACCCCGCAGCGCCAGGGATTTGAGCGTCGGGTCGCCGGCACTTTGAGCCAGTTCCAGCAAATCAGGCGCGACCTCGGGGCTGCGCCAGGAGCCGAGGGCGCGAACGGCTGCCGCGCGGATTTCCGGGGCGGGGTCTTTGACCGCGGCGCGAATCGCGTTGAGGGCGGCGGAGCCTCCGACGGCGCTGAGCACCCTTAGCAAGACGGCTTTCTGTGGCGTTGTCGCCTGGGCCAGCCGGGCTGCCACCAGGGCGGCGGCGGCTTCGGGGTTGGGTTCCCTGGCACAAAGCGCCGCCAGGGCCTGCTCAGCGGCCTCAAGCTCGGCCGTTTCCTGGGCGCGGCAA
>ERZ795052.4866-NODE-4866-length-13507-cov-5.332293_pt1 | contig 13507 bp, 6 predicted proteins | sample MGYA00375136_ERZ795052 | MGnify/ENA primary metagenome ERZ795052 (study PRJEB30181, sample SAMN05720156) | activated sludge metagenome | isolation source: Anaerobic digester | place: Japan | collected 2015-05-26 ... | reverse complement strand
CGAAGGTGGAAAGGTGGGAAGGTGTAGTGGGAGGAGACCGGCGGTCTGCGGTCCGTTTCTTGGTCGCGTGGGGGTTGGCGTTGCGCTAGCGCCAGGCGCAGGGCCGCCAGGACCGTGGCGGTGGCCAAGCTCGCACCCGCTGCCCAGGCGATGATGCGGCGACTCCACAAGTCCATGATCACGACCGCGTACAACCAGTCGGCTGCCGTCGGCACGCAGGTCAGATCGGCGAGCCAGATTGGGTGGGGGCCGGTCTGGGCAAGGGGTTGGGCGCAATCGGACGGGCATGGCGACTGTCGGTGGTGCGGGGCACGAAGCGGCGAGCGCACAGACCGCGCCAGCCGGCGCGGCGCAACAAGCGGGCCATGCGTTTGCGACTGTGCCTTTGCCCCGGCGCCCGCAACTCGGCGTGGATGCGCGGCGCCCCGTCGCGGCCGCGATGGGCGGCAGGGATGGAGGTGATGGTGGTTTGCAGTGGGGTGTCGGCTTGGGCGCGGAGGCTCGGCTGGCGCGGCTCCCACGCCAGATAGCCGGAGCGAGTCACGTCGAAAGCGGCGCACACGGCAGCCAGGGAATGATCGGGTTTCATCGCTTGGATCGGTTGGTAGCGCTCCGGGGCGTTGCGGAGAGGGTCCCCAGACTTTTTTGGAATGTCGCGCTGCTCGCGCACCCGCTGGAGTTCGGCTTTGAGGGCACGGTTTTCAGCCATCAGATCCGGGTGCGTCGGCGCGGCGTCGCCGTCATAGCGGCGTTTCCAGTCTTTGAGGGCCGGACAACTGACTCCCAGTTCGCGGGCGATTTGGGTGCCGGGTTGACCGCTGCGCAGGCAGTTCTCGACGGCTTGGCGTTTGAAGGCCTCGTCGTAACGTTTGGGATGGGCGGCGGCTGCCCCCATGGGGGCGGGAGGGGGAGCGGATTTGGTAGTAGGCATGATCGTTCCTGTGTGTAGCGCATCTCCCAGAGGGTGTCCATCAGAGCGGGGCAGGTTCACCGCCTACCGGGCGTTTCTGCTTCCTGTCGCCCGGCCGAATTGCCGGGCCCATCCTCCTCCGCCGGCTGGCCCGTCCACAAAAACGCAAACTGGGACCAGCTTTGTGCGGCCAATCTTCTAATCTCCTGGCCGCGCCACATTCTCCTGTTCCACATCTCCTTGACTGAGCGGCTCGGTTATTTACCATCCGGCACTCCTTGAGCGGAACTTAAGATTAATCCGGGCGCTCACCTCCTCCCGAGGGTCCCGGTCAGCGACATCCTTATTTAGAAAACGAGCAATGAGCACAATCTATGATATCACAGCGCGTGAAATCCTCGATTCACGCGGGAACCCGACGGTCGAGGTGGAGGTTTTTCTGGCGGGCGGGGCGGTGGGCCGTGCGGCGGTGCCGTCCGGCGCAAGCACCGGCGAGCACGAGGCCATCGAGCTGCGGGATGGCGACAAGAAACGTTACCTCGGCAAGGGAGTGACCAAAGCCATCAAGAACGTGACCGGCAGGATTTTGCCGGCGCTGAAGGGCATGGACGCCCTGGACCAGATTGCGGTGGACCAGAAGATGCTCGCTCTTGACGGCACCGAGACCAAATCGAAGCTGGGCGCCAACGCGATATTGGCGGTGTCTCTGGCGACCGCAAAGGCCGCCTCGGAGGCATTGGGCATGCCGTTGTTCAAATACCTGGGCGGCGTCAATGCCAAGGTGCTTCCCGTGCCGATGGCCAACGTGATCAATGGCGGAGCGCATTCCGACGCGCCGATTGATTTCCAGGAGTTCATGATCATGCCGCACGGCTTGCCCACCTTCAGCGAGGGGCTCCGCGCGCTCGCCGAGATTTTCCACGCCCTCAAAGCGGTCCTGAAGAAACGCGGTTTGAGCACTGCTGTGGGCGATGAAGGCGGTTTCGCGCCGAAACTGAATAGTGTTGAGGACGCCATTGAATCCATCCTCCAGGCAACCAAGGACGCGGGCTACAAAGCCGGCAAACAGATTTTCCTGGCCTTGGACGTTGCGGCCTCCGAGTTCTACAATAAGAACGGCACCTATACCTTCAAGAAAAGCACGGGCAAGACGGTCTCCGGCGATGAGTTGGTGAACTTCTATGTGAAACTGTGCGACAAGTATCCAATTGTAAGTATTGAGGACGGTTGCGCCGAAGGCGACTGGAAGAACTGGAAGACCCTGACTGAGAAACTGGGCGGCCGGATCCAGCTTGTGGGCGATGACCTCTTTGTGACCAATGTGAAATTCCTCCAGCGAGGCATTGACACCGGAACCGCCAACTCGATCCTGGTCAAGGTCAACCAGATCGGCTCGCTAACCGAAACCCTCGATGCGGTCCGCCTGGCCCAAACCAACCGCTACACCGCCGTTCTGAGCCACCGGTCGGGCGAAACCGAGGACTCGACCATCGCCGACATCGCTGTGGCCACCAATTGCGGCCAGATCAAGACCGGATCACTCAGCCGCTCGGACCGTCTCGCCAAATACAACCAGTTGCTGCGGATCGAGCAACTGCTGGGACGCCAGGCTGTGTACGCTGGCACGACGGCGTTGCCGAAAGGCTGGTAGGCCGCGCGGGGCGGCCAGCCTGGTTGACGCCGCACTCGCGGATGGCCGCTGCTGCCCTCATGAAATTCGGGGCTCACATGTCCACCGCCGGCGGCATCTGGCGCGCCTTCGAGCGCGCCAGAACCGCCGGGGCGGACATTGTTCAAATCTTCGTCAAGAACAACATGCAGTGGCTGGGGCGGCCACCCTCAGCCTCCGACCTGTCCCGGTACAGGGAGGCTCTGGCGGACAGCGGCGTCGCTGCGGTGTTCGGTCATACGGGCTATCTGATCAACCTGGCCGCGCCGCCGTCCCGCAACCGGGAGCTGTCGCTCCAGTCGCTCATCCAGGAAATCGAATTTGCCACGGCGCTGCAGCTCCCATTCCTGGTGCTGCATCCTGGCGCTCATTTGGGCCAGGGTGAAGGCCCCGGCTTGGACCGGGTCGTGGCCGGTCTGAATGAAGTTTTTTCGGCCACCCGGCGTTCCCCCGTGCGGATTGCCCTTGAAAACACCGCAGGGCAGGGGACCTGTCTCGGGCACCGAATCGCGCATTTGGCGGAGATTTTCTCCCGCGTGAAGAAGCCGGAACGGCTGGGCCTCTGCCTGGACACCGCGCACTTCTTCGCCGCCGGCTACGATATCCGGACGCCCGCGGGCTGGGAGGCGGCCCTCGCGGAGGTGGACAAGCTGATTGGCTGCGCGCAAATCCTGGCCTTTCACCTTAACGATTCGAAGACTCCACTGGGTTCGCGGGTGGATCGCCACGCTCACATTGGAGAAGGCAAGATCGGCCGGAAGGCATTTTCCCATATTGTCAACGACCCGCGCTTTCCGGAACACCCCGGATGCTTGGAGACGCCAAAGTCGGAAGACCTGCACGAAGACATTCGAAATCTCGCCACGCTTCGTGCACTGGCCCGGCGGCCGCGCCAAGGCTCGCCCCGGGTTCGCAAGCGATCGCATTTGGGGTGTTCACCCCATGGCAAGCGGCAGGAAGTTCGCGTAACGTGACCGCGGTTCCTTGTAATGGTGGTTAGTTAGGTTCAAGGCGGCTCCGGGTGGAGCCGCCTTTCTTATTGGGCCTTGTCCATCCCAAGACTGCCGGAGCACTCGACTGTCGCCAGCCGGAGCCTCAAGGACGCTGGCCTGCCCCTTTTCCATTCTCACTGAAAGGAAAAGCGGAAGAAGGGAGAATCATGAAACCAAAGAAAAGTCGTTGCCGGGGTGGCGCAGGTTGAATAGGTTACTTTCAACCGTGTGTAATTGGGCGCACCCCGTTGGTGCGCCTTTTTGGTTGAGCGCAACCTTGATTGCCGGCGGGGGGAGTAATCTCCAAGACGGAGTTTCGTGTCAGGATTCTCCGGACTGCCTCGGCAGCCCCCATGGGCAGGCCGATGTGCCCCCCGGGAACCTCGGCTTCGCGGGGATTGATGCGGATCAGCTTGGCTGCGAAGCGGCGGGCAACCTGTTCCGAGGTGACGCGGACGGTCGGGATTGCCGTGCCGGCGCCCAATTCGATGACGACAAGGCGGGCGGAAGATCGGGCGAGGCGTTCGAGCCACGCGTCGAATTGACCTTCTTGGGCGTCGGTCCGCTGACTCAGCCAATTCCAATCGTTGAACATCAGGATGTTGGGCCGGGCCAGGCCGCCGCAACGTTTGCAGATGGGCAAGGGGTCTTGAGCGCGGAAAGCACCCTCGTCCACCACGACGGTCTCGCCCGTGGCGCTCCAGATGGCGGTGCAGCAGGGGACCGTGCACTGGAAATGGTGAATCGAACCGTGGCATTCCACGATTCGATCCGGGGCAAAGCCCGCCTTTTGAAACTGGCCGTCCACGTTTGAGGTAAAGACAAAATACCCGGCGGGTTTGGGTGCCGCGATTTCGAGCAACCGATGAAAGCCCTCGTGCGGCACGGTTTGGCGGTAGAGGTTGAGGCGGTGACCGTAAAACGCCCAGGCCAGGTGCGGGTCCCGCTCAAACCAGCCGGGATTGGCCATCTCCTTGAAGGAGCGGCCCAGTTCGGCGAGGCGCGGATAGGCCCGCCAAAAACCGCGCTCGCTCCGGAAATCCGGCAGTCCCGAATCCACTCCCATGCCCGCGCCGGCGGTGATGAGGAGCGCGTCAGCGGCGTGGATTTCAGCCGCCGCCTCGCGCAGCAAATCGTCGAGTGAATCGGAAGACGGGTGCGGGGTCATCGTGGGCCGGCGCCACCGGCGATGGCTGGGGAATCAGCCGCGGACCTCGAGCACCGAATTGAGTGTGCCATGGTGGTTCCAAACGTTGTCCCGTGCCAGCGGGTCGGGAATCCACTCGCCGTCCACGACAAATTTGTATTCGTAGCGCCCCGGCGCGAGGGTCAGAGTGGTTTTCCAATAGCCGCTGTCCTCGCGGGTCATCGGGGTCGCTTCCTTTGACCAGCCGTTAAAATCGCCGCACAGCGAAACCCGCTTTGCGCCGAGGTCCAGCAGCACGAAGGCGACTTGGACGGCTGCGGGGGCCGCCTTGCCGGAGGCCGTGGCTGGCGGGGGGCCTGCCGGTTTTTCCGCAGGTGCGGCCTCGGGCCAAACCGCCGCCAAGGGTGTCAGCAGGTGGGGCGGCTCGCTTGCGAGGGAACTCATTTCGGTTGGCGGGGCGGCAGCCCCGGTTGGGAGCGCGGTTTGGTCTGCCGTCGAGGATGTCGCCGGCGGGTCCGTTTTCTCAGTCGCATCCGTGAGCGGCAGGGGCGCGGGGGTGGTCTTGGATTTCCTGATGGATCTGTTTGCCATGGCTCGTCCGGGTTATGGAGTTGCGTTGTGGTTTCTCGGTTTGCCTAATGCTGACCAAACGGGGCCGGGCGTCAAGCCCCGAGGCGCGTTCCAACTCCTGGCGGCGGCGAACGGCTCCAAGCCCGCGGCAGCGGGAGAATCGGCTTTTCGCAGTCTGCCAGCCCTTTCGTCCCGGATGGCAGGCCGGATGTCCGAGGGAGGTGCGGCTTCCTTCACGCCAGGCCACGGCACCGGGAAAGGTGAAACCAAGGCTTTCGCCAGCTCCGCGTTCGCGGTAGGATGAGATGATTGGACGCGCGACGTGTGCCTCGCCATTGGCGATGGGACGACTGCCTCTTCCAAGCCGGGTGCTGCAGCAGCTTGGGGGATTCGTTGGGGGCAGATGCGGGGGTGCTCGCTTCGTCCGCCTATGATGTAAACCGATGAACAACGTCTCATCAGCCATGCCGGCCAGGTTCTCCGCCCCTCGTTACGCGGCTTGGGTGCTTTTCCCTTGTTTCTTGCTCCTGTCCGGTTCCTCCAGCCTCCCGGCCACCCTCGACCCCACGCGCGACAAAATCCTTTATGTCGTCGCCAACGCCCACTTGGATGACCAGTGGAACTGGACCATTCAGGACACGATCAACAGCCATATTCCCAAAACCCTGAATCAAAATTTCGCCCTGTTTGCCGCTTACCCGGATTATGTCTTCAGCTTCGAGGAAGCCTGGCGGTACGAATTGATCCGCGAGTATTATCCTGCGGACTTCGCCACGCTGTCCAATCATGTCGCCCAAGGGCGTTGGCGGCTGGCCGGGTCCTCCCTGGTGGCGGGCGATGTCAACGTCCCTTCCCCGGAGTCACTCATCCGCCAGATTCTCTACGCGCAGACTTACTGGAAGCGCACGTTCGGCAAAACCAGTGTGGACATTTTCCTGCCGGACTGTTTCGGCTTCGGTTACGCCTTGCCCTCGGTTGCCGCCCATTGCGGCCTGAAGGGCTTCTCGTCGCAGAAGTTATCATGGGGGTCGGCGATTCCGATTCCGTTTCAAAACATCGGGCGCTGGATCGGGCCCGACGGCGCCTCGGTGGTGGCGGTGCTCCAGCCGGGGTCCTATGTGTCGAGCATCACCGGCAACCTGGCCAACGACAGCACCTACTACTCCCGGATTACGAACATGCATGCCCTGAGCGGGCTCTATCTCGACTACCGGTACTTCGGCACCGGCGATACCGGAGGCGCGCCCGACAACAACTCGGTGAACTGGCTGCAGCAGAGTGTTTCCACCACCAATGGCTTGATCAACGTGCTCAGCGCCGCCTCCGACCAACTCTTTCGGGACCTCTCCCCCGCCCACGTGGCCCAGTTACCGACCTACCAGGGCGAGTTCCTGCTCAAGACCCACGGCGCCGGCTGCTACACCGCGCATCCCGAGGTCAAACGGTTCAACCGCCAAAACGAGCTTCGTGCCGATGCCGCCGAGCGCGCCGCCGTGATCGCCGACTGGCTCCATGGCGGGGGCAGCTATCCCCAAGAGAAACTCAACGCCGCCTGGACCCGGTTCCTGTGGCACCAGTTTCACGACGACCTCACGGGCACCAGCATCCCTGCGGCCTACCCGTTCTCCTGGAATGACTATGCGCTTTCGCTCAATGAGTTCAAGGCGGTGCAGACGCAGGCAATCGGCATCCTGGCCGGGGCGCTCAATACCACTGCCGTGGGCGTGCCGGTCGTCGTTTACAACCCCCTGGCCATGATGCGTCAGGATGTCGTCGAGGCGGAGGTGAGCTTTCCAGAGGGCGCGCCTCCGGCCGTCCGGGTCTTCAACCCGTCGGGCGTGGAGGTGCCGTCCCAGATGGGCGCGCCGGTCGGCAACCGGGTGCCGGTGACCTTCCTGGCCAATGTGCCGCCGGTCGGCGCCATGGTCTATGACGTGCGGCCGGCGGCGGAGCCCTCGTCCCTTTCGACGGGTCTGTCGGTGTCCGCCACGCACCTTGAAAACGTGCGTTACCGGGTCGAGCTGAACGCCAGCGGCGATGTGGCATCCATCTACGACAAGCTTTCCTCGCGCGAGCTGCTAAGCGCGCCGATTCGCTGGGATTTTCTTTACAACCAAAGCACCGTCTATCCGGCCTGGGAAATCCTCTATGCCAATGTGGCCGCGGCGCCGGTGACCAACCTGGCCGGACCGGCGACCTTCGAGGTGACGGAGAACGGACCGGCGCGAGTCTGTTTGTCGGTGACCCGCGCCCAGGGCGGCTCGATCTTCACGGAGCGCCTCCGGCTCGCGGCCGGGGAGGCGGGCGACCGGCTGGAGTGGGATGTGACGGCCAACTGGAGAACGCGGCAAACCTTGCTCAAGGTCCGATTCCCGCTCGCGGTTTCGAATGCGAAAGCGACGTATGACCTGGGATTGGGCACCATCGAACGCGGCAATGCCAACGCGAATTTGTACGAGGTTCCGGCGCAGCAGTGGGTTGATCTGACGCATTCCAACGGCCTCTATGGCGTCACCCTCCTCAGTGATTCACGATACGGATGGGACAAGCCCAACGACTCGACCTTGCGCCTGACGATCTTCCACACCCCGGCGGTGGGCAGCAGCTATGTCTATCAGGCCACCAACGGCTTTGGCGTTCACCGCCTCGGGTTTGCCCTGCGCGGCCATGCAGGAGACTGGCGCAACGGCGGAGCGCCGTGGGTGGCGGCACGGTATAATCAGCCGCTGCAAGCCTTCCAGACCCGTCCGCACGCCGGCGCGTTGGGCAAAACCTTCGCCTTCCTCTCCTGCAATAATACCAACGTGATGGTCAAAGCGGTCAAAAAGGCGGAGAATTCGAGCGAGTGGATCGTGCGCTTGCAGGAGCTGTCGGGCAGCTCGCAAACGGCCGAGCTGACCTGTGCCTCAGCCATCCTGAGCGCGCGCGAGGTGAACGGGGCCGAGGAGCCGATCGGCACCTTGAGTCCGGTGGGCGGCAAACTGTCGGTGCCGCTGGGGGCTTACGCGCCCAAAACGGTGGCGTTGACCCTCGCTCCCGCCCCCATCGTGGTGCCCAAGCCCGCCAGCCTGCCGGTTGCCCTGCCGTTCAACCGCGATGTAATCTCCTCAGATGCCAACCGCGCCGACGGCCAGTTCGATGGCGGATGGGCCTACCCGGCAGAATTGATGCCCCCCACCCTCGTGCGGGAAGGCATTACCTTCCAGTTGGGACCGGCTTCCGACGGGGCCTTCAATGCGGTGGCGTGCGAGGGTCAGACGGTTCCCCTGCCGGCGGCGGGTTACAACCAGCTCTGCTTTCTGGCGGCAGCGGCCTCGAATGTGACCACCGGCACTTTTACGCTCGGCGGCCAGAGCACCAACCTGACCGTGCAGTATTTTACCGGGTTTGTGGGACAATGGGACCCGCCCGCGCTGGTGGGCGATGAAGTGGGATGGATCACCACCCACCGGCACACGGCCGGCGGGGTGAACGACGCCTACCGGTTCTGCTACCTGTTCAAATACCGCCTGGACCTGCCGGCCGGAACGGACTCAATCGTGCTGCCGCAGGCGCCGAACATCCGTGTTTTCGCAATGACATTGGTTACCAACGCGCCTTGGGACACCGTCCCGGCAGGCGGGCCCCTGGCGGAGAATCTGCCGCCGTGGGCCAGCGCCGGCGCGGACCAGCGGGTGAACGCGGTTTCGACCAACGGGCCGGCATGGGTGAGACTGGACGGCAGCGGCTCGCGCGATGCGGACGGCGTGATCACGTCGTATGTGTGGTCCGTGGGGGGAAGTCTGCTGGCCACGGGCATCAACCCCGAGGTGAGTCTGCCTTTGGGGACGAACGACCTCGTGCTGGCGGTAACCGACGACCGTGGCGCCACCAGCCATGCCATGGTCAAAATCGTGGTGCTGCCGCCGCTGACGGTTGCGGTTTCGGCAGGCGCGCCCAGTGCGGGCAGTGCGCCGGCAACCGTCCAGTTCACCGGCCAGGCATGGGGGGAGGGGCTGGGTTGGCAGCCCTACGACACCACGGATGACCGGCTGGGCACGGTCACGGCCCAGGGCGAGAACCCGCCCAACGAAGTGGCGACCTGCGCCTTTGACAATCTGACCACGACCAAATGGCTGGATTTTGCCAACAGCTACCCGAGCACGCGCGCCAGTTGGATTCAGTATCGTTATGCGAGCGGCATGCGGTACGTGGTGACCAACTACACCCTCACCTCCGCCAACGACGCGCCGGCGCGGGACCCCGCGGATTGGGCTCTCCTCGGTTCCAACGACGAGGGGGTGTCCTGGACGACGCTCGACACGCGCACGGGACAGACCTTCACCACGCGGTTTGAAAAGCGCGCCTTCCGGGTTGCCAGTCCGGGCGCCTACAGTCTTTACCGCCTCCGCGTTGATCGCGTGGCCAATCCCTCCTCCGCCAACTCTGTCCAGCTTGCGGAGATCGAACTGCTCGGGGAACCGCTCTTCGTTTACACCTGGCTCTTTGGCGACGGCGCCTCGACCACGGCAACGGTTGGCGGAACGCCCAGCGCGGTGCAACACACCTACACCAACAACGGGACTTTCACCGTGACGCTCGGGGCGGCTTACGGCGGCTACACCGGCACCAACACGACTCAAGTGACTATTGGGCCGCCGCTGGCAGCCACCCTCGCCGCCGCTCCCGCGCGCGGCGCGGTCCCGCTCGCCGTCCAGTTTGCGGGCCAGGCCAGCGCCGGAACGGGGGGACGCGGACCTTACGACACCACCGACGACCCGCTTGGCCTCGTGACCGCCCAGGGTGAAAACCCGCCCAACGAGCTGGCGATAAAAGCCTTTGACAATAGTTTATCAACCAAATGGCTCGATTTCGCCAGCGGCTATCCCGCCACCCGTTCAAGCTGGATTCAATACCAGTATCCCAACGGCCAGCGGTTCGCCCTTTCCCATTACACCATCGCCTCCGCCAACGACGCCATGACTTACCCCGCCCGGAACCCGCGCGATTGGCGGCTCCTGGGTTCCAACGACGGTGGGGGAAGCTGGGACACCGTGGATATGCGGACCGGCCAGACCTTCACTGCCAACTACCAAAGGCGTGCCTTTGCCGTGACCAACACCTCGGCCTACAATGCCTATCGTCTCCAGATTGACAGTGTGTCCAATCCCGCTTCCGCCAATTCGGTCCAGTTGTCCGAACTCGAATTCATCACCGTCCCGCCGCCTTATGACTATGAGTGGGCCTTTGGCGATGGAACATTCTCCACCGAACAGAATCCGCGGCACAATTATGCCATCCCCGGCACTTACCTCGTTTCGCTGGTGGTTTGGGATGGCCTGTCGCACGCGACAAACACCACCACCATCCAGGTTCTGCCGCCGCCGTCGCTGACAATCAGCGCGGGCTCCGCCGGCAGTGTAACCTTGGAATGGCCTGTGGACGCCAGCCACTACGAGCTTTACCAAACGTCCGACCTCACCCCTCCCGCCACGTGGGTGCGGGTGACCAACCTTCCCGCCGCGACCGGTGAGTGGTTGCGCCTGGCCCTGCCGGTCGAGGCAGCCAGCCGCTATTACCAGTTGCGCAGCCCCTGATTTCATGCCCCTGATGAAGACCCCGATGGTTCGACTCTCCACCGTTGCAGCCGCCCTGGCCCGCGGGCTTCGGCGTCAGCCTGGCATCCTGTTCCCGGCTTTGTGGCTTGCTTTTGCCTCACCGGCCCACGCTCTCTCCGCCGCGGAAGCCGACGCGGCTTTTGATTCGTTTAACGCTGCGTTCTACGTGGTCAGCAGCGGGCGGGGTTATTACAAGGCCGATACCGGCGGGGGCCGGGCCGATTTCTGGAAGCAGGCGGAGATGATCGAGATGATCATTGATGCGTATGAGCGGACCAACCGGCCGGCCTACAAGACCCTGATCACCCAGTCGGTTGACGGGTTCCTCTACTACCAGGGCACGGACTGGTTATGGAACAAGTACAACGACGACATCATGTGGATGGTCATCGCCTGCTGCCGCGCCTACCGGGCAACCGGCAATACGACCTACCGGGACCGGGCGAAATACCATTTCGATGCGGTCTATGCGCGGGGCTGGGACAACGCGCTGGGCGGCGGAATTTGGTGGACGACGGACAAGGACGGGAAGAATGCGTGTGTCAACGGGCCGGCGGCGATCGCGGCCTGCCTGCTGTATGAGATTTACGGGGACACCAGTTATTTGCAGAAGGCGCAGGCGATTTTTGCCTGGGAACGCGCCGTGCTCTACGACCCGGGCACGGGGAAGGTGTTTGACAACATCAACGCGTCGGGCGTGGTCAACAGCAACTGGATTTTTACCTACAACCAGGGGACCTTCATCGGCGCGGCTCACAGTCTCCACCAGCTCACGGGCGCTTCGAACTACTTCACGGACGCGCTCACCGCCGCGCTTTACACCAAAAACGCCCTGTGCACGGCGGACATCTTGCCCGAGTATGGCGACACGGGGGATGGCGGGGGGTTCACCGGGATCTTCGCGCGCTGGCTGGGACGGTTTGTGCGGGAGCAGAATCTGTGGGGAACGTTTTACGACTGGATGGCGCAAAACGCGCACGCGGCCTGGGCGGTCCGCCGGGGGGACAATTTGTCGTGGTGCAAGTGGCTGACCCTGACGCCGGCTGGAACCTTGTATTCGTGGGGGTGCAGCAGCTCGGTGATGATGATGCAGGTGGTGCCGACCGATTATGGCCTGCCGGGGCTGCTTTATGAACCGGTGCCGCTCACGAGCAACAGTTACAACCGGGATGTGATTGTCGAGCGAACCGCGCCACCGCCGCCCACCGCGGGCGGTTACACGACGGCCTCGATGGACGGGGGGACGGCCAATACGGAGAAATCCTGGTACGAGGTGGGCTACAATCGCAATGCCGGCGCGCTCTCCACTGGCCTGCCCGCGGCGGGCTCGACGTTCACCAGCGCGAGTTATCCTGATCACTCGTTTCGCATGGCGCCCAGTTACACATCCAATAACGCGGTCCTGCTCAACTCCAGTGTCACCAGCGGCACGCTGACGTTGAGCAGTCCCGCCGCTTACACGCGGCTGTCGTTTCTGGTGAGCGCCGGCAAGGGCTCCGGGACCGTCCAGGCGCGCGTCTATCATCAGGATGGGACGATTCAGACCAACACCCTGGCAATTCCGGATTGGTTCAATGGTTCGAACCCGGCCTACACGGCGAAGGGGCGGGTGGATGTCCGGACCTTTGCGTTTGACAGCGTCAACTCCTCGAATCCGCGGTTGTATTCGGCGGACGTGGTGTTGACGAACCCGTCCAGTCCGGTCACCCGGGTCGTGTTCAATTATGGCACCGGGGCCAACAACTGCATCTTCGCCATGAGTGGTTCGACGGGCGGCGCTTTCGTTCCCATTGCAGTGACCGGTTACAACCAGGACGTCATTGTCGAAGCTGCCGCGCCGACCTTTGCCCCGTTGCCGGGTTACACGAGCGCCACCATGGACGGCGGGACGGCCAACAACGGCAACACCTGGTATGAAAAAGGGTATCTGCCGTTTGCCACCAACAGCGGCCTGCCTTCGGCGGGGTCGGTGTTCACCAACGGTTTTTATCCCGTGCACCGGTATCTCCTGGCGTCCAATTACAGTGCCAACAACGCCGTGTTCCTCAGCGCGGCCGTTCCCAATGCCAGTCTCATTCCCGTGGCACCGGCGACTTTCTCGGCTTTGTCTTTCCTGACGGCCGCGGGCCGCGGGCCGGTCACCGTGGTCTGCCTGATCCGGCACGCGGATGGCACGGCGCAGAGCCGGAGTTTTGTGTCGCCGGATTGGGTTGGCCAGACGCCCTTGGCGGGCGTCGCCAACGGACGGGTGAACGTGAGCAGCGGCGTTTATGATTCGCTGTTCGGAAACAACCCCCGCCTTTATTCGGCCGCGGTCACCGTCGCGAACACGGCCAGCCCGGTCACCAACATTCTCCTCACCTTCAGCGGCGCCAGCGATGCAACCGCCGTCATTTTCGCCCTGAGCGGCGTGGGCGGCGCCGTGCCGCCGTTGTTCGTGAGTCAGCCGCAATCCACCAAGTGCTGGGAGGGTTCAAACCTGGTGCTATCCGCCACGGCGGTGGGGGTGCCGTCCCCCGCCTTCCAATGGCAGCGCGGGACCAACGGCGCCTACGTGGACCTGGTGAACGGACCCGGCGTTTCCGGGGCCACCACCACCAACCTCTCGCTGGCGCAGGTTAC
>ERZ795052.4860-NODE-4860-length-13528-cov-4.346545_pt1 | contig 13528 bp, 16 predicted proteins | sample MGYA00375136_ERZ795052 | MGnify/ENA primary metagenome ERZ795052 (study PRJEB30181, sample SAMN05720156) | activated sludge metagenome | isolation source: Anaerobic digester | place: Japan | collected 2015-05-26 ... | reverse complement strand
TCCGTGCTCGGGGCTGATGCCTTGCAAGGCTGCCCGTTTCTTCAAGCGTTCCAGAGAAGATCGCAAGGAACTCTCGTTTGTCCCTAGGGCTCTTGCAGCAGCCCGAACACTCTTAGAGAGTTCGATCTGGCTTAGGATTTCTTTTTGTCGATCTGTAGCGTAAGGGAACAAGTGCTTAAAGCTCATGAGTCGGTTTTCCGAGTAAGCTCGAACTGATGCAAGAGGGCTCCGATCAAATCCACTTCTTTCTCCGAGTGGTCTTCCAGACCGGTTGCGTAAAGGACCGCATGCATAAGCTCGTGGTAGAAGGTCTGCGCACGAATTTGCGGGCTCAAACCTGCACGGAGCTTGATTGTAGCGGTATCTCGTTCACATTCACCAAGGTTCGCAAGATGGTTTATGTCCTCAACACGCCACTTTATGCCGGCCAGCATGAACTCTGAGGGCACCTTTACGTCTTGTGCGGTGTCAGGTAGAAATGCCGTATTAATTACAGAATTGATCGGGGATTTTCTCTTGGCCATGGGGTTCTCCGGTGTGGCAGCAAGCCTATCACAGCTGGATTACAGCCAATTTTTCTGACTTTAATATAGGGGAAGCTCGATGGATAACTCAGACTTTCAGCTTGACCGTCGCCTGGATGAGTTGGCGAAGAATCACTTCATTGATATTGAAGGGGCTCAGATGGTGCAACTCAACGCCGTAAATGGTGTTGCCTATCTGGCGGTTGATGGAAGGAACTTGGTTCGCGTTGAGGCCAAGAATTTTGCGTGTGTAATCAATATGGAAGGATGACTATGCCTGCAGTTGTTGAACAGTCTTATGAAGAGCTGGCCAAGCAGTGGATGCATTGCAAGACCAAGGAAGCTGAGTGGGAGGCCAAGCGGCGCGAAATCGAAGCGCAACTCCCTTGCCTGATGTTTGCGGAAGAGTTGCCGGAATCCGGCTCTCGAAGCCTCAGGCGAAACGGCTACAAGACTACCGTTACAAACGCCCTGAATGTCCGCGTAAAGGATCGACCCGCATTTCTAGCGGGGGTTGCTTCTGGTCTGGTCCCAGAGGACTTGACCAAGGTAGTCCTTTACGATACTGCTTACCTACGGCTGCGGCGTAAGGCGATCGAGGCGGATGCGGCAGCTCTGCGGCTTTACAGCCAACTCGGCAGCATGTTTGAAGTCACTCCCGCCAAGCCACTCTTCGAGGTGGTAAAGTATGAGTGAGCTTGAGACAGCTCAGGAGAGCCTTCTTTGGACCGCAGCACGGACCATCGAAGGCTTGCTGAACAACCAGAAGCACGAAGAAGCCACGCGGTTCCTCATGATTTTGCTACGGTATTTGGAGTGCCCATCTGAATAGAGAGGTGTACATGAGCTATGACTGGCACGGGCTTTTCAACAAGCTTTCCAAACCCTGGTGGGGGCCTTATGCGCCCTACAAATACGTGACAGTCAGTGGCAAATCTGCTATTGGTGTTGGCCTTCTTGTGGGCACAGAGCACTGGGACTATGGCGCTTGGAATTTGGCGCTTTTGGAACGAGGCAGCTATGTCAATCCCAGCACAGAAGACGGGCACCGAGAACTCTTTATGAATTACCAGAATGCGCGGCGAGTGGCCAACATGGCTGTTGAAAAGCAGCCGCTCGGCTCCTACACTATGCTGTTGCAACCTGCTGAGTTTCATAGTTGGCTTAAAGGCTTACCCAAGCCTTCCATGCCTAAGCAAGCCAAGCAGCTTTTGCTTTTGTCCGTTGAAAGGTTGATTGACAATGCCAAAGAACTAAACACTCCATGACAAGTCGGGCTTTTACAAGCCCGCAAGACGCTGTAAGGTATTACAAGCTGCAGGACCGGGCAGGATATGATCTTGCTCCCCTGCAGTATGTAGATTTGGAAAGTTCAGTCTTGTGGGACCGAACAAAGTGGTTTTATGACGTTGGAGTGGGCAAGACTGTCTGCTCTACCGTACAGGCATGGATGCTTGGGCATCACTGCCATATCGTGCTGGTGCCCCCCATCCTTATTGCGCAGTGGGTACGCTGGCTGCGCCGTGTGGACTCCGATTCGGTGCTTGCTTATCAAGGCACCGTGAAGCAGCGCAAGGCCATGCCGCTCAAAGGCTTTCGCTGGGTGGTGATGTCATATGGTATTTTTCGGGAGGACTTCGATAGGATTTTCGTAGAGCTGGGGCGTGAGCATCCGCACATCATCGTGGATGAAGCGACTGCCTTGAAGAATTCCGGCAGTATCTTGTATCGTCGTGTGAATGCTTTGTCAGCTGGTGGACCGTTGCAGCTGTTGACCGGAACCCCAACCAACAAGCCAACAGACGCGTACGCTTACGTCAAGCTGACAACACCTAGCGTCTACCGCAGCTACGGTCATTTTGAAAGCTTGCATGTCGCTGAGCGTGACTTCTTTGGGAACATCACGGCATACCAGCATTTGGATGTCTTGAACCAAAATCTGATGCTGCAAGCGTTGAAGCGCACAAAAGACGAGATGTTCCCTGGGATCATCAAGCCGAGATATGATCCTATTTTCTACGACCTGTCGGCAAAACACAAAAAGCTATACAACCAGTTAGCCGAAGAACAGCTGTTGTTGCATACCAACGGGGACAAGATTGATGCAACAACGCAGCAACGGCTGTACCACGCCTTGCAGCAGATCGTAGTGAACTTTGATTACTTCTCTGGCGATTCTAGTGCGCGCTCTGCGGTCTATGACCTGATTGATAATACGATAGAGGATACGGAATGCTTGCGCCCTGACCGGTCCAAGTTGATCATCTGGACATATTACAAACGTACCAGCTCTGCGATTCTTGGCTACTTGGAGGACTGCAAGGCGGTTGGGGCGTATTCTGGCGTGGATAGCCAAAAGTCTATCAAGGAGTTCATGGAGAACCCGCGGTGTAGAATCCTTGTGGCTCAGCCAAGGTCTGCAGGGATGGGGTTGGAACCCCAACACGTTTGTTGGGAGAATCTTTTCGTAGAACACTCCACTTTGCCCTTGGACTTTGTACAATCCGTTGGCCGTACCGACCGGAAGGGGCAAAAGCATATGCCGACAATGCGTATTGCTGTTGCAAAAGACACGATTCAAGTCCCCCTGCATGACCGACTGCTTAAGAATGGCGATTTGGTTCAGGAAGTTGAAGGTAACCTGAATTCTATTCGGGACGCTATTTACGGTCGGTGTTAATTGTCTTTGCCTTTTGGCATTTTGAATTCTGATATGACCCGAAGTACCAACTCTCTTCCAAGAAAACCCCAAAATTCCGATGACCGATTGTTCCATGAACGCCGCTGGGCTGACATGGCAGCTGAAAGGGTGCTTAACCCAGACCACTATGTGGAGTGGTTGAGCCTTCGGTCTACGCATCGCTTCCTGGTTTTTCCTGGGAAAGAGCTGGTCATCTGGTCTCAATCGGAAAACAATGTCACAGTTCATGAAGTCTTGGAAGTTAAAAACGTACACGCCAATGCGACGGAAGGCTTGTCCGTAACCTTGCTGGATGGGGACCAGGACGAGTTTCTGGTCGGGCATGACCCTTTCCGGCTGGATACCGGCATCTATCTGTGGGTGCCTTACTATGTTGACTTTCAATACGTCAAGCGCAAGGGTCGTGATGACTTTTGTGTCTACTTCCCGATGGTGTGCCGTATGCCATCCAACCCTGAACGTGGAACGCCCGATGTGCTGCACATCAGCGAGATGCGGGCGTTTGAAGACCTGTGGCCTGACTATGCTTGGGAAGACTGATGTACCACTACTACCAGATAGAGGGTGGTGAAGAGCCATGGAAGCCTGTCCAAGCTGAATACCTTCAGCGAATCCTAGAGGATAAGAAGCCAATGTTCGTGACCGTCTTGGCCACGGACAAGTTGGTTTCCAGGGAGACGCCAAGAGACGACCGACTGGCCCTGCGCTACCTAGGCCCTCTTTATTTCGACTTTGACTCCACGGACCTTGAAGAGTCTCTTTCGGGCTTGCGCGGGTTGCTGGACAAGCTCGGCAGCATGCAGTTCAACTGGGACTGGGCCAAGATTTATGCGACAGGTTCCAAAGGATTTCATGTCGAAATCCCGATGGAGTGTTTCATTCCGAAGGTGGACCGACGAGGCTATGCATATCTGCCGCTGATCTACAAAGCCATGGCTTTGAAGCTAGCGGAAGACTGCATGGACTTTCGCGTCTACTCAATCGGAATGGGCCGCATGTGGAGACAGCCCGGAGTTCAGCGGCCCAATGGTAAGTACAAGGTTCGGATTGATCCAGCCCAGCTCGCTGAGCTTACGGCCGAGCGTACGCAGGAGCTGACCAGCCAGCCGGAAGGCTATAGCGGGGGCGCAACACCCGACTTCTGCATCGATCTAGGTATCTTGTTTGACCGATGCCAGCAAGAGATCACGGATCGGCTCAAGGGGCAAAAGCGCCGCAAACCTGTGGAGTCAGCCGTCTTCACCCGTCCCATGCCCTCCATGCGGTTTCTGATGGAAGGTCGTGGTATCAAGCCCGGTGTGGGTTTCAACCAGTTGGCAATGCAGATTGCCATCTATGCCCGAGAAGCGGGAATCGATGAGGATGACCTTGTTAAGCGATGCGGTGGATTATTTGAGGTTCACCAATCAAATGGCACACGATACAACACGGTGGCTAAACGTGAAGAAGAGGTTCGCCGTATGTGCCGGGTTGTTGCCGATGATCCGTGTTATGAATACGTACCAGCGGCGGTGCGTGCGCTTCTCACGCATGAAGCCCCTGACCTTGAGGGCGTCCCTGTTGATGCGGCCGAAATCGAAGAGGACATCTCTTCAAGCGACTCAAGCTTACCATGGGCGGAAGGCAACGAAGGGGAGACTGCTACGAGCGCCCCGGGGGGTCCCTCGGTCCCGGTGGACGAGTATGAGGACGTTGCGCGAGGCGTAGATATGTCGAAGTACGGTGTCTATGCCGAAACTGAATTCGGTAAGCGCCGTATCACTTCTTTGGGCTTCAAGGATGTCAAGATCCTTAGGTCCATGGAGACCAACAAGATCGCATGTCTGGATGCGACTGTCACGGTCAATGGCAAGGTTGTTGGTCGTGAGACCATTGAACCTGACACCATCACCACTGTCGCCGGCTGGAACAAGTTTGCTTCTCGTTTCGGTCATGCGTTTCAAGGTACAGAAGCGCAGGCCCGCGCGGCTTACATGCGGTCTATCGAGAAGGGTCGTAAAGACGGCTCTGAAACCTATGTGCATGAGCGTGAAGGCTTGGCACTGGTCAACATTCCACACCATGACAATGAAGAACTGCGCAAACCATTCCTGTTGTGGTCTGACGGCAAGGCTGTAGTCACTGAGCCTCGGGTAAAAGCTTGTAGTGACCTGACGATCAGCTTCCAAGGCCATCCTGATCCGCGTGGGGTTTACCGTTGCGATCTTATGGACGCACCCTCGCTGGCCGAATGGGCCAAGGACCCAGTTAATCTGCTGGATCTCAAGGACGGCTTGCTGAATCTGTTCCGTTGCCAAAAGGGCGATGTCATTGGCACTATGTTGGGCTGGCTGACGGCTTGCTTCTACAAGCCTCTCTTTCAGAAGGCCTATAACCAGTTTCCGCTCTTGCATATCAACGGGCCAGCGGGTAATGGCAAGTCGCAGATCTCCTCTACTTTGGCCCGGATGTTTTACTACAACCAGGAGCCGAAGACCGTAAGCCCATCCTCGACCGTGTTTGCTTTGTCGCAGTTTGCGACAGGCACGGACAGCATCCCGATGATCGTGGATGAGTACAAGCCCAATGAGATGGCGCAAGGGGTGCATGATCGCCTCAAGCTGATGTTTCGGGATGCCTACAATGCCCGGGATATCCAGCGAGGGGGTGGGAATAGAGACAATGACAACTTCAAGGCGCTGACCACGACCAGTCTGTGCGCACCCATCATGTTCATTGCCGAGTCCATCGAGGAAGAGACAGCCTTGATGGAGCGGGTTGTCTTGGTGACTTTGGAATCGCCTTCACCGGCTGTGCGCAATCGATTTGCTTCCCGCTTCATGATTTTTCGCAGCAAAGCGCAAGCGCTGGGTGTGCTTGGCAAGTACATTGCGTCACGCATGGTGATGGAGGGCTATAACGTCGAGCGCCTGAAAGCGGAGTTTGACCCGCTTTACAACGAGGCTCGAAAGCGGCTCATGCTGACCGAAGAGGACCTTGCCAACGGTTTGTCTGACGAAGAGATGCAGGCCAAGCAGCAAGCCAGAGAGCGGCCTGTGTTCAACTTCACAGTTGCACGTTTTGGCCTGCTGAAGTTCAAAGAGTTGATCGAATCGTTGTTCGGCGAGAAGGAATTCAAGATCGACTTCGATGACTTTCTGGACCACAGCTACACGCGCTTGAAGGACCTGATCTATACGTCACTTCCGGAGTATTTGAAGGTTCTAAACACCATGGTGGACTTGTCATACGAAGACCAGACAGCCGCTCACGCTTTGCGTTATGGGATTGAGTACGGCTTTGACTCCATGGGTGGCAAAGATACTTTGGAAATCTCTGTGCGAGCAGCGTATTCCAGGTATCGGCAAGCTTGTCGCATTCAGGCGGTGAAGCCCCTGTACAGTGGAGACCACGCTTTTGCGCACAGCTTGAGGGGTGCCCCGGCCTTGCTGAGAGTGGGGCAAGGCAAGACGGTGCAGGCGCCTGGAGGGGTGTTCATCTTTGACATTGAAGAGCTTACGCGCTCGGGGTTGAGACCGTTTAGGGCACCGACTGCGAGTAGACGTTAACAGGAGAGGTCATGAGTAAAGAGTTGACATGGGCTTTGACAGATCACTTGTGCAAGGGCTGTGGCGGGCGCGTTTTGCGTTGCGCTAGCGGCAGCGGCCCCACGCCAGGAGGCAACCCAATTTATAAGTGTGCTGATTGTGGTAAGTCGATGGCGGCCATGGGGCCAGACGTTCTTTGCTGGTGTGGCTATAGCCACAAACATAACCACAACACGACTGCTTACGTCTGCAAGCCTTTCGCTATTTTGAAAGACCACCCGGAGTTCCTGAGGGCGTTTCAGGCTTGTGGCTGCGACCCAAAGCGAGCTGGTGAAGTCGGTATTATGCTGGAGAGGGACTTCAAAGAGATTTGGGAAAAAGTTCGGGCATCTTGACAGGCAAGGGCCACTTCCGTACATTACAACAATCATGATTCAACCACGACCAACCATCTCAGGGCGTATTGTCAGCCCGGTAGACGGCCTGCTTCGGACGCAGGAGGACGTTGGTTCGAATCCAACCGCCCTGACCATTCATTTTCGAGAACGATCCCCACGATATTGACCAGCTTACGGGCTGGTGCCAGAGTGGTAATGGGTGGGACTGTAACTCCCAAGCATGCTAGTTCATCGGTGGTTCGAATCCATCCCAGCCCACCAATCAGGGTAGGTTAGCCGAGTTGGCCTAGCGGCAGCGGTCTTGAAAACCGAAGGTTTCGAAAGAGACGTGTGAGTTCGAGTCTCACCCTACCCGCCACGTACACGGAAGGTTGCCAGAGTGGTAATGGGTCAGCTTGCTAAGCTGTAGCCGGTGGTAACCCGCCGCGAAGGTTCGATCCCTTCCCCTTCCGCCATTGAGGACCATTATGAATGTCTTTGTTGTTGTCACTGAGTACCACAATGCTGACCCCGCAGTCGCCGTATTCTCTACGCTTGATCTGACTCGCAAGTATGTGCTAGCTGAAATTGACCGGTTTCTTTACTACTCCGGCTGGAGCCTAGCAGATGTTTCAGGGTCCTTCTGTGATGGCTGGATCACAATCGGATCAGAAGGGGACAGCGTGCATTGGCGTGAAGTGCCCCTTGACAAACTTGAATAAAGTGGCAGTATACACAGCCTGACAGATCGGAAAGAACGGTCATAACCCTAGCCCTCGTAGCTCAGTTGGCAGAGCAACCGCCTTGTAAGCGGTAGGTCGTAAGTTCGAATCCTACCGAGGGCACCACTGATATTGGAATTGAACATGGTACTGAAGCGTCAAAATTCTCCGGCTTTTGAAGAACAAGAATCCGATGTGGCGACTGCCACGCCGGAAACTCCTGCTGCGGGTTGGAGTTCGGAAGATGCTCCCACTCCGCAAGCGCCGCGCACTGCGGTTGCTGCCAAGGCGACCAATGCCGTAGCGACTAGCCTTCGCAACATGAATGCGATCAAAGACCTCAAAGACGCCTACAAGGTGCAGTACAACTCTTTGGCGCAGATTACGGCTACGCAAGGCAACTTTGGCGACCGGGAGTCGAATACCAACTTCGGTGATCGAGTCGTCTTTGAGCTGATGTCTTATCAGAACCAGTTTGTTATCTCCCCCAACGATGACAAGGCTCCGAAGGATCTGGTTCGATATTCGGATGACGGCATCACCTGCTCTGACGGCACTGATGTCAAGGAGTGGCTGTCTGAGCTGAAAGGCATTGGCTGGAACAATGCCCGGATCAACCAGCGCTACATCCTGGTTGGTGCGCTGATTTCAGCGGACAAGACTGACAAGTTCAACGGCAGCCTGATGCAGATCGATCTGTCTCCGAAGAGCAAGGATCAGTTTGACCGCTACATCCTGCAGTCGGCGTACAACATCGGCAAGGGTCTGGTGACAGCTGAAGACGCCAAGATCTTGGAGATGCGGACGGAAATCGCCACCAACTCCAACAACCAGAAGTACACGCTTGTGAAGTTCTCGACTCACAAGCCCAGCTAACCTTGTCAGGTGGGTAGCCTGTTCACAGCCCGGCGTCAAGCCGGGCTTTTTTCATATGCAAGCATTCAAGTTGGAAGTTTTTGATCGTGACCTTGGTGTGTGGCGCTGCTCGCTGCACGCCAGTCAACATAGTGTGTCTCGTGCGCTTAGCGCCATGAAAGGCGCTATCTGGCTGGACAAGTCCCAAGGCCACAAGCTCAGCATCATTGAGATTCCAGATGGCAAGTTTGACCTTTTCCACTGGTTCAACAAGCAGCAGTTTTCACGGCCTCCGTCTGTGGTGAACAAGGTCGATGGAATCCCAACCTGAACTTATCGTGCTGGATACGGAAACCACTGGGCTGGAGCAGCCAATCGGAGTGGTGGAAGTAGCGTACGCTCGCATCAACGAGTCCCTGGAAGCCGTGGAGGAGTTCGATGCGCTGGTGGACCCGTGCCTTCCAATTTCGCCCGGGGCCACGGAGGTTCATGGGATCACTGAGGCAGACGTAACAGGGCAGCCATCGCTCAATACTGCCTTGCGCTTCATCTCCAACAAGCCTTGTGTGCTGATCGGCCACAATGTTCAATTCGACTACAAGCTTGTGATCGATCATCTGGATGTTGTAGGTACACTGTGTACACTGGCCCTTGCAAGGCAGTACATTCAAGGTGCTCCCAACTACAAGCTTGCAACGCTGCAAAGCTATCTTGGGCTTCCCAATTTCGAATCCCATCGGGCGTTGGGTGACGTGTTCACTACGCTTAACCTCTTGCGCCTTATCTTGCATCGGTACAACCTTGACATAAACAAGGTCATCAAAAGGCAAGAGACGCCTAGAATGCTGATGTACATGCCATACGGCAAGCATCAAGGGCGCCTGATGACCGAGGTTCCTCGGGACTACCGAGCATGGTTGCTTGGCGCTGGTAACCTAGACCAAGATCTTTTGTACACTCTCAAGAAACTGGAGCACATATGAGAATCTCTTCTGACCCGACCAGCGAGTTTTATTTTGCGGCTGTAGGTGTGTGTGTCGTCCTGCTGGATGGCGTCAAGCAATTCAAATGCATCGAGGCTGACTCCAGCGAAGGCTGGTGTACAGTTTGGGCAGATAGCGATGATGGCTCTGAGCACATTGCCAAACTGCACGGCAATGTTGAAATTCTGGTGACAGCTGCTGGGGCCAGCGTGCTGCGCATTCCGAACTTTGTTCGCACGATTGCGTGGCTACACGCTTGTGGTAAGGAGCCAAAGAATGAAGTGCATCTGAATACTCAAGTCGGTGTGCACCTGGAAGAGGTGGTAGAGTTCATCAAGGAGCTTACGCTCACAGATTACGACCAAAGTGAGCTTGAATATTGGCTTCCTCGCTTTGATGCTTTTGCAGAAGGTGTGAAAAGCGGTGTGATCAAGGTGTCTTTTGCGAACCCTGAAAAAGCTTTGGACGCCCTCTGCGATATGGAAGTCACCGGCAACGGAGTTGCCTTCCTGGCTGGCTGGGACAAGATGAAGGCAGACCACCTTGTGCTGTCGGCAAACGAAGCGAAGCTGATTGACGGTAAGCCTGTGATTTTGGAGAACGGCAAGATTGGCAAGCCCGAAGGGTGGAAGCCTGCTGATCTGAGTTCCTGCGTTTGAGTCATGGACGCAATTTGTAGAAAGCTTCTGCGCTGCGCTCGCTTAGGCGAGCTTACCGCACAGGAGTATGAAGCAGCCAGCCCTGAAGTCACCGGTCGCTGGACCTTGCCATTCATCGGCTCCGCGTTGCTGGAAGAAGAGTTTCGGTACAAGCTCTTGAATCGAGGAGGCCGGGGGCTTGAAGACAGCAGGCTGCTAGCTCTCTATTCCGAAGCTCTAGCAGAAGTGACTCCAGCGAACTGGCTGCTAGCCCGAACCGGCCGTGCCGGTCGGGTAAGCCCTCGCATTGCCACGTTTGTTTCCCCGAGCGCTGGCCAAGACTTCGCCCTGACACATGGCTTGTTCGCACTGCAGTTCGCACACTTGCTCAAAAACCTGAATGGGTGGAAGCTGGTTATACACGAGAGCAGCTATCTGGCGTACCGGGATAGGTCCAATCAAGCGGTTGGTGTGCTGGAGGGGGCTGTACTTGGGGTAAAGTCCGACTATCGATTTTCAGCTGACAAACTGCTTGAGCTTTCACTGTTCAAGCCGACGTTTCCAAGTGCCCTAGTCAGGCCTGCTGCTGCTAGACTGCACAACGCGCTGCTGCTGAAATTGTCGGAAGGTTCTGAAATTGTCGAGTCTGTGCGCTTGCTTGCAGCAAGCCGGGCGTTTTTCAACCCGCGTTCAGCAGCGGCCCGTAAAGACGATTTGAAGTTGCACCAGTATCTGGTGCTGAATTTGAAAGCCTATAACTACCCTAGAGTTGTGCGGCACAGTCCAGTAGAGCTTCGCAAGTCTGCAATGGACGAAGCAGTTGTCTTGATAGACTCTCCGATGGAGCACTGGAAAGTCAACGCTCTTTACGAGATTCTGGTGCCGTTGGTCATGAACAAGAAGGCGTTTTTTGAAGGCGTCTTTTCGGCACTGGAAGTCAAGGCGCAAAGGACCGAGGAAATTTCTTGGGAACGTGCAAAGCGTTTCCTACATTACGCCAAGGAGAAGATGCATGAGCGAACAACCCGTAGGTGATCTGCTTAGTCTGGATAAAGGCAGTGGAGCCCGATTCAACCAGGGCAAGCCTGCACTGGATCTGATCCCTTTGAACATTTTGGCAGAGTTCCACGCGCAGAACTTCAAAGATGTAGAAACAATCACCAATCAGACCCTGGCCGATATGTTGGTGCAGCTTGGTGACTTCCAGATTCGCACCGCTGGGGCTGGAGCCCTTTGGGCCATTATCGCCATGGCGGGAGACAATTGGGACGATTGCGCCAGGGTCTTCGACTTTGGACGCAAGAAGTACGCCGCCTGGAATTGGTCCAAAGGTATGCCGTGGTCTGTGCCTATCGGGTGCATTGCAAGACACATTCGGGCCATGCTGCGGGGGGAGTACATCGATCCAGAATCAAACTTGCCGCATATTGGGCATGTGTTTTGTAACCTCGTGATGCTCCTTGTTTATATTGAGACTTTCCCCGAAGGTGATGACAGGCCACCAGCCGAGCATTTTGAAGGCTACACCACTCCAAACGGCTTCAGAACTACCCAAACTGCGAACCTATGAAGATTGCATTTGATATGTCTTCGGTCATCTGGACTTGCCTGTACGCAGGTAAGGACCCGGAAGGCCACGAGATCACATTCAACGAAAAGAAGGTCACGGTGCCTACTGTGGCTTTTGGTTATGAACATGCCATCAACCGGATGGTTGCTAACCTGGAGCGTTTCAACCTCGCCCCTAAGGATGCGATCTTGGTCTTTGAGGGTATGCAGTCCAAGAAGCCACGGCTGCAGATTGACCCGCAATACAAGGCCAACCGTGGCCAGCGCCCTGATGAGGTTTATGTGATTTTCCAGGATTTGCGGGAGGTCTTGGAAACAACCTGGAGAGGCCTGGGTGCGCTGTGCCTGTCCCAGCGGCAAGTTGAGGCAGACGATATTCTTGGCTATCTGGCCACAAATGTAGAAGAGCCACTGATCATCAGCACGTACGACAATGACCTGTCAGTGCTTAATGGGGTCAATGCCTACCAAGCGCCTGTGCAAGTGCTCGTGGGGTCCGAACTTGCCGAGAACAAGTACGGTGCGTTTCCCTTTGAATTCATCACGTTGTACAAGGCCTTGGTGGGGGATCCTTCGGATAACATCAAAGGCTGCCCTGGGTTTGGCCCTGCAGCGTGGTTGAAGCTGTACGCGAAGTACGATGACTACGGCTGTGAGCAGCTGGTCACGCTGCTAGAAGACCGCAATTTGACGCCGCTTGAAGAAGATCTTGACGACCCTACGGTGGCCAAGATCTACGAACACCGCAATGAAGTCATCAAGAGCTACCAGCTAGCCAAGATCCATCCCGAATGGGTCAATACGCTGTATAACCCGCTGGAATTCAAGCCTGGGATGGTCATCCCTTACCACAAGGAAGCTGATGAACGTTTGGCGCATTGGTATGGCCGCAAGTATCTGGTCACGGCTGACAAATTTGACCGTGCGGTTGCCTGGATGCGACCGGAAATCGCGCAGTCCGAGTACGTGGGGCTGGACATTGAAACATCTACGCCAGATGAGTCTGATGACTGGCTGCTGGAGCAGAAGAGACGCTCTGGATCTGACGAGCTTGGTGTGGATGTCATAGCGTCTGAGCTGACAGGGCTAAGCCTCACCTTTGGCAAGAACTTGCAGCATACGATGTACTTTCCGGTTGACCACCGGGATACGAATAACGTTTCTTCTGAAAAGGTCTGTGAGCTGGTCTACCAGCTTGGAGTACCTTTGGTAATCCAGAACGCTGCAGGGTTTGAGCTGCCAGTGCTGCATATCAACTGGGGTCGGTATCTACAGTCCAAAGGCTTCTCGCTGTTTCTTCCGCAAGCTTTGGATACCCGGATTGAAGCTAGCTATGTCAACGAGAATGTTGAGCACGGCTTGAAGCAGTCTTCCCTGCGCTATCTTGGCTATACGCAGGTTGACTACAAGACTGTGACGACAATCCAAGTCGGGACAGCCGAAGATGGCAGCCCAATCACCGCACAAGTCAAGATGCGGGACCTGACGGGTCAGCACGTCTTGAACTATGCTTGCGATGACACCATCACTTGCACGGCGCTGCACAACTTCTACAAGTTCCATATGCAGCTGGAGCATCAATACCAGACCTATCTGGAAGCCGAGATTGACGCGATGTATCTCCGTGCTGAT
>ERZ795052.4857-NODE-4857-length-13530-cov-26.015510_pt1 | contig 13530 bp, 14 predicted proteins | sample MGYA00375136_ERZ795052 | MGnify/ENA primary metagenome ERZ795052 (study PRJEB30181, sample SAMN05720156) | activated sludge metagenome | isolation source: Anaerobic digester | place: Japan | collected 2015-05-26 ... | reverse complement strand
GGCAGAACCCGGTATCCTGTAGCGGTCGCCCCCTGTCAAAGGACATGTGGAAAGGTCTTGTCCGGGCCCTGTAGATGCCCAATTCCCGGAGATCGCCTGCGCATGAGGGACTGCTCACGATCCAGACGCGACGCCCTTCCCAGCAAGGATATCCCGGAGCCGCTCCCTGCCGGCAGGTTCCGGAATAACTCTCCCCTCCTCACGTGCGGCCTCCAGCCAGAGGGAGATGGCCACCTTTACTTCCTGGAGTGCCTCCTCCTCGGTGCTGCCGAAGGCAGAGCACCCCGGAAGTTCCGGAGCCACGGCGATGAACCCCTCATCCTCATCGCTATAGACGAGCTCGATCGCGTATTTATACGGCATCCTCATCCTCAAGAAGGTTATAGTTCTCAATCACTTACGTTCTGAAAATTAAGTATCTCCATGACTCCCTGTCGCACATAAATCCTGTGACTGCCCTTCCCTCCCCTGAAAAGAAAGCCGAACGCCTCCGCCACCCGGCAGAGGTCTTCGAACCGCAAATTCTTTGGGTTGTGCCTCAGGTTTTCGTAGGTCCGTCTTCGATCCATGCCCTGGTATGTCTCCCACATATTCTCCTCAATCTACCAGGTTAAGGGTTTCCTTATCCCTCCCAGGCCCCGCTTGTGAGCAACGGAAGTCATTGCCAGGTTTGAGTGGCACAGGAGGGATCCACACCAGAATCAACATGTACCGAACCTGCAGCCTCCTACTGAAAGGAGGCTCCCTCCAGAGCCCGAGGAGCCGCGCCCCTCCTGAAAAAAAGGAGAATTCAGTTCCCTGGCACCATCAGGCTCAAGCAGCGCTGATCCACACCTGCAAGTATCGTGTCTGACCACCTCTGGCGTGTAGATTCGCCATGGGGGGAATTGTGAACCAGACGAAAGGGCACCGCTTCCATTCCCCGGCGTGCGCAGGGGGAGTTCTCCGGACGCTCTTTCCGGGACAGGGTGAATCATAGATCATAATCGACACTTTTTTTCGATTACCGTCGACTATAATCGATAAATGGTTGAAAAACTGCAGATCGCACTCGAGAGCCAGAACCCCTGGTGGTTCGGAAAAGAGTTCGAAACCGGCGTTGAACGGCTTTCTTTCTTTCCCTCCCTGATGCAGTATCTTGATGCACCGGAGGTGCTCCTCCTCATCGGCGCGCGCAGGACAGGGAAGTCGACGCTACTGTACCAGATCATCAGTTCCCTTCTCGGAAGAGGTGTGCCTGGCAGGGCTATCCTCTTCATCACCATGGACGAACCACTCCTCCTCTCGATGGCAGACGACCCCTGGCTGATCCGTCGCATCGTCGAGGACCATCTCGCACGTCATCCCGGTCTCGAACGGCTCTATCTCTGCATCGACGAGGTCCAGCACTACCCCTCCTGGGTGCCTACCATCAAGACCCTCTATGACACGAAGAGTACGGTCAAATGCATCCTGACCGGCTCCATATCCTCGCTGCTCAGGCAGGAGAGCAGTCGCCTCCTCTCCGGCAGGTATTTTTCCTGTACCGTGTACCCTCTCTCGTTCCCTGAATTTCTCCGCATTCAGGGCATTCTAAACCCGACAATCATCGAGAAGAGGCATTATTTCGAGATGTACCTGAAATACGGCGGTTTCCCCCGGGTGGTCCTTGAAAAAGACGAGGACCTGAAGATGCAGATCCTCAAAAACTACTACGAGACGATCTATCTCAAGGACATCATCTATCCAAACAGGGTGCGGAAGAACTTTGAGGTTACAGACCTGCTCTATTACCTCATATCAAATGCCGGGAACGCCGTCTCGTACAACCAGATTGCCAGGACTCTCAATATCGCACCAGATACGGTGAGGGAGTACATCGAGTACGCCGGGAACGCGTTTCTCCTCTACCCTCTGATGAAGTTCGATTATTCCGTTAAAAAACAGGTTGCAAACCCAAAAAAGATCTATTTCGTGGATCCCGGCCTGATAAACGCAGTTGCATTTGCATTCTCCGAAAATCGTGGAAGACTCCTGGAAAACATCGTCTTCATCGCCCTGATGAAGAAGTACGGCGACATCTTCTACCACCGGGACCGCTACGAGTGCGACTTCCTGGTCAGGTCAGGCCGGACGATTGTCCAGGCCGTCCAGGTGACGCAGTCCCTGCAGGACGACGCTACGAGGCAGCGGGAGATGCGCGGCCTTGTCGAGGCGATGGACGCACACGGCCTTGACGAAGGATCGATCGTCACTGCGTCGGAATCGGCGGAGACGACCGTCGACGGGCGGGCCGTCCACACTGTCCCGATCGCTGAATGGCTGGAAGAACTGTGACGCCTTTCTGGAACCTCTGTGTGCGCCCAGGTAACATGAGCTGCCGGGCCGCTACAGGGTTGCCGACCGCTCGCAGCACCACTCCTCCGGATTCGGGATGCTGTGTTGTTCCGATAGACCGTGCAGAGGGATTCGTGGGGGGTCAGAGGTCCAGCAGGAGGTCCGGGTCGGGATCGGTTGATACAAGAGTGACGTTTGTTATCTTGTGGTAGAACCTCTGGGGATAACTGTAGGTTGTCTTCCCGCTCCGGCTTTTCTGCACGAAGGGTTTGAGGATATCCTCCGTCTCATACTCAAGCGAGTACGCCGCCCCGGTTTTGAGGGGAGTCACCTCCTTCGCCCGGAACATAACCTTCCTGAAACCCTCCATCGAATGGTCGCAGTCCGAGTAGTCAGAGGCGAAAACAAGTCCATCCTTCCGGACCCTGTCGATCACAACCCTGGTTCGTAGCATGGATTTGCTATCGCCCTGGTCAGGCATTAAAGTGTGCCGTGCGGGGCGAAAGTAATCCTGACGAAAGAGCCCCACCCGTAAGGGGTAGTTGCCGGGGCCCCCCGGAGCGGTCATGCAGACGCGCGGAAGATCCGTTGTGGACCGCTTCGTCTTCGCGCACTTCTGCGTGAGGTAGTGATCACTCCCATGCCTCTGGACCCACACAATACGGTGACATGCCCCAGTAGTCCGGGCATGCGGAGGGGCGTCCTGATCGCGTTCCCGGAGAAGACAACAGACCACGATCATTCATTATCTTATGGCAATCATACCATTCTGGTGAATGACATCAAAGGTCTCACCCGGTACCTGCCTGCTCTGCAGGGCTCCCGTAACAAAACGGAAGGCCCTTAAACACGGCACGGAATGCCTTCAGGCGTCGGGCTGGCCCATCGGAGAGGAACCTTCGCTCCTCATCATGATACAGGGGCGGTACCATAAGGAATACTGGCTGGTGGTTCTCGCACGACACGACGCCCGGCTTGGAGATCTCGACCAGCTGATCCGCGATGTGTGGGTGGAGTGTTGCGAGCATCTCAGTTCCTTCCGGATCGGCGGGGCCACATACGACTCGGACGCCGAGCGTTTTACAAACGACATGAATGTCCCTCTCTCGCACCTCATCGCTCCGGGCAGCACGTTCACCTATGACTACGACTTCGGCTCCCCCACATCGCTGGACCTGAAGGTGATCGGGGAGACGTCCGTTGCCCCGAGGGACGGCCCGCTCTGCCTGATCGCGCGGAACGACCGGCCAATTATCCCCTGCGACCTCTGCGGCGGCGAGGCCGAACTTGCCCTGAACGATTTTGACGAGGATTTCCAACATTATTACTGCCGTGAATGCCTCTCATCGACCGAATACGATCCCGACTGTGTAGACCTCATTGCCAACTCTCCGAGAAACGGCGTCTGTGGCTATGCCGAGGATCCTGAAACCGCACTCCACTGGTATCCCCCGGGATGGAGCGCGGATGAGATCGTTCCCGAAGAACCGGGTGAGCTCCTGGATGAGATCCCGCTTGATGACGAAACCGAGGTGAACGCCGCGATGGCTGCCGTCATCCAGGATATCGGACCTGATATCAACGAGTTTGTTGAGGCGGAGAGGGCGGCATACGGAGAAGGAATTGCCTGTATGGCCGGGGATACCGTCATGGCCTTCTGTACTTTCATGTATATCGTCTACAAAGTGAAGATCGATGCATGGGATGCCTTGTCCGTGCAGAGGTGCCTGGTCGATGAACTGTCGCAAAACCCGATCTTCCCGGAAGACTGGCCGGAGAACGCCGTCCCGATCCTCTGCCGGTTCCTGACGCATATGGAAGCATCCGGCCACCTCATAAACGCTTCTGAACTCATCGCCGCCCTCAAAGAAGCGGAACCCGCCTTTCAGAAAGCAGCCACGAGCCCGGAGAAAGGCCAGGCCATCTTCAAGTTTATCCTCATGAAAGCGGAGGAGGCAGGCGTCGACACGGACGACTTCGATGCGTTCTTCAATTTCGCGGTGAGAGAACTCGTCGAGATGGCCGGGTTTGACCTCGACAACGAAGAGGTCCAGAAGGAACTCTCCAACCTGCTTGAGGGCAGAACACCGGAAGCGCTCGCCGGCAATATACGCGCCGCCATGATCTTTGAGAGGTGCGAGGACTTCTGCCAACGTTTTCCGGATAACACCATTCTGGAGCATTGCAGAAGGATCGTCAAGGACCTCTTCGATCATCCGGCCGCACCGCTCGCGCGAGGAGACGCGGTTCTCTGGAGTGCGGCGATCGTGTATGCAGCCTGCCAGGATGAGGATCTTATCCGGCCGGGAAGGGGTGCCCCTCCCCTCGGGCAGGAGATCAGTTCTTTCTTCGGCGTTGAGCGGGCATCGATCCGGAACAAGGTGAGGGCGATGAGAGCGTTCCTTCCCGACTGAAGAGCGCCGGGAATGAGGGGGCATCGACCAGAAAGGATGGGGGAGAGGCCCGGATCTCCCGGCAAAGAAGGTTGTTCCCCGGTCACTAACCCTTTCACCGCGACAGAGACCAACGCTCCTTCGCGGGGTACTCAATCGCTATCTGCACCGGTTCTCATCACCGCGCAGTAAGATGATCGCGCCGGAGAACACCGCCATGAGGTCTTTGGGGATCACGAAGATCCAGGGTGCCGCCGTTTCGCGAGAGAGCCTGGTGCATCTCGAGGTACCGGGCACGGGAAAGGGCGTAACTCCCGGCGTTCGCCAGGAACGCATCGATCAGATCGGCCTGCTCGCGGCTCCAGACCTCGTTTGGGACCCGCCTGACCCAGAGAGCATGTCTCCGGACAAAGGCCAGCCGCTCCTGCCGGTTCTTCTCCCGGTCAAACCCCAATTCCATGGCCCCCTCTAGATAACCCCCATCTCCGACAGCCTTGTCGGCAGGTATTCCTTCGTCACAAAGTCAAGCCCCCTGCTTGCAAACGCCTGCTGCTCCGACTTCAGCCTCATATCGAGCTGCAGTTTGATCTGGTTATGCCAGTAATCGGTCGCAAACCTCGGATCGGTGAGTTCCGCTTTAAGGGCATTGATATCCTGTTCTGTGAGCCTGTCGGCGGGGAGGTTGTAGTCTGAGATGTCTGAGGGCTGAACCCCGACAAACTGCGCCTGAGGCGTCGCCAGGAGTTCCGAGATGTGGGCGCTCTTGATCGAACCGTAGGCAACGCTTGCATATATCCTGTATGACCACGGATCGCCGTCGGTGAAGACCACCACCGGCAGACCAAGCGACTCGTTGAGACGCCTTAGCACCCTGCGCGTCGAACGCGCCGGCTGACCCTTGAGGTGGACAAGGATCGCCCCGTAGTCCTGGTCAAACCCGTTCTCCATCAACCGGGCATACATACCGCCGGTCTCTATGGCGATGACAAACTTCGCGTCGTGATCGATGAACTCGAGGTTGTCGACGTTGTTCGGGATGGGGTATCCCGCCTCCCCGACATCCTCCTGGCAGTGGATCTCCTTCACCCCCCGGCGGGTGGTCTCCCGAAGCCTGAGCGGCCCGAATATCGAGGCCCCGTCCTCCTCCGGACGGAGGTGGAACGCCTCCCGCTGCATCTCGGTGATGATCTCAAGATCCTCTATCAGGAGGTTGCTCTCATCCTGGGCCGCAAACTTCGCCTTCTTCCAGCCTTCGGAGATGTAATAGAGCTCTCTCAGCGTCGACGACCGGTTCTCCACGAGCTGCTGCTTCAGGAACCCGATGACGTAGGCCATCTTCAGGAGATGGATGGCGCTCTTCTCCGTCGCCGCCGACCGCGTGCTCTCCCGGTCGCCGTACTTCCAGACCTCGCTATCGTCATCATACTCAAGGTTCCGCTTCGTCCGCGTCGGCAGCCGGATATACGGCACAACGCCGTCCCGCATCTGTTCATACCACTCGCGTGCGATACCTACAAGCCGCTCCTTTGCACGCGCATCCATCTCTTCCCTAGACATCGAGATCCACCACCACCTTCATCCCGTCATCAACCCCCCGCAGGTCAAGCGTCCCCTCACCCGTCCCGGTGTAGAGGACGCGCCAGGCCTCGCCGGCACCGAGGGTGCACCGCCATACCTTGTTGTATTCGCCGTCGATGCTGTCCACAAAATCCGGCCGGGGCACCGCGTCCTCCGCCGTATCGCGGGAGAGGCTGTAGATAACGATCTCAACCTCCTTTCCGGTGTAGTTGTTCACCTCGATAGAGACCTTCCCATCGACCGTCCTTTTCTTTGCAACGACTTTTCGCATAATTTTGCCCTCGATCGGGGTGGTATCGACCGGCGGGAGTTCAACGATCTCGCTAACCTTTGCTGCTATCTCCGGGATGATCGAGCATACCGCACGGGCACGGTCGTCCTGCAGTTTCTTCTTCTCCCGCCGGGAAAGATACCGCTTCAGTTCCCGCCCCAGTTCCTGGAGGACAAGGACTATCTCGCGCTCGATCTCCGGGATTGACGCGATCGCGTCCTTGCTCTCGCTCGTGAAGGGAACGTTTGTGGAGGCCACATGGACCATGATCAGAACCGGGCCCACGGGAAGACCCTGCTGTGCGAGCCCGTAGTTCTTCCAGTTCACCTGAGAGACGCAGTCTGTGATGGCGCAGGCGCCCTGCTGGTAGAGGAGGGGGACGCGGTTTGCAAACCGGAGGATCCTGGCGTTCCCTTCTGGCGGGATCCTGCCTCCGTAGCCTATCGCCGCCTCGACTATGAACGAGTGCCCGCCGTAGACCGCGCTCGGCCGCGTCCGCGCCTTGATGAAGTCGAGGTGGATCTCCTTCTCAAGCCCCCTGCAGATCAGGTCCTCCCCTATCGGTGAGAGGCACTGCTGCGCCGGCGGGGCCGGAACCCTCACGGCCTGCATCGCCTCCAGGAGGCGCTTGAGTTCGTTTGAGTCGAGTTTGTTTGCCTTCCGGGAGGGTTTGAGCCCGGCAAGGCCGATCATCTCCTCCGCGGTCTTCTTTCCTACACGTGAGAAACTGCCGACCAGGAACTCCTCCACCGTCCCCGTGCTCGCGGCCGCCAGCCTTTTCAGCGCACCGAACTCGATCCCGTGCGGGTGGGGGAGGACGGGTTTCGGGCACGGCGGGACCTCGTCGCTTGCCCGCTCAAAGACCGTGATCTCACCGTCGATATCCGCGGTGATCCTTGCATGCGGGTTTACGATCGCCGTCAGCCTCAGGTAGTCGAGCAGCCGTTTCTTCGCGGCAAGGGTGCTCCTGAACTGGATCTCGATCCTTGTCCCGTGCGTCCGGTCCCACTCGATCTCCTCGTGGCTGATGACCTCGGGCTCGTTCGTCTCCGTCCTGATCATCACCTCGAACCGGTGGGCAGGCGTCTTTGCCCCCGTCCGGGAGGTGATCCGGGCCGGGGTGCCGGTGGTGAGCTGCGCATACAGCACAGCAGCTGATATCCCGATACCCTGCTGCCCGCGGCTCTGGCGGATCTGGTGGAACCTGGAACCGTAGAGGAGTTTCCCAAAGACCGGGGGGACGTTCTCCGGCACGATCCCGGGACCGTTGTCCTCGACGGTTATACGGTAGACCTCGTCCTCGACCCTCTTTACGCCGACAAATATGTCCGGCAGGACTTCAGCCTCCTCGCAGGCGTCGAGGGCGTTGTCCACCGCCTCTTTGACGGTGGTTATAATCCCGCGTGTCGGGGAGTCAAAACCCAGGAGGTGTTTGTTCTTCTCGAAGAACTCCGCAACGCTGATGCTTCGCTGCTCTCTGGCCAGGTCCTCAGCGATGACCATGCCCTGCCACCCCGGCGATGGCGTCCTCGAGTCCCATCTCCTGCTGCTCCCCAGTGCGGAGGTCCTTCAGGGTCACCGTGCCGGCCTCAACCTCGCGTTCGCCGATGATCACGACAAACTCCGCGGTCTTTGCGGCGTGAGCAACCTGGGCGGCGAGCCCCCGCTCCATAAGGTCGGCCTCAGCCCGGATCCCGGCCTCCCGGAAGGCGCGGGCAACCTGGAGCGCCCGGCCGCGGGCCCCGGGCGTGCAGACAACCCCGACAACGGACTCGTGGGGGAGTTCAACCCCGCCAAGCGAGACCATGACACGGTCAAACCCTATCGCAAACCCGCACGAGGCGACATCGTCGCCGCCAAAAAGGTGGGCGAGCCTGTAGGCGCCGCCGCCAAGTATCTGGTTCTCCGCCCCAAGGTTCCTGGCAAACCCCTCAAAGACCGTCCCGGTGTAGTAGTCAAGCCCGCGGGCGATCCCGAAGTCCGGCCGGTAGCGGATCTCCTGGGAGTCAAGGATCGCAAACATCTCCTCGATCCGGGCGCGTTCGGGAACGTCCCCCGCGACCTCAAACACCTCCTCCACGCTGCTGCAATCGGAGAGAGCGGCAAGCGGTTCGGCAAGGTGGGTGAGACGCCGGGCGGCGAGCGCCGCCTCAAGCCCCTCCCGGTCATGCTTATCGAGACAGGCCATGATCACCCCCTGGTCAGCGGGGTCAAGCCCGGAGAGGATGTGCTTCATCGGGGCAAGATGGCCGACGTGGAGGTCAAATGTGAGACCGGTTGACCTGAGTATATCGTCGGCGAGCATGATCACCTCGGCTTCGGCAAGCGCGGTGTCCGCACCTATGAGTTCGGCGCCGAACTGCCAGAACTGCCTGTAGCGGCCTTTCTGGGGGCGCTCGTAGCGGAAACAGTCGGCAAAGTAGCACCAGCGGATGGGTTTTGGGAGAACCCTGCCCTCGTTGACGTACATCCGGAGCACCGCTGCCGTCACCTCAGGCCGGAGAGTCATCTTCCTGCCGCTCTTGTCCTCAAAGACATACATCTCCTGGATTATCCCCTCGCCGGACTTCATCGTGAAGAGTTCGAGGTGCTCGAAATCGGGTGTGCAGACCTCCCGGTACCCCCACCGCCGGGCCACCTCCCGCATCCGCTGCTCGATCGACCGCCGCTGTTCCATCTCTTCGGGCAAAAAGTCCCGTGTGCCCCGTGGTTTCTGAAGCATTCAGTATTCTCCCTTGTTATGGTCTCTTCTGCGAACTCTTAACATTTCTGCGCTCCGCCCGGCCGAAGAACCGCTCGACGGCACTTTTGCCATGCCATATGTTCTCCCGTTCAACCCTGTCCTGGAGGTAGAGTGCGAGCAGGATCAGCGCAAGACCGAGAAGGTCCCAGCCTTCTGCATACATGGTGATGAACGCCCCAAGGAGTGCAAGCGCCGTATATGGAACCCCGTGATACGCCGCTTTCCGGTAACTGGGAAGACCCGTACGGTAGAATATCCGCAGGTCGCGCAGCCATAGAAAAACGGTGACGGCAACGCCGAACCATGCAATATAGACAAGGTAGGACATGATGTGATGTAATATTATACCTCCACCCCATATTTTTGTTATCAAAGTATGCTGCCGAATGCCACAATCAGGGAGATCCTCCGGATGTATCGTGATGGCGAGGTTTCCGAGGACGAAGCGGCTGACGCTATCGAGGGGCTCAGGATCGATATGATCGACGGCATTGCCCGGTTCGATACGGGGCGGGGTGTGCGCTGCGGGGTGCCCGAGGTTGTGCTTGCCGAGGGCAAGGATCCGGAAGCGTTTGCGGGGATCATGATTGCGCAGGTGAGGGCGGCGGGCCGGTGCATCGCGACAAGGGTCTCGCCGGCACACCTTGAGGCGCTCCGGGCCCGGCTGCCGCCGGGTGTCCGGCTGGAGCACCGGGAGGCTGCACGCGGCGTCATCCTCTCGACGGGTGAGGACCCCGCCCCCCGCGGGGGGACGGTCGCCATCCTCACGGCAGGGACGTCCGATATCCCTGCCGCCGAGGAGGCAAGGCTGATGGCCGAGGAGATGGGATGCAGTGTCAAGACCGCCTACGATGTCGGGGTGGCGGGGATCCACCGCCTCTTCTCGGCTCTCCGCGACCTTATACCTGCGGACGTCTTCATAGTGGCCGCCGGCCGGGAGGGGACGCTCCCGGCGATCGTGGCGGGGCTGGTCGACAGTCCGGTGATCGGTCTTCCTGTGAGCACCGGTTACGGCTACATGGGTGGCGGCGAGGCGGCTCTTGCAAGCATGCTCCAGGCGTGCTCGGTTCTGGCGGTCGTGAACATAGATGCCGGGTTTACGGCGGGAGCGTTTGCCGCTCAGGTCGCACGCGGGAGGGCGCGGGAATGAGCCGCGGGTTCTACATCGGCCGGTTCCAGCCCTACCACAACGGTCATCACTCGGTGCTGGAGAGGATTGCCCGCTCCGTGGACGAGATTGTCATAGGGGTGGGGAGCGCCCAGCTCTCCCATACGCTGGACAACCCCTTTACGGCCGGTGAACGGGTGCTGATGCTGACGCGGTCGCTCACGGATCTCGATTGCCCATTCTACGTAATACCGATCGAGGATATCCAGCGCAACGCCCTCTGGGTGGCCCATGTCCGGTCGATGACACCGCCGTTTGAGACGGTCTACTCGAGCAACCCGCTGGTCATGCAGCTCTTTGCCGAGGTCGGGATGGCGGTTCAGTCTCCGGATATGTATGAACGGCTGACGCACTCGGGCACCGCCATCCGCCGGAGGATGCTTGATGGCGAGCCCTGGGAGCACCTTGTCCCTCCTGCGGTCGTGGAGGTCATCCGGGAGATCCGGGGTGTTGAGCGCCTCCAGCGGATCGCAAGGAGCGATTGAAGAAAAGACTGATGGTGACCGGGATCATAGTCTGAGAAGAGAAATGTTCAAACAACTGCGCGACCTCTTTCACCGGGCCGAACCGGAGGAAGAGCACCCGGAACTCTCGTTTGACGGCATCCCGTCCTGGCTGGACTCCCGCGAGGAGGAGATCGCCCGCGGCCTTGAGGCTGCGACGGCATCGTCACGGGACGCCATCTCCGCCACGCTGGTCTCGCTCCGGGAGGCGGTCGCCAGGATGGAGACGGCAGAGACCGATGATGATACCCACCCCCGGCTCAGGGATATATCCCGGAAGACGCTCCCCGGGTTCACCAGGTCGATGTCACAGATCCTTTCACGCGAGCCGTCCGGCGACCCGGAGACCTTCTACGCGGCGGCCGCGGAGATCCTGAAGGGGGTGCTCAAGACGATGAAGGGGCAGGGGAAGTATCTCTCGTCCGTTTACCCCGGGGAGGTCAGGGAGTTGAGGGATGCTGTCCGCGACCTTGGGCGCGAGGTCAACGCGATGACGGAGGCGATCGGGCGGGCGCGTGAGCGCCGGGAGCAGGTGGAGGGGGTGCGGGAGGCGTATGAGGCCATTGTCCGGATCCGGGATGATTATGCTGCCGTAAGCGCAAATCTCCGAGACCACGCCGCTGCGATTGGAGAACTGGAAGACGCGATCCGGAAGGCCGGGGAAGGGCTTGCCGCCCTGAGAGATCACCCGGATTACGCCCGGAAGATAGAACTGGAGGAGAGGATCCGCGAGATCAGGGCGGAAGAGGAGATGGTCGGAAGAGAGATCGGGTCGCTCCGGTCCACGGCCGCCCATCTTCTGCGAAAGGCCGGGAAGGTGGCAGAGAGGAGTGGAGATAGGGCTGCTGTTGCGGCGATCTCCCTGGCGGTTGATGCGGAGGAGGGGATCGAGGCGGCGATGCCGGTGGTCCTGGATATGGTCCGGCGGGGCGACCTCGCCCTCAAGAACCAGGAGGAGATCCGTCTCTTCTCCGACCCGGAGACTCTGCCCGCCGCGTTGAGGGACGCTATTGAACGCGGGCGTGACCTTGAAATGGAGCGAAAGAAGGAGGAGGCGGCCCTGGCGGCGCTGCAGGTTGTGGTTGAGGAGGAGCGTCTCAGAGCGGCGCTCCCGGACCTGCAGAAGAGGCGCGAGGCCGCGATCGCGGCGAAGGCGCGGGCGGAGAACCGCCTCGATAGCCTGCGGGCTGAGTATGCGCGGGAGTGCGAGAACCTGCGGTCACGAATGACGGGATTTGAGGCAAGGGTTACGATCGTCGACCTTCCGCCTCAACCCTGAGCACGCGGTAGAGAATGGAAACCATGTTTATCTCCGGCGGCGAAATGACTTGTGAGAGGAGTCGATGACCACAAACACCATAACACCCGGGCCGGCGTCACGTCTCTGGATGGCGGTTCCTGCAGTCTCATTTGGGGGTATCGGGGTCGGTCTGCTCTTGATGGAGGTTGTGAGGTTTTCCTACGGTTTCTGGGCGGGGATTGCCGGCTGTGTGATCGCTTCGTGCCTTCTCTTTTACCAGGCCTACTCCAAGCCGCGGCGGGATCTTGTCTCGCTCTTTACGCCACTTTACGCTGTCCTCATCTTTCTTATTCCAAATGAGGTTGGGTCGATGGTGATCGTGCAGGTGGTCTTTGCGGCGACGATCAGCCTTCTTTCTGTCCGGGTGGAGAAGTTGTTTAACGTCAAAAAAACGGAGAAGAAGACGATGAAACAGATGTTGAATGAGTATATCATGCGGATCGAGCCGCTCCTTTCGCGGGTCGATGAGGAGACCGGTCACCTTGTTGCGCAGGCTCTGTTGAGGTTTAAGTTTGGACTGTATGAGTCCGCGACTGACAACTGCAACAAAGCGCTTGACCGGCTCAAGGCGATCGAGCCATACCCCGGGGTGCTTGAGCGTGCGCTCCTGATCCTGCGTGAGCGTGCGTCGGGTCTTGCCATCTCACGGGTGGTGACATACCCCGAGCACGTCTTCACGGAGGAGGACAGCGAGTATCTTGCCATCCACCTCCCCGAGAACCTGGTCGACGACCCTGCCACGCTTGACCTGGACAACACTCTCATCCTGCTCTACGCAGTCGGGATCGAGACATCACCCCTTGATGAGCAGGCGCTGGAGGAGCACCAGCGGTTTATCATCCAGATCCTTGAGTCATACAAGGAGAAGCTGGCCGAAGCGGCCGCGACGTGAGCGGGGGGCTGGCGGCGGTCACCGGATCCCCCGGCCGGCATGCGGCCGCCGGAGGTGATCCGCTCTCATTCCAACGCCGGAGCGGGAGCATACCTTCTGGTTCTATCTTCTGCGCCCACCGGCACGGATTCCCCGCCGGAACACTACCTCCTCCAGAAACTGCAACCATGGAGGAAGAGGTTGCCGGCATGGCCGGGTTATTGAGGGTGTGGCACAACCTGGCGGGCACACCGGTTGTCCTGGATTCAGACGATCTCGTGAGACCGGCCGCCAATGAAAAGGGGGATCGAGGAGCCGGCTTGCCGCTACCGTGCCCTGGCCAGACTACATCGACAGCATCGTCGTGGTTCCGAAGAGTGCCATGTT
>ERZ795052.4848-NODE-4848-length-13551-cov-9.604624_pt1 | contig 13551 bp, 11 predicted proteins | sample MGYA00375136_ERZ795052 | MGnify/ENA primary metagenome ERZ795052 (study PRJEB30181, sample SAMN05720156) | activated sludge metagenome | isolation source: Anaerobic digester | place: Japan | collected 2015-05-26 ... | reverse complement strand
AGTCGTATTATTTTCTCATAAGGCCGGATTCCCTGTTCGCAATATTCACGGATACGGGGGGCCGCACAAAAAACCCGCCAGAAATCAGGATACTGTTCAAGAGGAATATCAGATCGCTCCAAAATAATGTTCTTCCGTGTATTGGATTTGATGGTCCAGATTCCATCGCCGAGAAACAGCTCATCGGGAAGTTCCTCCCCCTGGGCATACAGATGGAGCCTGAACCCATCGGTACAGGCGCATATACCGTCACGGACACATACGGTCTGATACCACACAGTGTACCCCTTATCACGGCAGACAGCCCGCGTAACCCATTCCAGACAATCGAAGTGATTTTTAAGAACGGGGTGGCTATTGTTGTTTTCAATTATTACTATTTGGCCCATCATTCGCCCTCCATTTATTCTCTCCTTATTCTCTCGTCCATTACGGACGCTGTTATACGAGCTCATCTCCTGCCTCAGCCAATAATCTGTCGATCTCAGCGAGTCTCTCCATGATGCGGTTTCGCTCGACCATCAATGCCTCTATGTCAATGGTTACAGGGGCGTCATCCTCGATAGTGAGCCAGGTAGCTCCGGCGGCGATTGCTTTCTCGGCAGCCGCGCGAGGGATGTCATGTATCCGCACGACCGTGCCGTCCTTGACCTCTGTGTACCAGTTCATCCTGCTCCCGCCGCTGAAAAATCTCCCGGAGACCAGTATCACACCCTCACCTAATCGCGCACCAGAATCCCTACCAAAAGCCCGGGCGACAACGCGCCCGAATAGAGTGATCGGACCCTGGTATGCTCGCTTTGAGGAATCGAGCGTTGCCCGAATCGTGACCACATCGGGAATAGACTGACCGTCGGTGCCGTATATAGTGCGGCACAGATTCCGGACTGCCTGCTCGTCGCGGATGTCGAAGACCCACGAGGGAGACTGCCACCGACCGCCCAGTCGCTTGGCACGATCCACGAAATCGGCATTATACGGAGACGTTACAATGATTTTTCCTTCTTTCACCTGTACATTGATATCCATAATTATTCTCTCCTTTCTTGAAACGCATCATGCCAAACTTTACATATTTTGTCAAGAAAAAAATATATTAAATATAAAATATCCTTGAAACGTAAATAAAAAGAATAAGCGTGAATGTAATACGAAGAGAAGTAATATAGGAACAGAAACCCCGCGAGAGGTTAATTATTGGTGTGTTTGTGGCCCAGCGATGTCCAAATCGTATATCTGATCCAGAAAGGAACAAGAAATAAGGAACAAGAAATGCAGATAAAGAAGCAAACAGTTACAGTAATCACAGCCGTAGTCGTCATTATGGCAGTCGTAACCGCTATTACGGCCTTTGCCGCTACGCCGACCAGAACGCCAAAAACGACAAAACAACAGACTGCGTATCCCATATATGGAGACGGATCAATCGAGGTGCGACTATACACCGACTACTTCTGTCCTCCCTGCCGTGCCATGAAATCAGAAATCGACTCCGTATTGAGAGAGCTGGTAGAGAACAACAAGGTGCGCTTAATATTGGTTGATATGCCCAGAACTAAGGATAGCGTTGAATATGCAAAGGAATATTTGCGATGTCTGCATCTATACCTCAACGACATTGATACAGCCATCACTTTAAAAAGCCATTTCAATTACGCGGCGGAACACGGCTACCCGATAAGCGATTATCTCAATTCTATGGGGATAGCGCGAGCAAAGGGATATGATGCCAGTATATCTACCGTCTTGGCGTTCTATAACTCAAAGATCAGCGAAGATCAGGTGCAGGCCACTCCTACCTGCGTGATCATAGAGAACGGAAAGAAAGCAAGCTATGTGGGTCAAGACAAAATCATCCTGGCTATGAAGACCATCAAGGCAAAACAGGAGAAGAAAACAAAATGATGCTGCTTATCAGAAAGATCGTCAATATAGCATTGCCCCTTCTTGGGATCGGCATCATGGTATATTACAGCACATGCAATGTCGCGTGCACAAACCTGTCTGGGACATTGATGGGCATTGACCTCCAGCACGTAGGCATAAGCCTCATGCTGGTAATGGCAATCAGCAACATGATTGTGCATCCGGTCTTGCGCCACTGCGTCATGCACATACGCACAGCCATGTTGTTCGGCGCGTTAGGAGGAGAGGTGGTGTTGGTTCGCTTCCAAATCCTGCATGGCACCTACTGTCCTTATTGTTTGGCATTTATGGCGTGTCTCGTAGTCATGTTGGGAGCAAATATCGGCAGACACACAAATTGGCGCATAGCGGGGGCCTGCTTATTGGCAGGCATGATCGTATTGGGCTACGGGTTTGAAGGGCATGTCGGGCCGATGCTATACATTACGAATTGACGCTGTGCAGACGTAAGCCACAAAATAGGCTTGCTTGTATAGTCAAAGAAAACAGCATAAGAAACGAAAGGAGGAAAGAGTGACAAGGAAAGAAGCGATCAAGAGATACATAGGATCAGCGGTTATCGCAATGGCAATGGTAACATTTATGTGGGCACAGACCTGTGAGGCAAGGGAGAAACACGTCTTCGAGTTTGGCCCGGAATTGTCCTATGTGCAATACAAGGAGCCTGACGTAATGAGCGAGAAAGGCCCTTCTGTTGGCATATCGGGATCATACACCTATCTAAATGGAATTATGGCCCGGCTTGCCGGCAGAATCAGCTATTCACGGGTCGAATACGACAGCAACGATACTGGTTCAATTAGTGGAATTAACGACTATGGCTACGAAGTGCGGGGGGTATTGGGCTACGATTTCAGGCCAACCAAGACATTTACCATCACCCCCTTCGCTGGTGTCGGCTATCGTTACCTGTGCGACGATGTAGGCGGCAAAGTCAGTTCGACCGGAAACAAGGGATATAAAAGAGAAGCCAACTATTATTACAGCCCTATTGGTATCGAGGCCATGCAAAAAATCGACGATAAATGGTCGTTTGGGGCAAGTGCTGAGTACGATTATTTCTGGAAGGGGAAACAGAAAAGTTACATGGGGGATGTCATTTCTGGTATGGACACGCTTGAAAACGATCAAAATCGTGGTTATGGTTGGCGGGCATCGGTCTATGTGGCACGAGCGACGCGGCGGGCCACCTACGCAATAGAACCGTTTGTACGTTATTGGTACATTGACAAATCGGAAATCAACGACATTACGTATCGGCGTTATCGAACCGGATGGATGGGATGGGAGCCGGAAAACAACACGACCGAAATAGGAATAAAATTTAAGGTGGTATTTGACTGATGGCAACTGATAACAGCAAACATCGAGGATAAGTAGCTGCCCGGGCTACCATCACAAAAGAAAAGCCTCCGCGAGACGCACGGGGGCTTTTCGGTTTTGAGTATGGCCGTCTTCCTACTTTTGCACCCGATCCACGCTCCCAATAAATGCTTTCCCCGACGGCGATATGTCCGTCACATTTAACGCATTTTCCTGCAAATTTAGCCGTTATCTTCATCTCCCAACCTCCATCAGATGAGGGACATCATGCCATGCTATACAAAATCGGGCTCATAATGGTATAAAAAGGAAAAGCCCCGCAAGATACGGGGCTTTTCGATTTCGAGTCAAGTAGATAGGTTACTTGAACAGCGACAGGATCATCTGAGGCGACTGGTTGGCCTGGGAGAGCATGGCCGTGCCCGCCTGGAGGAGAATCTGGTTCTTCGTGAAGCTGGTCATTTCCGCCGCCATGTCCACATCGCGGATGACCGAATCCGCGGCGGTGTAGTTCTCGATGGTGGTGGCCAGGTTGGCGGCGGCGTAGCCGAGACGGTTCTGGGCGGCACCGACGTTTCCCCGGTATTCGTTGAGCTTGTTGATGGCGGAATCAATGGCGGTCAGGAACGCCTGGGCCTTGGCGGCGGTGTTGAGCTGATCGGCCGCGAGTCCCGCATCGAGCGAGCTGGTTTTTATACTCGACAGGGTGACGCCGATCCGGTCATTGCTCGTGTTTCTCGTCCCCACCTGGAAGTCCGAGGCGGCGGCGGCACTGGCGATGATCGTCCCGCCGCTGGATGTGGCGGTGAAGTTTTCGTTGATGGTGACCTTCAGGCCCAGGGCCGCGAAGGAGACCTCCGCCGTGGCACCGGCGGCAGCACCTGAGACACCGTAAACGGTCTGGGAAACCCGTCCACCGGCCAGGGTGGCGGACGCGGTGATGTTGTAGCTCCCATCCGCCTGGGTGACCGCAGCCACCGTATAGGTCACGGAAGACTGCAGGCCGGAAACGGACTGGAGACCCGCCGAGGCGAGAGTCCAGGAACCCGTCTTCGTGTCGCTGACCCCAAAACTGCCGTCCACGAGCTTCGAGCCGGCATACTCGGTAGAGTTGGCGATCCGGTCAATTTCGTCAAGCAACTGATTGCCTTCCGCGTTGATCTTGTCCAAGTTGCTGCTCGCATTGGCCGAAGCCGCCTGGGTAGCCAGTTCCTTGAGCCGGGTCAGCATGTTGCCGACCTGATCCATAGCCCCTTCCGCGACCTGAAGCAGGGCATTGCCTTCCGTGACGTTCCGGCTCGCCACGTTGTAGCTGGCGATAGAAGCCCTGAAGCCCTGAGAGATCGAAAGCCCCGCCGCATCATCTTTGGCGGAATTGATCCGATAACCCGAAGACAGACGTTCCAGTGATTTGCTCATTGCAGAGTCCGATATACTCAGATTCCGCTGTGCATTCATAGCCGCAATGTTGTTCTGAATCCTGAATCCCATAATCTTTTTCCTCCTTGAATTTTGATTGCCCGGCATCCTTACCGGGGGTTGGTTGGTTAAATGTTAAAATTAAAAGTGAAACGTCCCGCGTTACTTACATCGGTATTACACTGGAAAAACTTGAGAACACAAATGCGCTCTATTGATCACCTCCCTTCGGCTCTTCGCGTTAAAATTTGCAAAACTCATTCCATGAACAACGGATCGTAATAATTACATTATTATATGGGACAAGAGCTAATACTAAAAGCGTTATATCCCGAAAGAGCTGCCCATAAAGACTGTATTCTCAGCATCATCAGGAAAATACTTCCCCTTTTTATCTTCAGTGCCGCAAGTTTACACCTGTATAGGTGATACCCTTATTAAATCAAAAAATAATGCGCCATCTATCCAGGGGGCAACTTTTATTTATAAACGATCACCTGAACTCCGAACGTCAATGTCACAAGGCGGAAGTAGCGGTGCTGCCGGTGGCAAGCAGGAAGAAGTAATACAGAGTAAAGAATCAAAGAATCGGAAGGAATGATGCCTAAAGAAATAGAAGCAAGTCTCGTCCACCCAAATGAGCGGAGATATTTTCGCTTATCCATGATCATCACAATACTGATTTATGCCGCGCTTATCATCACGATCAAGGGTCTGCTCTATATAGCCGTCGCAGCGGTCATTTCATTGTTTCTTCGGGGGTTATACATAGGGAGCATCCGTGCGAACGGAATCAGGGTATCTCACAGCCAATTTCCAGAGGTGTATCGCATAGCCATCAACCTTGCCGCGAAGATGGAGGTTACGCCGTTGCCGGCCATTTATGTCCTTCAGGCCGGAGGTGTCCTCAACGCCTTGGCAACGAAGTTAGTGGGGGTGAACTACGTTATCATCTACTCTGACGTATTGGAGCTGGCCTATGAAGAACAGGGCGAGGATGCGTTGACCTTTATCTTGAGTCACGAAATGGCCCATATCAAGCGGAATCACGTCATGTGGCATATGCTGTTTGCGCCGGCCAGGCTGCTTATGGCGTCATCTTACACCCGCGCCTGCGAATATACCTGTGATCGTTACGGCGCATATTATTGCCCTCATGGGGCAGTCAACGGCTTACTGATCATGGCCGCCGGTACGAGGCTGTATCGGCAAGTCAACCCCAAAGAATTGAGCAACCAGGTCTATACCGAACGAGGGATATGGGTGAAATTAGCCGAATCGCTCTCCACCCATCCGAACTTGTCGAAAAGGTTGCAAGCTGTGGAAGAATATCTGTCCCGGCAACCGATAAAAGACCGTAAAAGGGATATATGACCGAATATATCAAGAATTATCAGAAAATCGGACGACCTCTGTATCATCCGTGCGAGAGATCGTCGAATATAGGCCAAAATAAAGCGCCGGCCCGGAAAAGCCCTATTCATGCGGTATTCGAGCGCATGAACGGTGGATTTAGGAGAATATCCGTCCCAAAGCAGGTAAAAGAGCTGTCGAAAACACGTCGGCCATATATCGTCGCATGTATCGTCATCACTCTGGCCTTCTATCTGGGCTTCGAATATGTGGCGTCAAGATACATTATCGCCTTTACACGAGGCAACAATTACTGTCTGCCCTACTCGTTATGGTTGGTGGATAAGACACAAAGGCCGACCCGTGGGGATTACGCCTGTTTTATTGGGCGTGGCATCCCCAACTTTGAGGACGGCATCAAGTGGGTGAAAATACTATCCGGTATGCCTGGTGACGTAATTGAGACAGACAAATACGCCCCCCAGGAAAGGCACTTACAGAAGCAAACGAGAGTCGAGGTAAACGGTCTCGTGATCAGTATGCGTCCTCAAGGCAGGGTATATATAAACGATGCCGAGTATATAGTGTACGAGCGAGACACGAAGGGACGTCCCCTGCCCATGATCGCTGCCCAGACAATACCAGCAGGCAAGTATTTCGTGCATGCCACCTCTCCACGCTCGTTTGATTCCCGTTATTGGGGATTGATTGATGAAAATAGTATTGTCGGCAAAGCTACGCCGATTTATTGAACGCAGCATCGGCGTAGCTATGATAATGGTCGTATGTCTATCAGCCGGTTTATCTGCCGGATCGGAGTACGACTACGAAAATATTCCGGTTTCGCCCTCACAAGACATTCTGGATCGAGTGAAGGAAGCCGTATCGAAATTCAGACAGGCACTTCCCGAAGAGGAGATCGGCGATCTCCGACAAGAGGAAATCCTGGCCACCCCCAAAGATGACTACAGAGATGACTACAGACGCCAAGGAAACGAGGAGATGGCCGTAGGAGTCGGTAGTCAACGCCATGAAAGGCCACAGACGGCATCCGGCGACATACCCTTGTCGCAATCCGAAAACGCAGAAGATACATCTGAAGACGCGGATCAAGAAGAAACAAGCCAAGATGCTGTTTCATCTTCTCCACCTAAGAGAATACTCTTTTTCTTCTCGTTCTCCATGCCCCCGGATTCTCTGTCCCGTAGCCTACTGGAAGTCATGGAACTTCGACGCCAGGGACACAATGCCGTAATGGTAATTCGGGGATTCGTCAATAATGATCTGAAGGCTACCATCACCGCCTATAACCGGCTGATAAAAGAAGCGGACGTTATGGGCAAAGACCTGCCTATAAACATAGACCCGCCCTTGTTCCGCAAATACGATGTCAATATGGTGCCGGTGATGATCGCCGAATACACCGACATCGCCGGGCGGGTGATCGGCGATGTCGGCTTGCCTTATTTCCTATCTAAAATGGAGGAAGCAATAGGGGATCACGGCAAGTTGGGACACACTTATCCTATTGCAGAAGAAAGTTTCCTGGACCTGATTGCCAGGAAGCAACCGGAGATAGAACAAAAACTAAGACAACGAATCGAGGCCAAGAAGAAAGAAATGTATGTATTGAAAAAACACGATGGGCATTATGAGAAAGTTAAGGAGGATCGGACCTACTACATTGATCCGGCGTGGGTAGCCCCGGAGGATATACTCGACCACGAAGGTAACGTGGTAATCCCCAAAGGTTCCCGACACAATCCGGCGGACTACGTGCAACTGGGCCGGCATATAGTGATTGACGGCAACGATCCCGCACAAGTGAAGATGGCTTTGGCCGGCAACTACCGCACAATGATGATTATCAGCGGCGATCTGAACAAGCTGATAAGGACACACCGTCAAAGGTTCTGGTTTGCCCCGGATGAGCTGCTGGATAAATTCAAGATACGCCGTGTTCCGGCGATTATAGAACAGGAGGGAAAGTTTGTTCGCATTATCGAAAAAAAACCTCATTGATATAGTCGCAGTATTGCTGATTACGGTCATTCTGCTGGCCGCACCCCCCTCCGCCTTCGCCGAGCGGGAGTGTGATAACAACTTCCCTGACCTAATAAGCGACATAAACTGGCAAACCATTTTCCCTTTCCGCTTGGGAGGAAACACTATAATAGACGCAGGGGATCAGCCCGATAATGTGGATACAGGAAATGCAGACGATTTCAATCCCGATAGTCCTTTCTGCACTTGTCCTGATAATGTGTTGGGATATGACCGTATAGGCTCATACATTTCATTCTGGGAACCGGCCCGTGTAATCGAGGTCGTAAGGCAGCCCAACTGCTTCCCGTTTTTGTTCGGCATGGACTTCGGTGAAGCGATCAACGCTTTCGGTGCCTTTGGCACGCCAGGCCAGAGCGACAACCCAAATACCCCTGAGAAAGCCTTCTATAATGTCCACTACTATACATTTCCTGTAATGGCAGTCATGGATTTGATCAAGGGCGTGGAATGGTGTACCGATTGGTATCAAGACATAGACCTCATGTATTTCTCCGAGGTTGACCCCCTGTGGAACAATGACGAGTTGGCGGCATTCGTCAACCCGGAAGCCATCGCGTTTGGCAACCCAGTCGCACAGTCCTTGTGTGCGGTGGACTGCATGACCGCAACTGCCGGGTTCCCCTTGAACGCCTTGTTCTGGTGTGCTGGCTGTTGGGGTAGCATCTATCCGTTTACGGGCAACACCACCGTAGTGGGTTCACCTGTACGTACTACCAGCCTATTGATGGCCCGCACTTTAGCTCGCCTTGCCCGCCTTCCCATTCCTCCAGCCGTTGAGTATGACACCAGTTCAGCAACGGCCAAATGCGGGGGACATGTGCGTCCCATATTGAAGAAGAGCCAATACAAGTTCAGCACGTTATTTCCTATCCCGCAAACGGAATGGTCTCACTCGTTGGGCAGCTCCACCTTCTTATGGGGGGAACATCGTAACATTCCTGCCAAGGGCGAGCATCAGATATACATGATGTGGAGGAAGCGAAATTGCTGCCTAAAGCTGTTGTAAGGATAGTGGCGCGAATCCTATTGGTAGCCTTTACTCTATTTAGCGTAGATGCCTCCGTCTGGGCCGATGCTTTTACAGACGCTTTGGGATCAGGCAATAGCATGGGGCAATCGGCCATAGGCTCTTTCAGCCCGCAAAATCTGACACAAACGCTTCAAAACCGGGGGTTGAATACAACGGCGGAAAGCCTTACTCCGCAAATAGACCAAGGGCAGGCAAGCAGGGGTCAATACGAGTCATACTACACGAATCCGGGGGCAATGTCGTCAGCAAGCTCGGACATCGGTGATTTTGTGCACAATTCATATCAAACAAGAACGGTGTATGACTTGTCGCAAGACCCTACTTTCGGGAACAAGTGTCTTGAAACAGACACGGAAGGCAAATGTACCATGTGGAGCAGCTCCAAGAGTATGATCAAAAACTCTTATCCAGACTGCGAAGAGGTTAAAATACCCATATACGACGATAACCCCACGGAAGCAACCTGTACGGGCACACGCAACACGGAGACGGTTGACTGCACCGTGAAAACCTATACCCGTATCGAACAGGAAATCATAGATACTATGTGCAGCGAACAGAACATCGGGTACAAGCCGGGACAGATATACGCGGTATGCAAGGATTACTACGACTACTGGAAAATATATGTCGGCCAGGAAGAATGGCGGGATGACTGCTATTACGGCAACAATCCCCATCCCGCCGGTGATTTGTCGCCGGAGTATTACACCTCCGGCGTGCCATCAGGTGCCGAGTATCTCGGGAGGCGCATACCGTACAATTGGGATGGGTGTAGGGAAGAATCAGGTTTTGACTACGGGACATGGAGCCTTTACGACTGGTACAAGAAATACCGCCATTCGGTTATCGAGCGTACCTATCTTGACCATGACTCGCCATGTGGAGACATGAGCCAATTTGCCTTATGTATTCTCAGCAAACTCGAACAATGCGATCCTGCCGGAAATAATTGTGTGGTTCGCGTGAATGAAGGTGTAGATACGGGGGAATCCATTACCCCTCCCGCTCCTCAGTTATGCAATTCCTATTCGGGGTCAATTGAAAACTATACATTGTGCATGAACAATAATCTTGTGCTTAACAGCCATACACTGACTACGGCACAAGACATTTCCAGCTCCGGTGGTCTTGTTCGCGCATATGGAGGCCCAGAAATACCCACCTCTCAGTGGTATCAGAACGGCTGGTATCTCAAGGTCCAGTATTCATGCAGCGACATCACGGATACCTGCCAGCCCCTCCGCGATCAAGGATGCCGGTTATATTCTCAAACATGCGCCGATCCTAACGACCTCGAATGCCCCATCGTGAATTACACCTATCACTGTGGCGGAACAGGCGGCATATTGGGGTACGATGATGCTATTGTCTGCGATGGCAACATACGCTGTATGGGGTCTGAGTGCAAAGACACAAGCTACGAGGGCAACAAAGACTTCTCAAAGATGGCGCAAGTAGCCGAAATAATGAACGCCTTACGGATGGATTCCACGAATGCGATAATCTTTCCCGGCAAAGCACAGTCTTGTCAAGTCGGGCCTATTTATTGCTGCAATGCAAACACTGGCGGGGTATCTCTGTTTCAGTACGTACTGGCTATGCGATCCGCGCAAGAATTATATTCCGTCATGTCAACCGGTTGGAGCGCATCGGTACAGGCGGTGGCGGAAACGACCGCCACCACTTTCAACACCCTGGGGGCCAATGTCGGGATGGCTACAGTATCCACGGAAACGGTAGGCAGTTCGACGATAACCCATATTGCGTCGTCATTCGGGTCAACAACGGTGATCACTACACCAGTCGAGGCAGGAGCAGGTGCAGCGTCCACCATGTCTGTATCTACGTCTTCTCTTGCTACGCCCCTCATGTACGAGCTGGCGACAATGGCATCGGTGGTGGGGGTGATTATCGCCGCATATACTATAGCTACTACCGTGTATCAGTTGGTATTTGCCTGTAAGGAAGAAGACATGACGACATCAATATCGTTGGGATTCAATTTATGTCATTTCGTGGGGGAGCACAAGGAAGGTGATTTTTTAGGGATGAAGCTCAAGACCCGCAACGTCTATTGTTGTTTCAACTCCATACTGGCCCGCTTGGTACATGAGCAAGGACGGCCCCAGGTACATAGGGGATGGGGATCGCCGGAGCAACCAGATTGCGGGGGATTTACCATTGGAGAATTTGCCTCCCTGGACTTCTCCGCAATGAATTTGTCTGAGTATATGCAATACGTTCAGAGCAAAACAAATTTATCGCCCGCCGAGATGGAAAGCATACAAAAAAGAGCCCTGACCTCCGCCGGCATAGGGGAACAATGATGGTTATGCCACCTTCGGCATTTGGATTTCCACCATCAACGGACTCACGTCATGGGTGATGCCGCGATACAGTTCTCCGTAGGTGCGTAGATAAAAGTGTCGTTTTGGCAACTGTAGCACCTTTGAAGCCTTGATTTGTTTTTCTTCGACTTCCCGCAAGGACATCCCCCCTCCGAAAGAAAGAATGGATTGGTATTTCCTGATGGTAGGCGACGCATCCTCCATGTGTTGCGCCGTGTCGGGATGGTTGACCAGCATATACATCCAGGTATTGATATTGTCGATGATTGACGTAGTGACTTGTGGGCCGACTTCCTCATCCATCTGCGATATGCTCTGCGTGTAGAAATGTACCCAGACGTTGGCCCCGCCGCCTTTGTTGAAAAGTTCTTGCACGCCCCGATAGAGAATGTTGTGTCCCTCATCGAGGTGTAAGCACAAAGGAGGATTGAGCTTACGGCCGGAGGCAAAGATACGACCCACCATGCTTCGGATCATGGAAAGCAATACCCGCCCGATAATATGTGCGGTACGATCCGTGAGCATGGAACCGGTATTGCAGAACAGGATTACTCCTTCTCCTGCTTCTATTCGCCGGACAAATTCATTGTATTTGGCTTTTCCGATGATCCTTCCCGTAGTTCCTGATGTTAGAGCAGATAGCGTGGTGCGGAGCGAAGATGAGACTTTGGCAAAGAAGTCTTGAGGGGAAGACAGGATCATGTCTATCCCGGCAACAAGGTCTTCGCTGCCGGGTAGGTGCTTCAAGGTTTCCTTGAATAGAGACAGAGTATGCCAAGAACTGTTGTTCTTGACGTCATGGAAATTGATTACCAAAGGATCGTTAGTCCCCTCCCGTGCATTTTTCGCCCGCTGTTTGAAGGCAAAACCCGCAATTACGGCATGAGACACCTCCTGTGCTACGGCAATGAAGTAATCCTCTTTAGCCTTTATGCCGGAAATGACGTGGTTGACTAATTCTTCTTCCATATAGTAGTAGGCCAAGGGGTCAAGCATGATCGAGCAATCGGGGAAGATCGGATTGAGCATCATCAACTCCCGGAGTCGTCCGCACTCGGCTGCTGCCTGACAGCACCGCCCCAGTAACTCCGGGTCGCCTTTCGGGTCTATCACCACCACATTGTACCCCTTCTTGATGTCCTGTTCGATAATGTATTCCATGAGCTTGGACTTACCTATGCGTGTAGTTCCGAAGCACCCGAAGTGACCGCTACGTTCCGAATCCGGGATGGAAATATCAATTTCTTTTTCTAAGTCTTTCAGATTAACTCCCCATCCCAGGTGGGTAATGCCTGAACGGAGATATTTTTTATGTTGTGCATGTTTGTCGTTGATAGCAAACAGAGCAGATAAACCGTCAGAATCTTGCATCTTCCAAACCTCTTGCGGGGTAATGTTTCCTTTATATTACTTCTCAAAACTTGCATAAAGTATCCCCTTCCCGGAAGTATAATATAGGCAGTTAGTTGTTTAAGTAGATACCGAACGGGGCGCAACTGCGCCGTTGAGCATGAAAATGCCAATGGAGCAGTTGCGCCCTTTTGTATTAACCACCCTTCGGGGTGGGGAAAGCCTCGCAGCAACAGCTTGACGAAGATGTTGCTGCGGGGCGAACCGAAGGGGGGACCTGGTGGGTTCCCGCAGAGAGCATGCCCGCCGCTTGGAGGTCGCGGCTCACAACCAGGTTGATCACCTGGTAAGTAAAGAGCGGAGCAGGCAAAGGGTATGCGGTAAAAGAGAGGTTCAATTCCTCTCCCCCTCCATCATTGACATCTCAGAGCAGCGCGGCTAATAGCCGCTGCTCTGAGGTAATATAAAAGCCACCGCCTCTCCTCCCCTCCCCTCCCCATAAGGGTCAGGGGGATACGGGGGATACGAGAAAAGGCGGTGGCTTGCAACGGTGGGTGACTACGACTCAGTAGTCACCCACCATCCCCTAAGAGCAGCGGCTATTAGCCGCGCTGCTCTTAGGTAATATAAAAGCCACCGCCTCCCCTCCCCTCCCCATAAGGGTCAGGGGGATACGAGGGATACGAGAAAAGGCGGTGGCTTGCAACGGTGGGTGACTACGACTCAGTAGTC
>ERZ795052.4828-NODE-4828-length-13589-cov-4.032658_pt1 | contig 13589 bp, 11 predicted proteins | sample MGYA00375136_ERZ795052 | MGnify/ENA primary metagenome ERZ795052 (study PRJEB30181, sample SAMN05720156) | activated sludge metagenome | isolation source: Anaerobic digester | place: Japan | collected 2015-05-26 ... | reverse complement strand
GGAGACGACCTCGCGGACCGTTCCGCCTGGACCAGGGAGATGAATCGTTCTCTGTCGCGTGGTCAAGGCGCGCCGGTGTCCCTCGTCTATCTCATCCGACTCATAGAGACATTGCGTGGGGGAGATGATGGCTGCTTGCGGCAACGCGGCGCTCGTCTCCAGCAGCGCGCCCAGAACGTCCGGCTCCAGCCATACGTCATCGTCCAGAAGCAGGAGGTGGGTTATCTCCTTGCGCTGCAGGCTGCGGCGTATGCCCACGTTGAGGGCGTAGGAGATGCCCTTGTCGCGTTTGAGGCGTATGGCGTCGATCGGCCGCGTCGCTTCGCGCAACAAGCGGTCCACGGCGTCGTCGGTTGAGGCGGAATCCACGACACAGACGGACGCGACCGGCGTGGTTGAGGCGAGAAGCGAGCGCACGCAGCGAAGCAGGTAGTCTCCGCTGTTGTGGCTTGGCGCCACGGCGGCGACACAGGCCGCTGCCTGGGCGCGCGGGGGAGGGGGAGTCGCGGCGCTCATGACGCGCCCTCCGGCTCGTGTCGCCAGATGAACGGGAAGTGCAGATGGCCGGGAAGGTCCACAAGCGGGCTCGCGGAGTAGTGGCGGTCGGCCAGGATTTCGAAGGAGATGGCTTCTCGAATGACTTCACGACAACTGATTCCCACCTGGATGACGTACCGGCCTGACCGCAGGTGGTTGGGGCTGAGCCACGTCTCGAAGATATGACGGCCGGGCTTGACATGGGCCAACTCGCCGCTGTCACTGCATGACGAAGTGAACAGGAACACGCCTTCCGGCGTGCGGATGGAGTAGCCGACTTCGATGTCGGCCTCAATGCGCGAGTTGACCGTGAGCCGCAGCAGGATGGGCTCTTCCAGGCGAAACTGGGCGGAGGGGCGGCCGCCGGAGTCTCTGAGCTCAATGGACTCGAACGCGACCTGCCCGTCCGCGAACGCCTTGGGGGCGCTGGCGAGATCGGCTTTGGCGTTGGGGGCGGCGTCTGATTGCAGATAGGCGAGAACCACGTCGCTCGCAAGCCCCTGCACGACGGTCTGCCCTTTGTTGAGGAGGAGGCATCGGTGGCACGTGGCGGCCACGGCGGCCATGTTGTGGCTGACGAAGAGAATCGTTCGCCCGGACTTGGCCACCTCTCCCATTTTGCCCAGGCACTTCTTCTGGAACACGGCGTCGCCGACGGCGAGGACTTCGTCCACGAGGAGGATTTCGGTGTCGAGGTGGGCGGCGACGGCGAAGGCGAGGCGGGTGTACATGCCGCTGGAGTAGCGTTTGACCGGGGTGTCGAGGAATCGCTCGACGCCGGAGAAATCCACGATTTCGTCGAACTTGGCCTTGATCTCGGCGCGCTTCATGCCGAGGATGGCGCCGTTGAGGAAGATGTTTTCGCGGCCGGTAAGCTCGGGGTGGAAGCCGGTGCCGACTTCGAGGAGGCTGCCGACGCGGCCATGGATTTCGGCCGAGCCGCTGTCGGGTTCGGTGATGCGCGAGAGGATTTTGAGCAGGGTGCTTTTGCCGGCGCCGTTGCGGCCGATGATGCCCAGGACCTCGCCGGTCTGCACGTCGAAGGTGACGTCGCGCAGGGCCCAGAGGGTGTCTTGGGGCCGGCGGCGGCGCAGCCAGCCGCCTTGGCCGATGCGGTAGCTTTTGGACAGGCCGCGGACCTGGATGGCGGGGGCGTTCATGCGACTTCCTGTTCTGGCGCTGTTCCGGGGACACGTTGCGATCCCGCCGTTGGCGGTCTTCCGCATGTGTCCCCGCGCGCCTTGTGTTGCGGGGACACGTTGCGATCCGGCCGGTGGCCGGCTTCCGCAGCATGTCCCCGAGCTATGCTTCTACACATAGTCCACCACGGTGCGTTCGGCGCGGCGGAAGACCCAGGCGCCGGTGAGGATGAGGACGAGCGCGCCCGCGCAGGCCAGCGCCAGGCCCGGGCCGGGCGCCTGTCCGCCGAGGCCAAGGCTCCAGCGGAAGCCTTCGATGGCGTGAGTCATGGGGTTGAGCAGATAGAAGGGGCGCCACGGGCCCTGGATGATGCTGGCGGGGTAGAAGACGGGCGAGCAGAAGAACCAGGCTTGGAGGAGAAAGTTGACGCCGTAGGCCACGTCGCGGAAGCGGACGGCCACGGCGGCCAGCCACAGCCCCACGCCCAGCGCCGAGGCCAGGGCCAGGCCGGCGCACACGGGGAGGGCCAGGACCGGGGCGCCGGGCGCCACGCCATAGAACGCCATGAGCGCCACGAGCGCGGCGAGCGCGACCACGAAGTCGGCCACGCCCACGAGCGACGCGGAGAGAGGCACGAGGAGGCGGGGGAAGTAGACCTTGGTGATGACGGGGAGCTGGGTGACGAGGCTGGTGGCGGCCTTGCGCGCGGCCTCGGCGAACAACTGCCACAGCACCAGTCCGCTGTAGACAAAGACGGGCCGGGGCGCGCCGCCCGTGGGGATGCCGGCGGCGCCGCCGACCAAGGTGAAGATGAGCATGTTGACCAGGGGGATGATGAGAACCCAGAGGGGGCCGAGGGCCATCTGGCGGTAACGGCTCTTGATCTCGCGCCAGATGAGGAAGTGGAGGAGTTCGCGGTACTCCCACAGGTCGCGCAGTCCCAGAGACGCCCAGCCTTTGGAGGGGCGGATGAGGGTGACGTGGGTTGTGGGGGCGTGGCTCACTGGGGCGGCTCCGCGGGGGAGGGCGCGCCGGGGGGAGGCGCGGGCAGGTCGAAGATCCACATGAATCGGCCGTCGTCTTTGGCGCCGCCGGGCAGATAGCGGCGGCTCATGGGTTCCTTGGGGTCAAAGGCGGTGACGAGGATGCGCCTGGCGCGGGTGGAGGCCAGCTCGGCGACGGGCCGCACGGTGAGGCCCAAGAAGGACTGTCCGGCCTTGGCGTCGTCAAAGACGTCCACGATCTCGATATTCCACTCGCGCGCGCCCAGGGCGGCGATTTCGGCGAGTTCGGTGGCGCCGAGGAAGGCGACCTTGCGGACCCGTTCCTTTGAGGCTTGGGCGAGGGCCTCGGCGGAGCGGCGGCGGGCCTCGCGGTAGAACTGGAGGCTGAAGTCGAGGAACTCGCAGGTGAGGCGGGCCTTTTCGGCCAGGCCGCTGGGGGTGAGGAAGTAGTCCCAGCGCCGGGCATGGCGTTTGGCGATGTGCAGGAGGCCCTTCTTTACCAGGTTCGTGAGAAGGTCGTGGGCGAGTTTGACGCTGACGTCGAGTTTGCGGGCGATGACGCGGTTGGTGACGCGGGGGGTCTGCTCGACGTGTTCGAGGATGCGGTAGTGATGGTAGGCGTGGCGCTCCACGCTAACGATACCTTCCTTTTCGATACCTCTGGTAACGTTAGCATATCGTATGATGCGCGGAGTGTCAAGGGGGAGGGGGACACGGGGACCCGACGAGGGCGCGAAGGCCGGCAAGGACGGCGCGAAGCCGCGCGCGGCGGCGGCCGGCCGCCAGGGACCGCGGGGCGGCGCTTGGCGCGCGGCGTTGACTTGCGGGCGGCCAGGGGGCTATCATCGCCGGCGTGAGACGCGGCGCATGGGTTTTTGGAGCGCAGGGATGAGCGTTGCCATTGTGACGGGGTCTGCGGGCCTGATCGGGTCTGAGGCGGCGCGTTTCCTGGACGCGAAGGGATTCGCCGTTGCGGGGATCGACAACGACATGCGGGGCGAGTTTTTCGGGGTCCGGGCCTCGACCCGCTGGCGGCGCGAGGAGATGGAGAAGACGTTGCGGGGCTACCGGCACTTCGCGGTGGACGTGCGCGACCGCGAACAGGTGGAGGCGGTTTTCGGCCGGTACGGCAAGGATGTCTCGCTCGTGATTCATGCGGCGGCGCAGCCGTCGCACGACTGGGCGACGCGGGACCCGATGACGGATTTCTCGGTGAACGCGCTGGGGACGCTGACATTGCTGGAGGCCACGCGCCGGCGCGCGCCCGAGGCTTGTTTCATCTTCACCTCCACGAACAAGGTCTATGGCGATCTGCCCAACCTTCTGCCGCTTGAGGAGCGCGAGACGCGCTGGGAGGTGGCCAAGGCGCATCCGTTCGCGGAATACGGCATTGATGAGAGCATGTCCATTGACAAGAGCCATCATTCGGTCTTTGGCGCGTCGAAGGTGGCGGCGGACGTGATGGTGCAGGAATACGGGCGGCATTTTGGGATGAAGACGGTGTGCTTCCGGTGCGGGTGTCTGACGGGGCCGGCGCACTCGGGAACGGAGCTGCACGGTTTTCTGTCCTACCTGATGATGTGCGCGGTCGCGGGCCAGGAGTACACGATCTACGGCTACAAGGGCAAGCAGGTCCGGGATAATATTCATTCGCGCGATCTGGTGGCGATGTTCTGGGAGTTCTGCCAGCAGCCCCGCTGCGGCGAGGTGTACAACGCTGGCGGATCGCGCCACTCCAACTGCTCGGTGCTGGAGGCGGTGGAGCTGTGCCAGGAGATCACGGGCCGCAAGATGCGCGTCCGCTATACGGAGCAGAATCGCTCCGGCGATCATATCTGGTGGATCAGCGACGTGCGGCGATTCCGTTCGCATTATCCCGCTTGGAATTACACTTGCGATCTGCGCGGTGTTCTGGAAGAGATCCATGCGGCGCTGAAGGCGCGCCGGGGAGCGGGGTCAGTTTGAGGGGACGATGCGCTTCAAGCATGTGTTCATCCCCGGCGGCGCGGGCTTTATCGGGTCGGCGATTGCGTTGATGCTGAGGCGCGAGGCGCCAGGAACGAGGGTGACGGTTCTGGACAACCTGGTGAGGCGGGGCAGCGAGTTGAACGCCGCCAGGCTGGAGGCGGCCGGGGCGCGGTTCACGCGCGGGGACGTGCGGCGGCCGGAGGACCTGGCGCGCGTGGGCGATTTTGATCTGCTGGTGGACTGCGCGGCGGACCCGTCGGTGCAGTCGGGCGTGGCGGCGCCGGCGGCGATGCTGGCGTCGAACCTGACGGGCAGTTTGCATTGTCTGGAGCTGGCCCGGCAGCGCGGGGCGGCGTTCCTCTTTTTCAGCACGAGTCGTGTGTATCCCATCGAGTGGCTGAACGGGCTGGCCTTTCGGGAGGGGGAGACGCGATTCCACATCGAGGCGGCTCCGTGCGCCGGGCTGAGCGGCGCGGGCGTGACGGAAGACGCGCCGCTGACGGGCGCGCGGAGCCTGTACGGCGCGGCGAAGATGGCGTGCGAGCTGGCGCTGGTGGAGTATGGCCGCGACTACAGGATGCCGGTATTGATCAACCGTTGCGGGGTCGTGGCGGGGCCGTGGCAGATGGCGAAGGCGGATCAGGGGGTGGTGACGCTGTGGGTGGCCAGGCACGTTTTCGGGCTGCCGCTGACGTATATCGGCTTCGGAGGGCAGGGCAAGCAGGTGCGGGACGTTCTGCACATTGACGATTTGTGCGACCTCGTGTGGCGGCAGATGAGCGATCTCACGAAGTGGGACGGCCGGGCGCGCAACGTGGGGGGCGGGCCGGAGGGTTCCGTGTCGCTGCGGGAGCTGACGGGTATCTGCCAGGAGGCGTGCGGCGCGAGCGTGCCGCTGTCTTCGCGTCCGGAGACGCCGCCTCAGGATGTCCGGTGGTATGTGAGCGACAACGGGCGCGCGGCGTCGGACTTCGGGTGGAAGCCGCGCCGGGGTGTGCGGGAGGTCGTGGCGGACGTGGCGCGGTGGCTGCGGGATCACCGGGCGCCGCTGACGTCCATCTTCGCTCCGGAGGGCGGCCATGGCGCGTGAGTTGCTGTCGGTCGTGATTCCGGCGCACAACGAGGAGCAGAACATCGGCAAGACGCTGGCCGTGCTGGCCGAGGCGCTGGACGTGGCGGGGATTCCGTTTGAAGCGATCGTCGTGAACGACAACAGCGCGGACGGGACAGGGCGGGTGGCGCGCGAGATCGGGGAACGGGACCCCCGGGTGCGGGTGGTGGACCGTACGCCGCCGGCGGGTTTTGGCCGGGCCATCCGCGCGGGTTTGCAGCACATGCGGGGCGATGCGGTGGTCATCTACATGGCGGATTTCTCGGACGATCCGCAGGACGTGGTGGCCTACTACCGCAAGATGGAAGAGGGGTATGACTGCGTTTTCGGGTCGCGCTTCATTCACGGAGGCAGCGTCCATCACTACCCGCGTGTGAAGCTGTTGGTGAACCGGATTGTGAACAAACTGGCGCAGTGGGCCTATCGCTGTCCGTTCAATGATCTGACGAACGCGTTCAAGCTCTACCGGGCGCACGTGATCCGGGCGTGCGGGCCTTTTCAGGCCAGCCACTTCAATATCACGATCGAGATGTCGCTGGGGGCGCTGAACCGGCGCTATCGGGTGGCGCAGATCCCGATCCGCTGGTACGGGCGGACGTGGGGGAGCTCGAACCTGCGCTTGCGGGCCATGGGGCGGCGGTATCTGAGCACGTTCCTGAAGGCGTATTCGGAGCGGTTGCTGATCTCGGACGATTTGCTGGCGGAGCGGGATGCGATGCGCGGCGGTGAAGGGGAGGCGCTCACGGGTTCCCGAGGCTCGGCCAATGGCGTGAACATGGGGAAGAGGAATGAAGATGGCGAAGCCGAGCGCAGAGACTCCGCGGCTCTATGACGCAAGGTTCAGCCGTGAAGAGCGAATGCGAAAGGAGCGAGTCTGGCGGGTTTTGGGTCCTTTCTTCCAGGCGTGGATACCCGAGAGTTCGGATATCCTGGACATACGGTGTGGTTTCGGCGAGTTCCTGAACAACGTGCGGGGCAGGCGGCGCATCGGCATAGACTTGAACCCCCAGGCGCGTGAGTACCTTGACGGAGAAATTGAGTTCCGGTGTGGCGACGTTCGAGATCTGTCCGCTATCGGTGACGAGTCTTTCGATTGCGTGTTCTGCAGCAACCTGCTGGAGCACTTGGAGAGCAAGCAGGCTGTGGAAGCCCTGGCGCGTGACGTCGCGCGGATCCTGCGCGCGGGGGGGCAGTTCATCATCATGGGGCCCAACTGCCGTCTTTTGCCGGGAGCGTACTGGGATTTCTGGGATCATCATGTCGCGATAACGGAAAGATCTCTCAGCGAGCTTCTGCGGGCAACGGGGTTTTCGATCGAGAACCTTTTCGCGCGCTTCCTCCCATACACCACCAAAGGCGCGCTGCCAGCGCGTCCGTGGCTGGTGCGCTTCTACCTGAACATGCCGATTGTCTGGCCGCTCTTTGGGAGGCAGTTCTTGATTCGGGCGCGGAAGAGCGGCGGGTCCAAGTCCTAAAGTCGCTTTTTGTGACGATCAGTCGGCGCAGGCGCCTACGGTTGCTTCCAGATTTTCAATCGAGCATTCTTTTCATCCCACGACAAGATGTAGCGTGGGTTGGGCGCGCAGGCCCAAGGCCGGAAGAGAATCTCGTGAAGGCGCGGTCTTGTCCTGGGGGCGCGGGGGTCGTCGGGGTAGCCTTCGATCAAGGTGATGCGGGGATCGAGGTCAGGGGAGACGCCCATGAGACGGAAGGAGAAGCCGGCTTCGGAGTGGTGTTGGGCGACAAAGCGGTTGAGGGCGCAGAGGAAGGCGTCGGCCGGCTTTTCGACGGCGTGCAGGCGGAACGACTCGCACGATGTCTGCGCGGCCGAGAGGACGATGACGCACCCTAACGCCACGATAACGGCGGAGCGCATCTTGAGTTTCATGCTCCGCCACGGCCAGATGGCGCAGAGGCCGACTATGCCCAGGAGAGTCGGAAAATAGAGGTAGTAGCCCGTGGAGACGGCTTCCCTGGGCGAGCGCCCGACACACGTCGCCGCGGCGTAGCCGCCGAAGCACACGGCGGCCAGGAAGACCCACGGCCAGCGGCTGGTCAGGCCTCGCCAGCCCCGCGACCACGCCCAGACAAGGGCCAGTCCCCCCCACAGGACAAGGTAGTCGGGCGTTGCGGCCAGGCGCCGATCGTTGTTGTGGATGGTGATCCTTTGCGTGGGTTGTGTACTGTAGGACATGGTTGTGGGGACGGTGACGCGGAGGGTCCATCGAACGCACACGGCGGTAACCACCGCGCTGAGTCTGACCGGCTGGGAAAGGACCTCGGACATGGGGATGTGTCTGTCCACGTAGCCCCAGCGCCGGGCCCGGCTGCAGTGAGCGGCATACAGGGCGGCGTAGCCGGCGATGGGGAGAATGAGGATGGCGACGGTCGAGACGGGCAGCTTCTTGCGCAGGGCCTTTGCGGCCGCGATGAAAAGCAGCGCGAAGCAGACGATGGCCATGAGTTCGTAGAAGAGCATGCTCAGGAGCATGAAGAAGGCGCAGAGAGCTATCCGTCGTTTGCCCTTTTCCTGGGGCTGCGTCATGGCGGCCATGGCCTGAGAGACCGCGGCCAGGGCTAGCGCTACGCCGATGATGTACCCACCCAGGTGATGCCACACGACGATCTCAAAGGCGCCGGGGTGAACGGCGGCCCAGCAGGCGAACATGCCGGCGAGAAGGGCGGGCTGCATTCTTTGGAGGAGGAAGTAGAGGGCGACGCAGGCGCTGATGTGGAAGGCCAGGTTCGCCAGGTTCCAGGCGCGGTGGTTGGTTCCGAAGAGCGTGTTTTCCACGGCCATGACGATGAACATGAGCGGGCGGTAGAGGACCTCGTCGCCGCGTCCGTAGCGGCGGGCGTTGGCGTAGTCGGCCAGGGCGAGGCCGGCGCCGAGGGACCTCGATCCGTGGAGCTCGGCGAAGTAGCCGATGTGATCGGCAGCGGTTACTTTGTTGAGGGCAGGCGCGTAGGCAAGGATGACCAGGAGGGAGATGAGCAGCGGGAAGGCGGCCTTGCGCCACAGGGACGCCTTGGCAGGGGCAGCCGCTGGGCAGGCGTTGGGCGGCGCGGTGGCGGGCGTCTGGAGCCCCATCGGCGCTCCTATCTCCAGAAGAGCGCGTCGCGGACGAACTGGAAGTAGTAGGAGGCGCCCCAGCGGATGATGAGGAGCTTGCGCTCGCCGCCGATGCGGGCGGGTTCGTCGGCCGGGATCTCGCCGATGCGCAGGCGGCGGCGGGCGGCGCGGGCGGAGAGCATCGGTTCCCAGCTCAGGACGCAGCGGAACAGCTTTTCGGGGGTGCGGTACCAGCGGTCCTGGTCGAGTTCGAGGTCATAGACGATCTGTTTGCGGAAGGCGCGGTACATGACCATGGCGTCGGTGTAGTGGCCGCCATGAAGGATGTTGACGCTTTTGGTGAAGAACCAGTTGCCGAAGCCGGTGATGAGGTCATCGTCGTCGCTCTTGGCGGGGGGAAGATAGCGGGAGGCGATGACCATGTCATAGCCTTCCTTCATCTTCTCGATGAGGGGCGGGATGGCTTCGGGGATGGAGTTGCCGTCGGGGCTGAAGGTGATGATGACGTCGCCCCGGACGTGGGGGAGGGCCTCAACGAAGGCGTGGCGGAGGCCGCGCTTTTGCTGAACCATGACTTCGTAGCCGGCTTCGCGCGCCCATTCGGCGGAGCCGTCCTTGGAGCCGCCGTCCACGATGAGAATCTGGTTGACCCAGTCTTTCTTGATCTTGGGCATGATGGCCTTCATGCCCTCGATTTCGTTGAGCGTGGGGATGAGGAGCGTGGTTTCGATGAGCGTGCGCCTCCGTTATGGACGCTGGGGCGGCGCGACGTCTGGCCGGCCGGCGTCAAGGTACCAGGCGTAGGTCTGCTCCAGGCCCTGGCGCAGGCTGACGCGGGGGCGCCACCCAAGCGCGAGGAGCCTGGCCGCGTCCAGGGCTTTGACGGGCATGCCGTCGGGCTTGGAGCGGTCGAACTCCAGTTCGCCGGGGTAATCTACCACTTCTCTGATTTGGGCGGCAAGCTGGGCGATGGAGACGGTCTGGCCTCCCCCGAGGTTGATGGGCTGGGGGCTGTCGTAGTGGTCCATGACGTGGAGGCAGGCGGAGGCGAGGTCGCCGGCGTAGATGAATTCGCGCTGGGGGGCGCCGGAGCCCCAGATGGTGACGCGGGGCTGGCGGCTGCGCTTGGCTTGGTCCATGCGGCGGATGAGGGCGGGGATGACGTGGGCGTTTTGGGGGTCGAAGTCGTCGCCGGGGCCGTAGGGGTTGGCTGGGATGGCGGTGATGAAGGGGCTGCCGTGCTGGGCGCGGCAGGCCTGGCACAGGACCAGGGCGGCGAGTTTGGCCGTGGCGTAGGCTTCGTTGGTGGGTTCGAGAGGGCCTGTGAAGAGGTATTCTTCTTTCATGGGCTGGGGGCAGTCGCGAGGGTAGGAGCATGAGCTGGCGAGGTAGAGGAGCTTTTTGAGGGGGCGCGCGAGGGCGGCGCGGATGACGTTGCAGCAGGCGTAGATGTTGTCGAGCATGAGGTCGGCGGGCCGGGCGCGGTTGGCCTCGATGCCGCCGGATTCACCGGCGGCGAGGAAGACGTAGTCTGGCCGGAGCCGGTCAAAGGCGGCTTCGGCGGCGCCGGGCTGGGCGAGTCCGGCGGAGGGGACGAGGCCGGGGCTGAGGCCGAGGCGCTGGAGTTCTCGGACAATGGCGGCGCCGACGAGGGTGTCGGCGCCGAATACGGCAACGCGGTCCGCGGGGCGCATGTGGCTTCTCCCGTGTCCTCTGGGCTCTGTTACCCGGTGCGCCTTGGGTTGTCGGGCGCCTGGCTCCGGTCAGCCGGGGGGCGAGGCTGGCCGCCATTCTGGCCGTTCTTCTCCAAAACCATCATGTGTCCGTAGTAGTCACCTGTTTTCCAATCGAACTCCTTGATGAGGTGGAACTCGCCCTGGAGGTACTCGCGGAGAGGACGGTTGATGTCCCGCGCCAAGTTGTCCCAGTAGTCAGCGTAGATCATGACGTAGCGGACGTTGTAGCTCTTGTTCCACAAGGCGATGGTGTCCTCGAACCGCCTGGGCTGGACCCGCCAGGTGTCTCCGTAGGGGTCCATGCCCCAGGGGAACACGACCTGGCGCCCGAAGATGACGGCGGGCAGCTGAGGCCAGCCGCCATAGAGGGTGATCACCCCGCTGCCGAGAACGGCCACGTGCTCACCGGGCTGGAGCCGCTGGCGCATCCAGTGAGCCATGGTCTTTTCCTGGGCCACGGTGACGTAGGGTTCGGGGTATGCGGTGATTCTGAGAAAGTAGGGGGCGACCCATCCGGCGGCGAAACCCAGGGCGGCGAGCGCGCTGACGGCTGCGCGCCATCTGGGCAGATGTTCCCTTTCCGGGCGGCGGTTACAGGCCATTCTCGCGACGGCCAGGCAGCCCATGCCGGCGGCCATCAGGGCGAAGTCGGGGCGGCCGAGCTGCCGGAACTTGAGGGCGAAGGCTGCGGCGGCCAGGGCGGCGAGGATCAGGATGCAGAGGCTTCCTTCGGACAGGGAGTCTGTCTTGACGCTGCGCAGGACTGTGCGCCAGAGTTCGGCTGCGCCGTAGCCGGCCAGGAGACTGGCCGGCGCGCTCCACGGGAGGAAGTAGTGGTCGTGGGATTCATAGTAGACCATGGCCATGAACGCGGCGAGGCAGCAGAGCCACATGACGGGGATGAGGGCGCTCCACTTGCGGTCTCGGCAGGCCAGGAGCAAGCCGGAAGCGGCGAGCAGCCAGAGGACGCGGCTGGTGTTGGCCACTTGGGCCAGGCGTCTGGCCTTGGCCGCCAGCGTGCCGACGTCGCTGGCGGCCATTCCCGATTGGCGGAGCTCGAAGTTGTGGGCGACGGCGACGTTCCAGAATGCTTCGAGCGCGCCGGCGCGGTGGAGGATGCCCGCCAACAAGGCCAGGACGGCCGCTCCGCCTACGGCGGCGAGGAGGGTGTTGCGGACGCAGCGGCGGAGGTCGGGGGGGATGATCTGGCCCGAGCGGAAAAGGAGCGAGGCGGGGGGATAGAGGCCCGCGAGGGCGATGGCGGGCTGCTTGGCGATGAACGCGACGCCGACGGCCGCGCCGGCCAGGAGGGAACGGGCGGGGCGATCGGGGCCTCGCAGGGCCCAGATCATGGCGCAGACGGTCCAGGCGCTCAGGATCGTCTCGCAGACGCTGGGGTGGAGCTGGCGCGCGTAGAAGATGCTGAGCGGGTCGAGCGCGTAGAGCAGTGCGGCCAGGAAGCCAGCGCGGCGGTCGAAGATCTCGCGGCCGATGATGAAGACGGGGATGGCGGCCGAGGCGCTGGCGGCGGCCATGAGGAGCCGGCTCGCGGTGACAAACCCGTCGCCGAAGACGCCGTGCAGCGCCCAGCCGATCGCGACGGACAGGGGCGTCATGTAGAAGCGGATGTCCCGGTAGAGCACGAGTCCTTCGCTCATGGAGCGGGACATGACGCAGAATCCGCCTGTGTCGACGTCGGTTCCCAGCCCTAGGGTCGCGGCTCTGGCGGCCAGGGCGGTCAGGAACGCCCCAAGGATCCAGAGGGCGTCCGGCCTGCGCTTATCGTGGCTCAGAGATTGATCCATGTCACTTGTCCAGTCTGCGGACCGCGGCGCACCGCAGACGGATGGCCTGTTCCTTGTCGAAGCGTGTGGGCAGGACGGAACCTACGACCGAAACGACGGCCCGGTCTTCCAGCCCTTCGGGGGGCTGTTCGAACGGCCAGAGGCAGTAGACGATCTCCTCGCCGCGCGAGTGGGGTTTGAGGTGGCTGTTGACGGCGAGTTCGAAGACGTGGCCGAAGCCGGGCTTGCTGCGCATCTCGAGGATGCCCCTGCCGGAGTCCCACTCAGCCTTGGCCTCTTCGTAGCTGTAGGGCACGCGCCAGTTTTGCACGAACCTGGCCTCGCCGGTGACAAGGACGGGAGCGCCTGTCGTCCGCGGGAGGCGCGCGGTCTCCTGCTCGATGGCCTTGCGGACGTCGGCGGCGGAGAGGATGGGGCGGGTGTCCGGGAGCTGGAGGACTTGGCGGGCTTCGGCGGGAGAGATGGGTTGTTTGACCAGGGCGGGCCGGGTGTCAAGCCAGTAGTTCCTGGCGAGGAGCACAGCCGCGAAGACCACGAGGACGCAGGCGGCGGCGGCGGCAAGGAGTTTGGCCGCCCACGGGGGGAGGGCGGGAAGCCCGGTCGCTTGTCCGAGGGCGTCGGACCACCGGGCGAAGGCGGGGGCGCGTTCGGCGGCTTTGAGGATGAAGCCGATGATCAGCGAGATCACGATCCATGTGTAGGGCCACGCGAAGCGTTCGGTGCGCGAGCAGAGGCTGGAGACGAAGGTGGATCCAAAGGCGGCCAGCAGGAAGACTCCCCAGGGGTGGCGCTTGTAGAGGAGCAGGGCGGCGCACGCGGTCATGGCGGCGATGAGGGGCAGGCCCAGCCCCCAGAGGCGCCGGTTCCAGGTGTAGCCGAAGTTGCCGGCAATGGTCTTGGCGAAGGCGACGGGCTGGGACAGGGCGCGGGCAAGGCTTTCGGCGGCGGTGCGCTTGCAGGCGTCGTCATAGGCTTGGGTCTCGCGGGCGCCGGGTTTGTCCATCTCGATCTGGACGCCGATCATGCCTTGCTGGCTGGAGATCTGGAACCGGCCGCAGATGGCCTTGTTCCGGATCATGAAGGGCAGGATGACGAGGGCGGCCGTGAGGCCGAGCAGAACGGCCCAGGCGAACCGCTTGCGGAGCTTGACGCGGGGCAGGCACAGAACGCCCAAGCCAAAGGCGGCGACGTGGGCGATGCCAGGGCCGCGGACAA
>ERZ795052.4827-NODE-4827-length-13589-cov-6.448574_pt1 | contig 13589 bp, 9 predicted proteins | sample MGYA00375136_ERZ795052 | MGnify/ENA primary metagenome ERZ795052 (study PRJEB30181, sample SAMN05720156) | activated sludge metagenome | isolation source: Anaerobic digester | place: Japan | collected 2015-05-26 ... | reverse complement strand
CTGACAGGTTTCAACGCCGCTTATGGGTGGGGAAGGAGCAAGCCGTTGCTGCGCCGCCGGTTGGGCGCTCGGGCGTTGTTTGGAACCGCCGGGGGGACAAAAGCCTTGTCATCCGGCGCGGAATCTCGTATCGCCCCAGGCATGATCCTGGCTCTCGACCAAGGCACGACGAGTTCCCGCGCGATTGTTTTCGACCTGGAGGGAAGGGTCCGGGCCGTGGCCCAACAGGAGTTCCGGCAGGTTTATCCGCAACCCGGCTGGGTGGAGCATGATCCGCGTGAGATTTGGAGCAGCCAGCTCGCGGTGGCGCGGGCGGCGCTTTCCCAAGCCGGGTTGACGGCCCGCGACATCAAAGCCATCGGGATTGCCAACCAGCGGGAAACCACCGTGTTGTGGAACCGGCGCACGGGCGAACCGGTCTATCACGCCATCGTCTGGCAGGACCGCCGCACCGCGGCCATTTGCGACGCGCTCAAACGCCGGGGTTGCGAGGCTGTTTTTGCGGAAAAAGCCGGCTTGGTCCTGGACGCCTACTTTTCCGGCAGCAAAATTCGCTGGCTGCTGGACCATGCTCCCGGCGCGAAGGCTCTGGCCGCCCGCGGCGACCTGGCTTTCGGCACGGTGGACTCGTGGCTGATCTGGAACCTGACGAATGGGGCCCTGCACATCACCGACCCGAGCAACGCGTCGCGCACGCTCCTGTTCAACCTCCACACCGGCGCGTGGGACGAGGAGTTGCTCGGCATTCTGGACATTCCGCGCACCCTGCTCCCTGAGGTCCGCCCGTCCAGCGAGATTTACGGGGAGACGGCTCGCGGCCTTTTCGACGCGCCCATTCCCATCGGGGGCATCGCGGGCGACCAGCAGGCGGCCTTGTTCGGGCAGCAGTGTTTCGAGCGTGGGATGGCCAAGAACACCTACGGCACCGGCTGTTTCATGCTCATGAACATTGGCGCCGCGCCCGTTCCCTCGCGGCACAAGCTGCTCACCACCGTCGCGTGGCAGGCCGGCGGTCAAACCACGTTCGCGCTCGAGGGCAGCGTGTTCATCGGGGGGGCGGTCGTGCAGTGGCTGCGGGACGGCCTTGGCCTGATCCGGCACGCCGCGGAGGTGGAGGCGCTGGCGGCAAGCGTTCCCGACAGCGGCGGGGTTTATCTTGTGCCCGCCTTTGCCGGACTGGGGGCGCCGCATTGGGACCAATATGCTCGCGGCACCATCACCGGGCTCACGCGGGCCACCACCGCCGGCCACCTGGCGCGGGCCGCGCTGGAAGGCATCGCGTTCCAGGTGGCCGATGTGCTCGAGGTGATGAAGGAGGACTCCGGCATCCCCCTCCAGGAACTTCGCGTGGACGGCGGCGCGGCTGCCAACAACCTTCTCCTGCAGTTCCAGGCGGACCTCCTTCAGGTGCCGGTCATCCGGCCCAAAGTCCTGGAAACGACCGCCCTGGGGGCGGCCGGCCTGGCGGGTCTGGCTGCGGGCTTCTGGAAAGACCCGTCGGACCTCTCCCCGGCCGGCGGTGCGGAACGAGTCTTTGAACCCGCGCGCCCGCCTGAGGAAATGGCCGAACGCCGCGGCCGCTGGACCGACGCGCTGCGCCGGGCGCGCGATTGGGAAAAGACCGCCGACTGACCCTGCGCCTTCGCTTTATGAATCCCTTGTTTGCCGAGTTTATCGGAACCGCCCTCCTGCCCATCCCCGGCAAACGCGACAGCGACTGGTCTTATGCCTGGGTTCCCATCCTCGGCCCCCTGGTGGGGGCTCTCCTCGCCGCCGGCGCCCGTTCCCTCTTGCTCTGACTTCCGCCGTCCCGCGTCCCAAGCCACTCGCTTCCAGGGGCGGGCCTCAGGCCGGATAGCCCACGGTCTGGGCGAACAGCACGCGTTGGTCGGGCCGCAGTTGGAATTGCTTCGCGGCCGCCTCGCGGTTGCAGTTGTGGAACCACGCCGCCAGGCCTTGGGAAGCCGCAAACAAATACACGTTCGCGGCGATCAGGCCGGTGTCCGTGTAATAATAAGACTTCTGAACCTCCGGGTCGCCGATGCGACGGTCCGGTTGGCCGGGCCCGGTGTCATAGCGCGTGAGGTCAACCACATAAAAGATATTCACGGGCGCGGAAGCAGCCGCCCCGCGTCCCGCCAGCGATCGAAAGTCCCCGCTTGCAATGGGGTTCAATCGGTGAGCCGTGGCGTCGTAAACATACACGGCGTCGGGCCGCGCGACGTAGAGGTCAATTTCCTGCGAGTTGCTGGCCGAGGCGGCGGTCCGGCCCGGTTTGCCGAACGATGCTTTATCCCGGTTCACCCCGAACGCGGCCCAGAGCAGATTCGACAGCATTTGCGGAGGAAGCTCGCGGGCGCTGATGCTTCGAATGGTCTTCCGCTCCTGAAGTGCGGCCAGGACAGATTTGCCTCCCTCCTTCTCGGGTTTGGGCAGCAGCAGGGGTTTGAGCTCGCGGGCAGGGGACGGGGCGGCCTGCGGCCACGCCGTCACCGTGCTGGCCAGGACGGCCGCGGCGGGAAGGGTTTTGACGAATGTTCTTCGGTTCATGGCATTCTTTCTTGTGGGCTGGGAACCAGCCCCCAGAGTTGCGAGGGCATGGGAATCAGAATCCCAGGCCGCCAGCCGGCGGGCCAGCCCCCGCAGCCAGCACCTTTTTGCGCGGGGGCGTCTTGCGCGGCGGCTCGGGGGTGGGGTCGGTGAACGGGGGGCGCTCAAAAGTTTTTCCGTCGCCTGTGACGCGGGGGTCCCCCGTTTCTTTCAAGACTTTGAGCAAGCGTTCGGCCATGTCGCGGCGCGTGGCCTCGTAAGCGGGATCGGCCGCGAGGTTGCAGGTCTGATCGGGGTCCCGCCGCAGATCATAGAGTTCCTCGGCGGGGCGCTTGCCGAAGGCGAAATCGTAATGCCACTTCCAACGCGGCTCGTTCCGCTGACTGAAGAGCCAGGCCTTGGTGGGGCTGGCATCCATGTCGGCAAAAGCGCTGCGGGTGATCGTCTCGATTTCTTCGACGGACGGCGCGTCCTCGTCGGAGCTGAAATTCGGCTGGCCCATGGGCCAACGGTCGGGCGCGAAATTGCGCACATAAAGAAAGTCCTTGGTCCGCAGCGCGCGGTGAGGATAGGGGAGGTTGCCCTCGCGGGCGGTGGCGACGTGGCGCTCGCGGCCCGTGACGACCCAGGTGCGGTCGGAGTCCACCTGGCCGGACTTGTCGGACCGCAGAATCCCCGCCAGGCTGCGCCCGGTCATGACCTCCGGCGGTTTGACACCGCCAAATTCGAGGAAGGTCGGCGCCAAATCCATCAGGTTCACGAAATCCTCGACCACCCGCCCGCCCTTGCCGCCCGGCACGCGGGCGAGGAGGGCGACGCCGACGCCAAAGTCGTAGAGATTGCATTTCCCGCCGGGGACGCCCGGCATGCCGTGATCGCCGCTGATCACCACCAGGGTGCGCTCGAGCTCGCCCGCCCGCTCGAGCTCGCGCAACAGCACGTCCACCCCCGCGTCCCACGCCTGGATTTCGCCAAGATAATCCGCGAAATCCGCCCGCACTTCGGGCACATCCGGAATGAACTTGGGGAGCTTCCCTTTCAGGCTCTCCGGCTCGATTCCCCAAAGGTCCTTGCCGGAGCCCTTCTCGTAGGCCCGGTGAGTCAGGGTCGGGCCGAACCAGTAGCAAAACGGCTGGCCGGGTTTTCGCGCGGCGAGAAAATCCAGGAAGTTTTGCCGGACCTGGCCCAGAATGCGCGCTTTGGCGGTTTCAAAGTCCATGCCCTCCCGCACCAGGCGGGTGGCCACCTCGCTGAAATTGTTGAAATCCCGACCCGCTTTTTCGAAGGCGTGCGCCTGCCCCCCGTAAGGCGCATCCGCCGGCGTGCCGGGACTCCACACCTTGTAGCTTTTGCCCAGGTGATAGCCCGCGTCGCGCAGGAGCAGCGGATAGGAAGGGATTGCCGCGTCCCAGCGCGCCCCGTTCAAGATGGCGCCCAGACCCGTGCGCCAGAAATACTGGCCGGACAAGAGCGAGCTGCGGCAGGGCGTGCAGCTCGGGGCGGTGACGAAGGCGTTCTTGAACAGGACGCCCTCGCGGGCCACGCGGTCAATGGCGGGGGTGCGGACCACCTGGTTGACCGACGGGCGGTCTTCATGGGCGGCATAGACCCCCGCGTAACGACCCCAATCGTCGGCAAAACAGAACAGGATGTTGGGCCGGGCCGAGGGTTCGACATCCGCCGCCGGGAGCCGGCCCGCCGACAGCAGCAGCGCGCCCAAAAAGGTCAGGAGAATCCGTGAGGCATTCATGGGGTCGAAGGTGTTGAAAGTGGCTGCCATTGGCGGATGGCCTCCCCGGCTTCGGGCATGAACCTCCGCAAGGCTTCCCAGGTGAAGAAGATGATTCCATCGGCTTGCGCCTGCCGCGAGAACTCGAGCTGTTTTTTGAGGGCGGCCACGTCCGGCAGTTTGCCGTGGCTGGTGGCAACGCCAATGGTAATGTAATAGGGAAATCCCTTGGGAACATTCCGGCGGTTGAGCTCGGCCGCTTCGCGGAAGGCCTCGTCGGTGTAACGGTACCCGGAGGGATTGATCCAATCGAGCCAGCCCTCCGCGATCCAGGTTTTCCAATCCTGGCAGGTCTCGAAGTTGCCGGTGTAGGTATGCGCTCCCCAGCAGTAGCTCGAAAGCGGCAGGTCCGGCCGGGCCTGGCGCACGGCGGCGCGCAGTTGCCGCATGAATTGGTTGAGCTGGTCGCGCCGCCACGCCCGATAAGCCGGCCAGACCGGGTGCGAGCGGGCCTTGGCGGCGGCGGTCGCCGCCGCCTTTTTGCCGCCTTCGGTGTCGAGCGCCTCGCTGCTTGCGGCTGTGAGTTCGGCCAGGTCCACCTGGTGGGTTTTGAGAAAGTGGTCCCGCGCGGTGACCGTGTAGCCCACGCGGTTGGGCGCCCGCATGTAGTCCAGGCTCAGGCCGTCCACCGGATACTGGGTGACCAGCTCGACCATGAGGTCCATTTCATAACGGCGGGCTTGAGCGTTGCCGGGGTCAATGTAGCCCACCCGGCGTCCGCCCACGACAAAAGCCCAGGAGGGATGCCGCTCAAGCAGCTCATTGGTCTTCTCATCGCCGCCTTCCGTCGCCACGCAAAAGACCGGGTACACCTTCAGTCCCGCCGCGTGCGCCGCTTTCACCACCTTTTCCATCAGGTCCGTCTTTCCCGCCAGTTCGGCGGGGGCGACCCGGCTGTCCCAGTTGACCTTTCCGCTGGTGAGCTTGGCGTAGGGCAGGATGAAGTCAATGCCCGCGGCCTTGATCTCGTTCATCGTGCGGTTCAGAGCGGCGGGCGATTCGATCACATCGGTCAAGCGGCAATAGACGCCGGCTTTGCCGGGCAACGGAGTGGCGGCGGCGGCCGGAACGAGGGGCAGCAGCGTGGCCGCGATGGCTGCGACCAGGGGGCGGAGTTGAGTGGGCGGTTTCACGGGCACGGCGGTGCCGGGGTTCAGGAGACCTGCCAGGGCGGGCGCATGGGGCGGAGACGAAGCCGCCGGTTGGCGGCGTCATCCCCCGGGAAAGTCTCGGCCTTGACGTCGTAAGTCAGCTTGCGTTTGAGCCGCAGGGCGATGTCCGGCACATGGCAGAAGGCGTCGGCCCGCACCGCCGACTCAATCGAAGAGACCGTTGCCTGACGGCTTTGGACTGCCGCCAGGAAGCTCTTCACCTGATCCGAGCTGCGGGTCAATTTCACGGCGAACTTCTCCGGATCCAGATCGAGCAAACTTTCGGGATGCACCTGGAGGCGGCTGCGGTCCACATGCACCCAGCCGTCGGTTCCCTCGAAGGCGGTTCCATGCGTCTCGATGGCGCCGTAACGCTGCCGCCATTCCTGCTCCCGGGGGTACGGCGCTTTGGCGCCGTCGGGCCGGCCACAAAACCGCAGGGTCAGGCCGGTGCTGAATTTGAAGTTCACGTCCCACTCCGCGGCGGTGTTACAGATGCCCTCCGCCGGATAGGTTCCCGTGCCTTCGACCTCGACTTTGCCGGAAGCGCGGTCGCCGGCGCCCCAGAGGGCGATGTCCATCGGATGGATGCCCCAGCCGGCAATGAAGCCCACCGCAAAATCCGAGACGAACCACCATCTTTTTGCCCAGCCCACCGCCACGAGGTTTTCGGTGTAAGGCCGCCAGGCGGCCGGCCCCAACCAGAAGTCATAATCCAGCGTGGCGGGCACGGGCACCTGGCGGGTGGACCCGCCCGGCTCACTACCCGGCGACCAGACGTTGACATGTTTGAGCGTGCCGATGCAGTCGTTGCGCACCAATTCGCAGGCCAGCCGGAATTTTCGATCCGACCGTTGTTGGGTGCCGAACTGAAACACGCGGCGGCGCTGGAGCACCTCGCGCCGCAAGATCTGATCCTCCTCGAGGGAAAGCCCGAGCGGTTTCTCCACATAAAGGTCCTTGCCGGCCCGAACGGCCGCCAAAGCGTGGGGCACATGCCAGTGGTCGGCCGAGGCAATCAGCACCGCGTCAATATCCGGGCGCGCGAGCAATTCCCGAAAGTCCGCGTAAGCGCGGCAATCCCGGTTCTGGTAGCGGCCATCCACCAGGGCCCTGGCTTGTTCGACCATGTCGCGGCGCACATCGCAGACGGCGGCCACCCGGCACTCGGCCTGTTGGAGAAAATGGCGCAGCACGTCCTGCCCGCGGTCGCCCGTGCCAATCGCGCCGAGCACCACGCGCTGGCTGGGCGCCGGGGCGCCTCCGCGGCCCAGGGCGGTGGCGGGAATGAGGGTGGGAACGGTGGTGGCGGCGAAAGCCGAAGCCGTGGCGCGCACGAGGAAGGCGCGGCGAGAACACTGCCGAGTCGGATTCATGACTGGTAGTCTCAAAAATTAAGACGCCGACGCCAGCCAAATCTTCAGGCTCCGCGGCCGGTTTCAGTCTTCCGCGAAGAGATATTCCAGGTCGGCCTTGGACAGGCTGCGCGCGAACCCTTCCTCGCCCAGGACGTCGGCGATGGTTTGGGCTTTGCTTTGCTGGAGTTCCCAGATTTTTTCCTCGACGGTGCCCGGGGAAATGAGGCGATAGGCGTTGACGGTCTGGGTCTGGCCGATGCGATGAGACCGGTCAATGGCCTGGGCTTCGACGGCGGGATTCCACCAGGGGTCGTAAAGGATTACGTAGCTGGCGGTGGTCAGGTTCAGGCCGGTGCCCGCGGCCCGAAGACTGAGCAGGAAAACCGAGGGGTTGGGGTCGTTCTGAAACGCCTGAACCACTTCCTGCCGGTCCTTGGTCTGGCCGGTGAGCAGGTGCGTGGGGAACTGGCGCTGGAGACATTCCTCCTGCAGCAGTTCGAGCATCTGCACAAACTGGCTGAACAGGAGGACCTTCTGCCCCTCGGCAACCAGCGAATCCAGCAATTCGAACAGCGTCTCGGTTTTTCCGGAGGGCGCATCGCTGCCGACCAGGCGGGGATGGCAGCAAATCTGGCGCAATCGCGTCAGCGCGGCCAGCACGTGAATCTTGCTCTTGTTCAAGCCCTTCTCGGCCACGGTCTTCATGACCTGCTCGCGGCTGCGCCGCAACTCCGCCAGGTAGAGCTTGCGCTGTTCCTCGCCCAGTTCGCAGTCGCGCCGTTGCTCGATGCGGTCGGGCAGGTCCTTGGCGACATGCTTCTTGAGCCGGCGCAACAGCAAGGGGCGCAGCCGGGCGGACAGCCGTTTGCGCGCGATGCGCTGGGCGGACTCGGCGTTGTCGCCGCGCGGGTCGTAGGTTTCGGTGAACTGTTCCTGACTGCCCAGGTAGCCGGGCTGGATAAAGTCCGTGATGCTCCACAAATCCAGGAGCCGGTTTTCCAGGGGCGTGCCCGTCAGCGCCAGCCGGTGCTCGGACTTGAGCTGCTTGACCGACTGGGTGACCTGGGCGCCGGGGTTTTTGATAAACTGGGCCTCATCGAGAATGACGGCGCGGAAGGAGAACTTCTGGAGCTCCTCCAGGTCCCGGCGCAGCAAGGCGTAATTGGTGACGATCAGATCATGCTGGGGAATCTGTTTTCGCAGGTTGTGGCGGGCGGCGCCGCTTTCCAGCACCAGCACGCGCAGCGCCGGGGTGAACCGGCTGGCCTCGCGGCGCCAGTTGTGGAGGACCGAGGCGGGACAAATCACCAGGGAGGGTTTGGACTGCCGGCCCCCGCGCTCCTTCAGCCAGGCCAGCCAGGCCAGCGTCTGCAGTGTTTTGCCCAGCCCCATGTCGTCGGCCAGAATGCCGCCGAGCTTGAGCTGGGCCAGGTGACAGAGAAAATCAAACCCGTCGCGCTGATAGGGCCGCAGCTCCGCCTGCAACTGCGCCGGCAAGGGCGTGGCGGGAACGCCTTTGAACGTCTTGAGTCGCTCGCGCAAGGCCCGGGCCTGGGGCGAATCCGTGAACCGTTTCAGCCCGTCGTCATCCAGATGGGCCACCTGCTCCAACCCCAGCTTCTGCGGAACGGCCACCAGTCCGTCCACCCCCAGCTCCGCCATGGTCTCGTGCGCGGTCTGCACCGCGTCGGCATCCAGTTCCACCCAGCCCGAGTCCGGCAGTTTCACAAAACGCCCGGTCGCGGTCTGCAGCCGCTGCAGGTCCGCCGTTGTGAGCTTCAATCCTTCTTGCTCCCATTCCGCGGAGACCGACAGCCAGTCAATTCCCGAGCCTTTGACCATAATCCGAGGGCGAAGGCGGCGCGGATTCAGGAACAGACGGTGGAAGGCGGGGTTGCCCAGAAAATCGGCCTGGTCGGGCCGGCTGGACCAGGCCTGAGCCAGCGCGCCTAGGAATCCTTCGGTGGCGTCGCCCACCCACAAGCCCGGTTCGGGAGTGAACCAGTCAAGCTGTCGCAACCACTGCGTCGCCGCCTCCAGACGTGGATCGTCCAGAATCTGCGGCTTGCCGTCTGCGCGGCGCGGCCCCTCCTGGGCCTGCCACTCCGTCCCGTTCCAGAACCAAAGGCTTTGGTCCCGCTGACTCCGGGCGAGGAGGCGGAGCCGGACGGTCTCGTCCAACAGCTCGAAAACGAACTGGGGGCGGGCGGGGTGAGTGACGCAAAGCTGCTCCCAATCCACACCCTGCTCGCCCTGGGTCTTGCGCAGGTGAGTCAGCAGCCGGTGGCTGAGCTTGCGCACCGGGACCGCCGGCCGGCTGGCCCAATGCCCCATCAACTGCGGGGGAGGCGCATTCCGCAACAGGTAAAACGTGCTGTCGGCCAGCACCAGCGGGGGGCGCTGAGTGAAGAAACGCACCTCGTCCACCCGGTAGAGCTTTCCCCCCGGCACCGCCAGACGGTAGGTAAACGCCAGTTCCCGGTCCCCATTCTCCAAATGCGGCTTGAGCTCGCCCAGTTCGCCGTTGAACGTGAGGGCGCCCCGGCCCGCCGCGCCCGCCAGCTCCAGCCGGCTGGTGTGCCCCCACCGCGTCAGCCAATGCAAAAGGTCCAGGTCCGACAGCACCAGCCAGTCGCCCGCCGTTTTCTGGTGCCCATGCGCCTCGGCAACCCACTGAATGAAGTCCCAATCCGCCGGGGCGAACAGCTCCTGCTCGTGCGCCGCGCGGGTCGTCAATTCCACCAGCTCCCCCACGGTCTTCTGCTTCTCGCCGGTGCGCGGCCGCAGCAACAAAAACTGAACCGCCAGCCGGTGCCGGTTCGCCTCCGCCTCGTGCGGCCGCACTTCGCAGACCACCCGCAAGGAGGCCCGCGGCACATCCAGGTGGGCCGGCCGCGCCGGGAAGATCCAGGACTCGAGTTCCTGGATCATCTGCTGCTCGCGCGCCGCCTCTTCGACCTGCGCGAAGCGCGCCAGGTTCCCATACGGCGCCAGTTCGCTCGGCAAGGACCGCTTCGCCCGCAAGAACAGGAAGGCCACCTCCTCCAACCGGGCCCGTCCCTGCGCCGACAACAACCGCGGCCACCAGTCCGTCGCCGGAAAATCCTTCCGCGAAAGGGACAGTTTTTCGAAGTAATCCTCCAGCAGCAACCAGGCCCGCTGCGAGTCGGCGCAACTGGAAAAGGTCTGCAACAACTCCGCCCGCTCCTGCACCGCCGCCGGCGTGTCCGACAACTCCCGCCGCAAATCCGCCAACGCGCCGTAGGTTTTCGACAGGACGGTATTGTGGGCGTCGTATTTCGAGCCCTGCGTTCCGCGCAAACTGGTCTTGAGACTTCGAGCCATCTGAAACATCCCCATACAGGGACCGTATCATCACGACAGGAAAAGCCGCCCGGGTCAATAGAATTGTAAAGGAGTATTTCTTGGGCCGGCGCGCGGAGGCCCCGCTTCCTTAGCAGGGATTGCCCTGCCCGGAGCAAACCGGGTTGACTGGCGGCCCAGGGTGTCGTATAGGAAACTCCCAAGGTTATGCGAAATCTGCTGATTCTGCTCACTCTTTGTAGTCCGCTCTCGCTGTTCGCCCAGGAAACCGTGCCTTTGTTTAACGGCAAGGACCTGAGCGGCTGGGTGGCGGATGTGCCGGCCGCCGACAAGGACCCGAACCTGGCCCCCACCTTTATCGTGCGAAGCAACCTGTTGGTGAGCCTGGGCAAGCCGCCCGGGCACTTGATTACCGAAAAGGAGTTTCGGGACTACCGGCTCGACGTGGAGTATCGTTTTCCGGGCAAGGGCGGCAACTGCGGGGTGCTGGTCCATGCGTCCAAGCCGCGGGCGCTTTACTCGATGTTCCCGCAATCCATCGAGGTCCAGATGCTGTCGGGCAACGCCGGCGACTTTTGGGTGATTCAGGAGGATATTGAGGTGCCCGAGATGGAAAAGCGCCGCGGACCCAGGGAGAAGTGGGGCGGTTCGGAACAGCATGCGCGGCATATTCGAAACCTGACTGACGGTTCTGAAAAGCCGCTGGGCCAATGGAACCACATGCGGATCGAGTGCCGGGGCCGAACCATCAAAGTCTGGGTCAACGGCGACCTGGTCAACGAAGGGTTCAACGCGACGGCGGACCACGGCAAAATCGCGCTGCAGGCGGAGGGGACCGAAGTGGAATTCCGGCGGGTGGACCTGACGACCCTGAAACCCGAGTAGGGGCGCGCCCCGGCGGCCGCTTGCCAGAACCTGAGATTCGCTTGTAGGTTGAGGGGTATGGCTGTGGCCGATCCCATCCGGCGGAAACTCGCCGTGCTGCCCCACAAACCGGGGGTGTACCTGATGCGCGACCGTTTCGGGACGGTCATCTATGTCGGCAAGGCGCGCGATCTGCGCAAGCGGGTCAGCCAGTATTTCCAACCCTCGCGCCGGCTGGGCTGGGACCTGAAATTTCGCGCGTTGGTGGACGGCATCCACGACTTTGATTTCCACCTGGTGCGGAGCGAGCCGGAAGCCCTGCTGCTCGAAGGCAAGCTCATCAAGGAACTCCAGCCCCGTTACAACATCAGCTTCCGCGACGACAAACGGTTCCTCCTGCTCAAGGTCAATTTGCAGGACCCCATCCCGCGGTTCACGCTCACCCGCCTCAAGCAGCAGGACGGCGCCCGCTATTTCGGGCCGTTTCCCAACTCGGGCGCCCTGCGGAGCACGCTGACGCTGGTGCGCCGGCAGTTTCACCTGCGCGGCTGCCGGCCGCTGACTCCCACCGAGCGCGACTACCGGCACTGCCTCTACGGCCATCTCAAGTATTGCACCGCGCCCTGCATTGGCAACGTGACCCGCGAGCAGTACCTCGAGCAGGTCACCGCCGCCTGTGATTTCCTTGAAGGCCAGTGCGAGGAAATGGAAGGGCAGCTCGAGGCGGAAATGAAAAAGGCCGCCGCCGCCCAGGACTACGAGCGGGCCGCCGAGCTGCGCGATTTACTGGCCGACCTGCGCCACACCACCCGGAAACTCGAACGCTTTGAGCGGGTGCCTTACAGCCTCCCGCAGGCCATTGACCCCGACCGCGACCTGGCCGAACTGGGCCGCGTGCTGGGGTTGCCCGCCCCCCCGCGGCGCATCGAAGGCTTTGACATCTCGAACATCAGCGGCACCTTCAAGGTCGCTTCGCTCGTCAGCTTCCGCGACGGCCGCCCCGACCGCGCCAACTATCGCCGCTTCAAAATCAAGACCGTCGAAGGCCAGGACGACTTCGCGTCCGTCGCCGAGGTCGTGCGCCGCCGGTACTCCCGCCTGTTGCGGGAGCGGGGCCAAGGCCCCGGTTCGGCCGCCGGGCCGGCCGTGCCCTCGTTGCCGGACCTGATATTGATTGACGGCGGGAAAGGCCAGCTCCGCGCCGCCTGCACGGAACTCGCCCGGCTGGGTCTGGAGCACATCCCCGTTGTCGGCTTGGCCAAGGAATTCGAGGAGATTTACCGGCCGGGTGAAAAGGAGCCGTTGCGGCTTTCACACGAAAGCGGGGCGCTGAAGCTCTTGCAGCGGGTGCGCGACGAATCCCACCGGCTCGCCAATACTTACAACGCCAAATTGCGGCTCCGCAAAATCTCCGAAAGCATCCTCGACGAATTCCCCAACCTCGGCGAGCGGCGCAAAGCGGCCCTCCTCAGGAAATTCGGGTCCGTGCAGCGCCTGCGTTTGGCGCCCATCGAAAAAATTGCAGAAGTCCCGGGCTTCGGCGGCAAAGCGGCCGCCGAACTCAAAGCCTTCCTCGAAGCGCGGAGTGGCGCCGAACCGGCGCGGGAGTAAGGCGTCCCGCTTCCCCGACCCCGTGCGCGAGGCCGAAGGGGTTCACGCCGCGGGCCCCTTGGGGCGCTCGCCGAACAGCGCGGTGCCCACGCGCACGAGGGTGGCCCCTTCCTCGATGGCCACTTCGAAATCACCCGTCATCCCCATGCTCAACTGAGGCAGCGGGGCGCCCAGCACCTCTTCGCATTGCGCCCTCAACTCGCGCAGCCGCCGGAACACGGGCCGCACCCGCTCCGGCACCGGACTCCAAGGGGGGATGGTCATCAGCCCGTGAATTTCCAGGCGCGGGAGACGGTTGATTTCGAGCAGGTCTCGCAGCAGCGCCTCGGGGGCGTATCCGAACTTGCTGGCTTCCCCGACAATGTTGACCTCGAGCAGAATCGGCATCGTTTTGCCCGCCTGCTCGGCCCGCTTGTTGAGTTCCTGCGCCAGCGCCAGGCTGTCCACGCTCTGGATCATTTCGAACAGATGCACCGCGTCCCGCGCCTTGTTGCTTTGCAGATGGCCGATCATGTGCCAGCGCAGGCGGTTCGAGCACAGCGGGATTTTGGCCTTGGCTTCCTGCACCTTGTTTTCGCCAAACAACGTCAGGCCCAACCGCGCCGCCTCGTTCACCACCTCCGGCGGCTGGGTCTTGGTCACGGCCAGCAACGTGACGGTCGAGGGGTCCCGGCCCGCCCGGTCGCACGCCGCGGCAATGCGCTCGCGCACCGCTTGAATGTTGGTTGCCAAATCCATGGCCAAACCTTAGCGCCAACCGCCGCCCCTGAACAGTTCATTCCCCGATTCCCGTCCAGGGCACCCTTTCCCGCCGGTATCCGCCGGGTTCGTCCGGGCCGGGGGGACCCATGAGTTTTGCCCGCTTCGCCATTCCGGTCGAGGCCCAGACCGCCTGAACCGCCAGTGTCCCGCCGCATGGCACCGCACGCGCCAGACTGGCGG
>ERZ795052.4826-NODE-4826-length-13590-cov-4.072922_pt1 | contig 13590 bp, 15 predicted proteins | sample MGYA00375136_ERZ795052 | MGnify/ENA primary metagenome ERZ795052 (study PRJEB30181, sample SAMN05720156) | activated sludge metagenome | isolation source: Anaerobic digester | place: Japan | collected 2015-05-26 ... | reverse complement strand
GGGGCAGAAGTCGGACGAGATCATCAATTACGAGATCAACCGGACCGTCAACAAGGTCGTGATGCCGGTGGGGGACATCAAGAAGCTCTCCATCGCCGCGCTGGTTGACGGCAACTACGTGAAAAACGACAAAGGTGTCGAGGAGTTCCAGCCCCGGTCGAAGAAGGAAATAGCCGACCTCGAAGACCTCGTGAAGAAGGCGGTCGGTTTTGACCCGAAGCGTGAAGACCAGGTCGTCGTTTCGAGCGTGCCCCTGAAAAAGGGCGATGCAGAAGTCGGTCCGGGAGAAGGCGAGACCTGGAAAGACAACATCATCGTCTTTCTCCCCTTGATGAAGCACCTCGTGCTGCTGGTGGGGATAATCTGTCTCGTCTTCTTCGTCCTGCGACCTGTTGCCAGGATGCTGATGGTGAAGGGCAAGGAGACAACACCTGAACTCCGGCCGTCCCATGCGCCGGGTGGTGAACTCCCCGAAGGGGCTGCGCCCGCGGCCCTGACTGACCAGGCCGTGAAGTCCCTCACCGAAGTCGATGTCGTCAGACAGATGGCGGGCGCCGACGCAAAGAAATTCGCCGAGCTGTTGAGGAACTGGCTGAAATGAGGCATCCAAGGTGCGAGCGAAGAGAGGCAAGGGCGGGACGGAAACCTCTGCCCGCCGGTGAGGTTTGGGAATGACGAATGAGGAAAAGGCGGCGGTCATCCTGCTCGCCCTCGACGAAGACCTGGCAGCCAAGGTAATGAAAAACTTGAGGCCCGGCGAGATCAGCCGCATCAGTAGGAACATGAGCCGGATCACCAACATATCCTCCGAGGAGGTAAACAGCGTGGCCCGGGAATTCTGTACCCTCGCCCAGCAGAAAGGCGGCATCCTGTCGATCAGGGAAGATATGACGAGGAATATCGTCGTCAAGGCCCTCGGGGAGGAGAGGGCCCGCGGCATCCTCGACGCTATCGAAAAACAGGTCCGCGACCCGGCCGACAACCCGGTGTTGGAAAAGTTAGGGGACATAGACCCGCAGGTACTGCGGGATTTTACGAAGACGGAGCACCCGCAGACGATCGCTCTCATCTTGTCGCACCTGAGGCCGGAGCAGGCGGCGAAAGTCATGGAAAGCCTGCCTGTGGAACTGCAGGGTGACATTGCCAAGAGGATGGCTACCCTCAAGAGCGTTCCCCGGGAGTTCATCGAGGAGATTGCTAATACCCTCGAAGAGGAGATAACCGTCGGCGTCATCAGCGACCAACTGCCGAGCGGGGCGGCGATGATGGCCGAGATACTCAACCGGATGAGCCGGACGAGCGAATCTTCGATCATGGCCGTTCTCGACGAGGCCGTGCCGGCCGTCGCCGCCGAGATACGGCGGCAGATGTTTACCTTCGACGACGTCCTCAAGTTGGACGACAGGAGCATACAAGAACTCCTGAGAGAGGTGACAAGCGAGGACCTGGCGAAGGCGCTCAAGGTCGTGGACGAAGGTATGCGAGGAAAAATCTACCGGAACATGTCGAAGCGGGGTGCTGAGATGTTGAAAGAGGACCTCGACCTCATGCCACCGACACGACTCTCGGAGGTCGAAAAAAGCCAGCGCAACATCATCGACGCGGTGAAGAAACTGGAGGCCGAAGGAAGGATAGTGATCGCGCGGGGAGAGGGAGGAGACCAACTTGTCTGACGTGGTGATAAAGGCGGAGAACATCAGGCTCGTAAATTCGGCGAGCCGGAGAACTTCCCCGGGATTCAGCCGCCGCCCCTTCGTCCGCGAGGAGGAAACCCCGGTTGTAAAAGAGGCGGCAGTCAGTGAAAGGCCTCTCGAGGAAGTCATGGAGGAGAGGTTGAAGGCCGCAGAGGCGGAGGCCTACGCCCGGGGTTATTCCGAGGGGTTGAAGAAAGGAGCTGAAGAGGAGCGGGCTAATCTGCGTTCCGCCGTCGAGGTCTTTTCCCGGTCCCTGGAGGAATTGAGCCGTCTCAAGGCGGAGGTCATGAAAGATTGTGAGGCCGATATCCTGTCTCTGGCCTTTGCCGTCGCGGAAAAGGTGGTCCATCAGGAGGTCATGACGAACCGGGACGTTGCGGTCTCGGTGTTGAAGGCTGCCATCAAGGACGTACTGGAGAGAGACGGGTTGAGGGTCCGTTTGAGCCCGGCGGATTACCGTCACCTGGTGGAGGTAAACCCCGAGGCGGTACGCAGCATCGAGGGGTTGCGCAATGCGCAGCTCGAGATCGACGAGGCCGTCGAGCCGGGGGGTGTCGTCATCGAGACCCTCTACGGCGAGGTGGATGCCAGGGTAGGCCGTCAGTTGAGCGAATTGAGGAGCGCCTTAATCGGCATGGAAGAGACTTGAGGGTCTTGACGTCATAACTATGAAGATCGATCTTGCCCGCTATCATCGTCGTCTGGAAGAGGTCAACCCGATCCGGGTGAACGGCAAGGTGACCCAAATCATCGGCCTCGTAGTGGAGGGCCATGGACCGGGTGCCTCACTCGGCGAGGTGTGCGAGATCTACCCGAAAGGAAGCGATAAGCCGATTCATGCCGAGGTAGTGGGGTTTAAAGGGGGTAGGGTGTTGCTCATGCCGCTCGACAACCTGCGGGGCATCGGCCCCGGCTGCCGGATCGTGGCGAGGGGAAGGAGGGCCGACGCCAAGGTGGGCAGGAAACTGTTGGGGAGGGTCATCAACGGCCTCGGCAACCCCATGGACGGAAACGGTCCCCTTGAGTACGAGGGGTCCTATTCCCTGTACGCCGACCCGATAAACCCCCTCTGGAGGGGTCGCATCACGAGCCCCCTCGACCTCGGCGTTCGGGTCATCAACGGCCTGCTGACCTGCGGCAAGGGGCAACGGATGGGTATCTTTTCCGGGTCGGGCGTAGGGAAAAGTGTCTTCCTGGGGATGATCGCCCGCAATACGAAGGCGGACGTGAACGTCATCGGCCTCATCGGCGAAAGGGGCCGGGAGGTGAGAGAGTTCCTCGAAAAAAACCTGGGAAAGGAAGGTCTGGCGAGGTCCGTCGTTATCGTCGCCACGTCGGACACCCATCCCCTGATCAGGATGAGGGCGGCATACCTGGCGACGACCATAGCGGAATATTTCCGGGACCTGGGAAAGGATGTCCTCCTGATGGTCGATTCCCTGACCAGGTTTGCGATGGCCCAGCGCGAGGTCGGCCTTTCGGTCGGCGAGCCGCCGACGACGAAGGGGTATACGCCTTCCGTCTTCAGCATGATGCCGAAACTCCTGGAGAGGGCCGGGACGCTGGAGGGGAGAGGCAGCATAACGGGCATCTACACAGTCCTCGTAGAGGGCGGTGACTTCGACGAGCCGATTGCCGATGCGGCGAGGTCGATCCTGGACGGCCACATATCCCTTTCCCGCCGGCTGGCCGCCAGGAACCACTACCCCGCCGTCGATGTACTCAACAGCATAAGCAGGGTGATGGTCGACGTGGTGGACGCAGAGCATAAGGCAAAGGCAAACGATGTCCTGAACATCGTCGCCACGTACAGTAATGCCGAGGACCTGATCAACATAGGCGCTTACGTGGACGGGAGCAACCCGGAAATAGACCACGCCCTCCGGATGATCGGCAAGGTCAACGCCTTCCTGAAACAGGGCATAGAAGAACGGGTTGCCTTCGAAGACAGTCGCCGTGAGCTCTTCGCCTTGTTCGAGTGAAGTCCATGTTCAAGTTCGCCCTGCAGCCCCTGCTCGATTTCCGTCGGCGCATCGAGGAAAAGGCCCTGACCGAGTACGCCGGACAGGTCAGACGGTTCGAGACGGAGAAAGAAAGACTCGAGAGGCTACGGCACGAAAAGTCCCTGTTGGCACGGCGTTTCTCCGAGATGCAGCAAGGCGTGATGAAGGCGGGCGATGTCGCGACGCTTTTTGCCTACCTCGGTCGGGTCAGCAGTGAAGAGAGGGGCCAGGAAGACGTCGTAAGGAAGGCGGCGGAGGAACTGGAGGAGAAGAGGCAGAATCTTCTGGAGGCGGTGAAGAAACGGAAGGCGATTGAGGTCCTGAGAGACAGGCAACACGAGGCATACAGACAGGCACTGGTACGAAAGGAGCTTAGGAGGCTGGATGAGTTCGGAATCGAACAGCACAAAAGGAACGAAGGTAAAGAAGGTCATCATCGCCTGTGAGGTCCTGGTATTTTTTCTCTTTATAGCCAAGATGCTTGCCGTGGGCGGGATCATCAGGAAGGCGGAGACCCACTTCACACTCTTCCCGCTCAATGCGGCGCAGGCGGATGCCACCGTGGCGGCCGCGGGAGGGCTTCCCGTGAGGGATGTGCTGGACAACGGCCTGGCGAACGAGAAGAAGCTGATGGACCACCTGCTCGAACGGCAGAAGCAGATAGAATCGCGGGAAGGTATGCTGAAAGCGGAAGAGAAGAAGCTCGAGGCCTTGAAGCAGGAGGTCGTCGCAAAAATAGACAACCTGCGGGCCCTGGAGGAAAAACTCAGTGTTTCCCTCGACGCCGAAGACAAGAAACTCAAAGACCTCGCCAAGGTGTATGAGGCAACGCCTCCACCCCAGGTCGGCTCCATCATGGAAAAAATGGACAAAAAGATGGCGGCGGCGATAATCGCTAACATGGACACCAAAAAAGCCGGTAAGGTATGGGCCCATATAAGCCCCGGCAAGGCCGTCGAGATCGCCAAAGAGATGGCCAAGTTCAAACACGAGTGAATGCACCCCCCTGATTTCCGGGTAGGTTTTTTTGGGACGTCCGTTCCCCGGCCTATCCGGAAAAATTTTCCCCTCCCCAAAAAGACGAGCAGCTCCCCTAACCGTTAAGTCACTGATAAATGATAGGTTTCGGCAACGAGCGGCCTGTGGCACAGCTCTTGCCTTCTCGATAGTTAAAAAATACCAGGAAGCACTCTATGCCTACCGGTGTCCCGGGGTCTAATAATCTGCCAGCGGTTGTGAAAGGAAAGAATCAGTCGGCTTTGTCGCAGACGTCCGGGTCTCAAAAGAAGAAGGAGTTCAAGAGCGACGCGACGAAGGCCCTGTCCGGGACGGACAAGGCCGCCTTCCCTGTGACCTTCTTGAATGTCCTTGGAGAGGTTGGAACCCTTGCCGGTAGGGCCGTATTCGCCGAGGAGGGGCTCCGCGGGTTGTCCGAAGGGGGAAAAAAGACAAAGGCGGGAACGAATGCCGAGGCCGCGATCCGGAGTATAGCGGGCCCAACCGGCTTAATAGAGAATCGGCAGGGCGTGCGGGAGTCGGCGACCGAAGGGCGGCTGTCTTCCAGGACGATGGTCGGTGGTCAGCGCCGGGAATCTTCCCGGGAGGCGTCAAACACGGCAACGACGGCGGACCGCCCGCTTTCCAAAACAGCGGGTCGTTTAGGTCATCTGCTCCTTGAGTCCGTCGAGGAAGGCGGGAACGGCGAGATCAAAGCGGCGGACGCAGCCGGCTTATACCGGGGCCTCGGCGCCACGGCAAAGGCGGATTCACGGTCGACCGGGATGAAAAAGGATGCAGGGGCCCGCACTATGCCTGGTTTGAAAGCGGGGGATCGCGAGGGTCCGGCAGACGTGAAGATGGGCGCCCTTCCCGCGGGGAACAGGGCTACGTCCTCGAGCAAGGTAAGCGTCAAGGCGGAGGGATTGGGACGAAGGGACGAACCCTCCGGGGACACATCCCGGGTGTCTGCCTCCGACGGCACTTCTGGAGGAAAAGAGGAGCAGGCCGCGTCCGGGAAAGTAAAAGAGGGCGATGCGAAGGGCTTCAAGGATCAGATCGCATCTTATCGGGAACAGGTAAAAACGATCGAAGGGTCCGGGGGTGAGACGCCGTCGAAGGAGCTTCGCCTTCAGGTAGACGCAAAGTCGGCCCCCCAGCAAAAATCCTACGAGATTCAGGTAAATCATGGTCTTTCGGTAGAGGCTAAGGAACCGTCTTCCGCAGCCGCTAAGGAAACACCGTCCAGGCCGGTGTCACCCCAGGTCGTTATCGACAGGATCGCGGAAAACGGGCATCTCCTTCTCAGGGCGGGTTCCGGCCGGGTAAGGTTGACCTTGACCCCGCCCCAGCTCGGCACTCTCGACGTGGACCTCCGGGTCAGCCGTGACCGGCTCAAGATGGTGCTGACGGCCGAAAACGGTGAAGTCCGCCAGATTTTACAATCGAACATGGATCAGTTGAAAAGTACCCTGCAAGGACAGGGGTGGAACCTCGAGCGGATGGATGTCGTGGTACAGGATCAATACGGAAAAGACCTTGGGCAGCCGGACCAAGGGAGCCGCTACTTCGGGGGAGATGATCCCGGACGGGGCCGGGGAGACGGCGGGCGGGAGTCCGGGTCTTTTCAAGAGCGGTATCAGCCGGGGTGTGATGATACGCCGTTCCTGAACGGAGACGGCATGCTGAGTGTCTTTGTATAAATCATGAAAGTGAGGTGACAGGATGAGCACGGGAAGTGTAGGCAGCGCAACAAACTCGGTGATGGGGAAGGACGTCTTTCTGAAGATGTTGATCGCCCAACTGAAGAACCAGGACCCGCTGAATCCGCTCAGCGGCGCCGACTTCGCCGCCCAACTGGCGCAGTTTTCCAGCGTCGAGCAACTCATCAACGTGAGCAGTCAGCTCGAGTCTCTGAACACTAATATCGCGGCGATGGCCAACAGCCAGATGTCGAATCTGATCGGCTGCGAGGTCACCTTCGAGGGGAACACGGTCGCGGCGGACGGTACGGCGAAGACCCTGTCTTACTCGCTCCCCGAGGACGTGGCTAAAGGAACCGTCTCGATCTATGACGAGAAGGGCAAGCTGGTCAAGACGATAGATTTCGGGAGTCAGCAGGCGGGGGTGAACTCGGTCACCTGGAACCCCGGCTCCCTTACCGGGACGTACACGTTTCAAGTCAACGCCCAGAATAAAAGCGGGTCCACGGTGAAGGGAACGACGCTGGCCACAGGGACCGTGTCGGGCATCACGTTTAAGAACGGCTCTTCTTATCTGGTGGTCGGGGGGCAGGAGGTGGCGTTTTCGACCGTTGCGTCCGTCAGAAAGGCGGGATGAGCCTCGCATAGGTAATTTGATCGAATAAAATTTTTCGAAAAGGAGGACAGTATGGGAAGTGCACTGTGGGCGGGGATTTCGGGCCTGAATGCCAGTTCTAAGGAATTGGACGTCATCGCCAACAACATCGCCAACGTCAACACCGTCGGTTTCAAGGCCAGTAAGACTTATTTCGGCGACGTCCTGAGCCAGAGTATCTCCGGTGGTTCGTCGGGGAACATGCAGGTGGGACGGGGAGTCATGGTCACGGATATAGCAACGCAGTTCGGCGCCGGCTCTTTCGAGACGACGGGTAATGCGACGGACGTCTCTATTGACGGCGACGGGTTCTTCATGGTGAACGACAAGAACGGGGCGACGTACTACACGCGGGCGGGGGCCTTCCATATGGACAACGAGGGATACCTTGTCGACGTAAACGGCTACAGGGTGCAGGGTTACAACCTGACAGGGTCGTCTTCGACGACCATCGACGATATCGCTCTCGCAAACGTCCAGTCTGCACCGAAGGTGACGTCTACCTTCTCCTTCGGCCTCAACCTGAATGCGGAAGAACCGGCGGGTGGGACCTTCAACTGCTCCCAGACCGTGTACGACTCCCTGGGTGCGAAGCACACCCTCAACGTGGCCTATACAAAGACAGAGGAGAATGGCTGCTGGGGGTTTCAGGTTTCACTTGATGGAGTCGAAGCCGCTGCACAAACCTACTCGGGTATGAAATTCGACGCCGCCGGAAACCTGGAGAAGCTCTACACGGCAAGCGTCGAGGGGCTGACGATCACCGGCGCCGGGACCGCCGAGGCCACGGTGAACAAACCGGGTCAGCTCTATAAAAGCACTGTAATTGTAAATGAAGAGGGAAATGAGGAGGTAGTTAAGATAAAACTTACAAGAGGGGAGGGCGCAACGTCCTGGACGATCGATGAGAACGGTGGTTACGACAATATGTCCGTGACGGCGACCGCCGATACCGTTGAGATTGACCTTGACGGGGCGGGCGGCGCCGACATCACCTTTGCTCTTGCGGGGGCATGGGCAGAGAACAACACCATTGAATTTGCCATCACGTGTACCGAGGTTGACCCGGTTGACCTCGCCGTTACCTTCGGTAATATATCCAATGGTGCTACCATCGGCAATTCAAATGTGGTCACCTGGGACATAGAGGGATCGTCTGCGCCTCCCATCACCGGATACGCGAGCACTTCCGTCATCAGGTCACTGAGCAACGACGGCTACGCCTCCGGCATCCTGAGGAGTCTTTCCATCGACGGCGAAGGAAAGATCAGTGGGTTCTTCACCAACGGCCAGACATCCAACATCGCCCAGCTCGTGCTCGCCGATTTCGAAAACCCCTGGGGACTGAAGAAAATGGGATCGAACCTCTTCGGAGAGACCATCACGTCAGGTCCGGCGATCAAGAACGTCCCCGGTGCATCGGGGATGGGGGAGGTCAAATCCAACTGCCTCGAGATGTCGAATGTCGACATCGCCACCGAGTTCATCAACATGATCACCGCCCAGAAGGCGTACCAGGCGAACGCAAGGGTGATCACGACCCAGGACCAGGTATTGACGGAATTGATGAACATCAAACGGTAGCAACCATGTAAGTGTTGAATACAATATGGTAAATGGTGGACAGGGCGTCTCCCTGAGTTGACCGAAGGGCAGGCGCCCTGTCAAATAATCGGCCCCCCGTCAAAAAGACCGCCTAAGACGTCCTGTTCCCTCGTTAGGACTGCCTCAGAAATACAACTCTTTTCTCTTGTTTCCCCTGGTACATTATTTGCTCGGTATCGGTTCGAGCGACGGTTATGTCTGCGTGCTTTAGAGATTTCAGCGGAGCCGGGTGAGAAGGGCGTACTGAATGGATCTGGCCACCATCCTGGGAATCGCGACGGGATTCGGTCTCGTAATCTTGGCTATGGCGACGGGCGGGGGCCTCTCCTGGTTTTTGGACGCCCCCTCGGCCATGATCGTCGGCGGGGGGCTCGTCGGCGCGCTGTTGATCAGCTATCCACTCCCGACGGTCCTCAGAGTGATGGCGGTTGCGAAGAACGTCTTTTTTCAGAAAGTGCAGCCCCCTGAGCAGGTAATCAGGAAGATTGTCGAGATGTCGAGGGTATCCAGGAAAGAGGGCATCCTCGCCCTCCAGCGGATGGTGCCGGGGCTGAAAGACCCTTTTTTTGTGAAGGCCGTTGAGCTGATGATGGATGGGATGGAACCGGAAAAGTTGACCGACATCCTGGAGACGGAGCTCGAATCCGTGGCCGAGAGACATCGCCTCGGCGCAGAGATCTTTACGTCCCTCGGCAATTTCGCGCCCGCCATGGGGATGACGGGGACGCTGATCGGCCTCGTCAAGATGTTGATGCAGATGAATGACCCGAGCAGCATCGGACCGTCGATGTCGGTGGCCTTTGTCTCTACTTTCTACGGCGTCGTCGCCGCGAATCTCATCTTCTTCCCCATTGCGGGAAAGTTGCGGATGTTGAGCGCCCAGGAGCTGCTGGTCAAGCAACTGATCATCGGTGGGATAGTCTCCGTCCTGGAAGGCGACAATCCGCGGGTCGTGGAGCAAAAGCTGCACTCCTTCATCTCGCCGGAAAAGAGGAGGTCGGTATTCTGATGCTACGGCGGCATAACGAAATAGCGGAAGACAGAAGGGGTGAGAGCTGGCAGATGACCTATTGCTCGACGATCGCCATCCTCGTCGCCGTTTTCTTGATGGTCCTGTCCTATTCCAATTTCGAGGGGAAAAAGGTGAAGGGGTTCGTGGGCAGGGTCGAGGGGAAGCGGCTCCCCGGTTACGCGACCTCCGGCGAAGGCGGGCCGGCGAACCCGGCGGAGATCAAGATAGAAGCGGCGATGGACGACGTAAGAAGGGCTATCGCCCTCAGGGGTAAAGGAGATCAATACACGATGGTCAGGACGAAAAAGGGGTTCAAGGTCACGTTTCCGGCGGACGCGCTGTTCGATGCCGGCACACTGAAGATCCGGGACGATGCCCGGCCCCTTTTAGATGACCTCGCGTCGGCGGTCGCCGACTCTCCCTTTTTTCTGGGCATCGTCAGTCACGTCGCTAGGGCGACGGCAACGGAAAATATCTCCAGGCTGTCCTGGGAGGTCACGGCGGCCAGGGCGGGGGTCATCATGAGGCATCTGTCGGAAAGAGGAGGGGTTCCCCTGAAGCGATTGGCGGCGGCCGGCTTCTCGCACCACAGCCGGGCAGCGGCCGTAAGTCAGGAAATTTCCGGTCGCGACGAAAGGGTGGAGTTATGTTTCGAACTCCTTTAGGTGGGATTTCAACTCGTCGGGAAAAGGGCCGGTCATGAAGGCAAGAAGAGATGTGGACGACGGAAGGTCCCGCGCCAGGGGCGGCGTGTGGCTGCTGACATTCAACGACATGATGACGTTATTGCTGACATTCTTCGTTCTGCTCCTCTCTTTGTCGAAGCTTGACGTGGCGAAGGCGAAAGCGGCCTCTGATGCGGTCGGTGCGGCCTTCGGCGTTCCCGGCGTCGCGGAAGAGCTTTCCGTCCGGGTCTTCGACCCTTTCGTTTTTTCTCCCGGGCCGTTTGAGTTCCACGGAACGCAGGCGGGGCAGGACGCGGCTTTGAGGGACGGTGCGGGCCGGTTCATCGAGAAAAGGGACGAACTCATCCGTCGTTTCAAGGGAGGAGGGGCACTGTCGGTCGAAGCTTCCCCGAAGGGTGTAATTATAAGCGCGGACGGCGCCGCCCTTTTTAAGGCGGGGTTGGCCGAGCCGGCGGCGCAGATGCAGGCGATTCTGGCCCCGGTCTGCCCTCTGTTGGAGGAAGCGGGGCTGCTCGCGAAGGTCGAGGTGTACACGGATGAGGTGCCGGCGGACAGGCAATACTTTCCCTCGTGCTGGGAACTTGCAGCATCGCGGGGGGCCGTCGTGGCTGACTATCTGGCGTCCCATGGCGCCGAACCGGACCGGGTGGCGGTTTCGGGGTATGGAATCGCAAAACCGGCGAAGACGGGACAAAGGGGGCGTGGAACGTCTGCGGGCTCGGTCGAGGTCACATTGACATACCATGAAGGATAAGGGTGCAGAGATGGCCAAAGAAGAGAAAGACGAAAAAATCGTAGAAGAGGGTCTGCAGCCGCCGAAGAAAAAGCCTCTGGTAAAGTGGATTATCATCGGGTTGTCCGTCCTGATTCTGGCTGCCGGCGGTACCGTCGGGGCAATGTATTTTACGAAAAAGAACGGTTCCAAGCAGGCGTCGGCCGGACAATCGGCGGAGACCGCCCTGTGGGCGATGGAGCCCTTCATCGTGAACCTGGTCGACAACCAGGGGGACAGGTATCTGAAGGTCGTGATCGAACTCGAGGTGTCGGACAAGAACTGCCTCGTGGAGCTCAACAAGATAAAACCCAAGTTGAGGGACAACGTGCTCGACCTCCTGACGGCGAAGTCTTACCGGGAACTCGTGGATATTGCGGGGAAGCAGCGTCTTAAAGACGAGATCGGGATACGGTTGAACAATTTCCTGACGACGGGAAAGATCGTGAAGGTGTATTTCACCGAGTTCGTGGTCCAGTAGACGAGTGAGCGCCGGAAGCTGAGGCGCGGTTGGGGTTCGATGGACAAGATACTTTCGCAGGAAGAGGTGGATGCCCTGTTGAGGGGCATCTCGGACGGACAGATCGAGACGGAAAAGCCGGAAACCCGTGACCCGTCGGGGGTCATGGTATACGACTTGACCAACCAGGACAGGATCATCCGGGGCAGGATGCCGGCCCTCGAGATGGCAAACGAGCGGTTCGCCCGGACTTTCCGGACCAGCCTATCGGCTCTTCTCCGCAAGGTGGTCGGCGTCAGTTGCATCTCCGTCGACACCCTTAAGTTCGGGGAATTCATGAAGACCCTTCCCCTGCCGACGAGCCTGCACCTCTTCAGGATGGACCCGCTGCGGGGGAACGCCTTCGTCGTGATCGAGTCGAAGCTCATTTTCGTTCTCGTGGACATCCTTTGCGGGGGTACAGGCAAGGATCCTTACCGCGTTGAGGGCAGGGAGTTCACGGCGATCGAGAACCGCCTGATCAAGAAGGTTGTGCTGACGGCCCTCGCGGATATGGAACGGGCCTGGCAGGCGCTGATAGCGGTCAATTTCACCTATCAACGGTCGGAAATCAATCCGCAGTTCGCACAGGTCGTTCCGCCGGCCGACGTCGTTGTGGTAGTCAGTTTTGAGGTAGAGATGGAGTTCTCGTCCGGCATATTGTCTTTGTGTATCCCCTATGCGACCCTGGAGCCGATCCGCGAGAAGTTGGAGTGCGGGTTGCTCAGCGAACAGAAGGAGACGGACAGAGAATGGTCGAGAAGGATATTTCAAGCTCTCAACGAAGCGCGGGTGGATGCCGTCGTTGAGCTCGGACGGACACAAGTCAAAACGCGAAAGGTCATGGAGTTGAAAAAGGGGGACGTCATCGTCCTTGATAACAGTTCGGCGGATCCCCTTGACATGTTCGTTGAGGGGATTTTGAAGTTCAAGGCCCATCCCGGCACATACAAGGGGAACATGGCCGTCCAGATAACCAAACTTATCGGCAGAAAAGAGGTCTGACTTTATGGAGCAGGATGAATTGAAGGAAAAGGAAAATCAAGGGACTTCGGGAGGCGAAGACATCACCTCGGACGACCCGTGGCGGGAGGTGCTCGACTCTATGCCGTCAGCCGCGAAGACCGAGGTCGGCGTCGCTGCCTTTGATGAAGTCTCTAAGGCGGACAGGAAAGGGAACGAGACTCTGGACATCGATTTTATCCTCGACATCCCGTTGGAACTGAGCGTGGAGTTGGGCAGGAGTAGGATACTGATCGGCGAACTCCTCCAGCTTGGGCAGGGGTCCGTCCTCGAGTTGTCCAAGGTCGCCGGAGAGCAGATGGACGTATACGTGAACCATCGCCTTATCGCCCGGGGGGATGTCGTCGTGGTGAACGAGAAATTCGGGGTCCGCCTGACCGACATCGTCTCGCCGGCGGAGAGGATCAACAAGCTTGCCTGAGGAGGTCGTGATGGGCAATGTCGACGTTCTTGCGTCGGTCGTCAAGATGATTTCTTCCCTTGCCGTCGTCCTGGGACTGATGATCGGCGCCGCCTATGTCTTGAAGAGGGGATTCCAACGGGCGGGGGCGGTACCGGCCGACGAGGGGTTGATCCGCGTCATTTCGTCCCACTACCTCGGCCCGAAGAACAGCATCATGGTGATGGAGGTACTCGGCAGCATAATGGTCATCGGCATCTCTAACAACCAGATGTCTCTACTCACCACGATCTCCGGCTCCGAGGCGGTCGAGAAACTGAGGGAGTCGAGAAAGGGAAGCCCGCCCTCCGCCGTGACGGACCATCTGCTGAATTACCGGTCTAAACTGGCGGCCCTGCGGCTGTTGGGGAAAGAGAAGAAGAATGGTTAGGGTATCCCGGCGCCGTATCGCCGGCCTCCTATGCGTCGTCCTGATTTTCGGCATCATCCTTGTTGTCGGGGATGCAGGGGCGGAATCTTTTCCGATCCCGTCGGTGAGCCTG
>ERZ795052.4824-NODE-4824-length-13593-cov-3.594327_pt1 | contig 13593 bp, 12 predicted proteins | sample MGYA00375136_ERZ795052 | MGnify/ENA primary metagenome ERZ795052 (study PRJEB30181, sample SAMN05720156) | activated sludge metagenome | isolation source: Anaerobic digester | place: Japan | collected 2015-05-26 ... | reverse complement strand
CAAGGGAGGCGGACCAAAACCACAACTAAAACAGGAGGAAGACATGAAGAGAATTTCGATTATTGTGCTTGCAGTTGGCCTTGTGGCGGCTCTCAGCGTGCCTGTTTTCGCCCTGGACGTGAAAGTCACGGGTCGGGCGGAAATGACGGGATACTGGGAGAGCAACAGAGCGATGGTCGACAACAATGAGGCGTCCCAGAGGTACTTCACCACCTTCATCCGGCTCGAGCCTATATTCAAAGTTGCCGAAGGTCTCCAACTGGTGACCCGGTTCGAAGGCTTGGAGAGGGTCGCCGGTCTGGACCCCATCGGTGTTGAAAGAGCGCGTACCGCGGCTTTCCCCGCACCTGATTACCAGCGGTGGATGGGCGACAGGAACGCACAGAGTGAACAGAACTTTGCCATGAAGCGTGCCTACATCGACGCCAACATCCTCGGCGGCCGGTGGTGGGTCGGTTACCAGCAAGGTGGTAACTTCGGGACGGACTTCATGGATTACTATGAAGACGTCCTCCGAGTGAAGGCACACTACTTTGTCGGGCCCTTCACCTTCATCGCCCTCTGGGAGAAGGCAGGTGAGAACAGCTTGGGCAATCCGGGGTACAACGACTCGGAATACGACAAGTACGCCCTCGCGTTCATCTACAAGTTCTCCGGCAAGTTGAGCGGTCAGTTCGGTTACCTCCAGTACTACCTGCCCAACTACACTAATGAGCAGACTGCTGCGGATTACAAGAGGACCTCCTGGCTGGGCGTCCCCTACTTCATGGTCAGCTACGGCCCCTTCTACCTGGAAGGTGAAATCGACTACACCTGGGGAAAGTTTGCTGATTACGGCGATAATAGAACGCGCGCCGTCCCGGGGCTCCAGGACATCGACCATGACAGCTTCAGCTGGTACCTGAAGGGCAAGTACACCTTCGGCCCGGCCCACGTCGGAGTTCAGCTCGCCACCGTGGCTGGCGACGACCCCACCACGGCGGACAAGAACGAGGCGGCCCTCCAGAGTTCGGCCGCTACCGGTTACAGCCCCTGGCAGCCGGTCCTGATCCTGTGGAACGACTGGACAAGCCGTTACACCGGCCAGGGCTGGGGCGGCCTTGCCTACACGGGCGCCCGTGATATCTTCAGCGGAAACGGCTCCATCGGAAACGGCGGCATCCCCCAGAACGTGTTCCTGTATCAGTTCTTTGGCGGTTACAAGCCGATCGAGAAACTCGAACTCCAGGCCGCTATAACGGTCATGGAGGCCGATCAGGCTCCAACAGGCTATGTCGACAAGAGCTACGGAACCGAGCTCGACCTGTACGCGACGTACAAGTTCTATGACAACCTCTCCTACACGGTCGCCTTCGGCTATCTCTGGGCGGGCGATTACTGGAAGGGCACGAACGCGAACGCGCAGGTCGGGGATGACTGGCTGCTCATGCACAAGTTGACCCTGACCTTCTAAGGTCGATTTTCAACGTCTGATTTACCGCAACCCCGGGGGAACCAATCCCCGGGGTTGTTTTTTTATATCCGCCTAAAATGACCCAACGTGACGCATGAGTGCGCCGCGGACCCGATTCCCTATTGACCAGAATGGTCATGCATGGTAAAAAATTCACAAGTTAAAAGTATTCTTCACGGAGTATCATCCTATGCCGCTGTATGATTACGAATGCCGTAAGTGCTCCCATGTTTTTGAAGTCTTCCTCAAGACGAGCGATGAAGACGACACCCTCACCTGCCCAGAGTGCCAAGCGGACAAACCCAAAAGGTTGGTTTCGGGGTTCAAGACCGACGCATGGTCTCAGTTTCTGGACAAGATGGAGAAGAGGGTCAATCCCCAGAAGTTTAAGTAAGAAAGCCGAGGAGCCTCGTCCATCGAAAAGGCTTACGGAAACCTGACCGGTCTGAAACCGGCTCAGGTCAAGAGAATCGAACAGCTTTACCGCCGAAAGATACCGCCCGCCAGGGTCCTTACCCATGAAGTGGCAAGAAGCCTGACCGAGGTCTCCCGGGAGGTCAATCGGCAGGTCGGCCTGCTGGTCAGCCGGAGGGGGGACATCCTCTTCGTCATCGTCGGCGACCACAGGGGGATCGTCATTCCCGACCTGGCGCGGTACCGCTCCGCGTCTACGCGCCTCAAGGGACTCCGCCTCATCCACACCCACCTGAACAGTGAGCCCCTCAGCCGGGACGACCTGACGGACCTCGCCCTGCTCCGCCTCGATTTCGTGTGCGCGGTGGAAACCGACGCGAAGGGACTGCCGGGAAAGGTCCATGCGGCACACCTGATCCCGGAAAACCCAGAGGGTCGGTACTGGCAGCTCCTTGAACCGCGGTCCACAGCGGAAATGGACCTCAATTTTCTCGATTTCATCCAGGCCCTCGAGGAGGAGCTTGCGGGAAAACAGAAGACGAGGAAAGTAGATGCGACGGAACGGGCGATCCTCGTCAGAGTGGAGACGAGCCCGGTTCACGACAGCCGGGCATCCCTGGACGAGCTGGAGGAACTGGCCGCATCGGCCGGTGTCCAGGTCTTCGACAGGGTCATTCAGCGCAGGGATAGGGAAGACCCGAGATTCCTCATGGGTCGCGGAAGGCTCTCCGACCTCGTCATCAAGGCATTACAGATGGGAGCGAACCTCCTCGTATTCGACCACGAGCTCTCCGCCGCCCAGGTCAGGTCCATCACCGATTTCACGGAAATGAGGGTCATCGACCGGACCCAGCTCATCCTGGACATCTTCGCCCAGAGGGCGCACAGCCGGGAGGGAAAGATCCAGGTGGAGCTTGCCCAGTTGAAATACCTGCTGCCACGGCTCACGACGAAGAACACCGCCATGTCGAGACTGACAGGGGGGATAGGGGGGCGTGGCCCTGGCGAGACCAAGTTGGAGATAAACCGACGGCGGGTGAGGGACCGCATCCTGCACCTGGAAAGGCAGTCGGAGGGTATCCAGAAAGGCAGGAATCAGCGCCGCGTCGGCAGGGAAAGGACGGGCCTCCCCGTCATATCCATCGTGGGTTACACCAACGCCGGCAAGTCCACGCTCCTGAACGCCCTCACGAAAAGCAACGTCTTCACGGAGGACAGGCTTTTCGCCACGCTCGACCCCAAGAGCTCCCGGCTGAGGTTTCCCAGGGACAGGGAGGCCGTCATCACCGACACCGTCGGGTTCATCCGCGACCTCCCCCGCGACCTCTTCGCCGCCTTCCGCGCGACCCTCGAGGAGCTCCACGAGGCCGACATGCTCCTCCACGTCATCGACGTCGGCAACCCGGACTTCGAGAATCACATCGCCGCCGTCGAAAAGATACTCGCGGAACTGCAGATCCACGATAAACCCACACTGCGCGTCTTCAACAAGGAGGACCTCTTCGCCGACAAGGATTTGCTCGCGAGGCTCTGCGCCCGGTTCCAGGCGGTCGCCCTTTCCGCCTTGCGGCCCGAAACACTGTTTCCGCTGCTGGAGAAGATGGAGGCCCTCATCTCCGAGAGGCGGCAGTGGGACCGGCGCTCAGGGCCGCAGCCCTTCCACGCCGATCCCCGCGTTTCTTCCTGATGCGCCCCGCCGAAAATCTACGGACCTTACCCGTTTTTGATTCCTTGACTCACCCCAGTTCTTTGGATAAGGTGGGCGACGTTCCCGGCCTCTAACGGGGACGAGATAACTTACAGCGGGGAAGAAACTCATCCCAGGTACAGACGACTGATGTACAAGAACAAGAAGGTTGTCGTAGTCATGCCTGCTTATAACGCGGCGAGGACACTGCAGAGGACCTACGACGAGGTGATGGAGCAGGAGGTCGTCGATTCCGTCATCGTCGTGGACGACGCGAGCCGCGACGAAACGACGGCTATCGCGCGGACGTTGCCTAATACGAGGGTCTATGTCCACCCGCGCAACCGGGGCTACGGGGCCAATCAAAAGACCTGTTACCGGTTGGCGCTCGAAGAAGGCGGCAACATCGTCATCATGGTCCACCCCGACTACCAGTACACACCGAAACTGATCCCGGCAATGGCCTCCCTGATCGGCAACGAACTCTACCACTGCGTCCTGGGCTCGCGGATACTGGGCGGATACGCCCTGAAGGGCGGGATGCCCCTGTGGAAATACGCCGCCAATCGATTCCTCACGTTCGCGGAAAACTTACTCATGGGGGCCAAGCTGTCCGAGTACCACACGGGTTACAGGGCCTTCTCCCGGCAGCTCCTGGAACGACTGCCCCTGGAGAATAACTCCGACGACTTCGTCTTCGACAACCAGATGCTGGCCCAGATCCTCTGGTACGGGTACACGATCGCGGAGGTCAGTTGCCCCACGGCCTACACCGCGCAGTCTTCATCGATCGATTTCGCCCGGAGCGTCAGATACGGCTTCGGGTGCCTTTCGACGGCGCTTACCTTCCGCCTGGCGAAAGCGAAGGTTGTTAAGTCGCGGTTATTCCCGACGGCACTATGAAAGGACCCCCTTTGTCATCGCCACCTTCTATTCCGGCGTTTTCATCTAACGACAGGAGGTTAAGCGCCTTTCACGTCAAGCTGATCGTCTGCCTCTTTTTGATCGTCTCGACGGCAGCGGTCTACTGGCAGGTCCAGGGACACGATTTCATCATCTTCGACGACCCCTCCTACATAACAGAGAATCCCCACGTGAACACCGGGCTTACGCTCGAGAACCTGCGCTGGGCCTTCACGTCCTTTCATGCCCACAACTGGCATCCCCTGACCTGGGTTTCCCACATGCTGGACTGCCAGCTCTTTGGCCTGAACGCCGGCGCTCATCACCTGATGAACGTCTTCATCCACATCCTGAACTCCGTCCTGCTCTTCCTGATTCTCAACCGGATGACGAAGGCCCTCTGGCGGAGCGCCTTCGTGGCCGCCCTCTTCGCCCTCCATCCCCTCCACGTGGAATCCGTGGCCTGGGCGTCGGAGCGCAAGGACGTCCTGAGCACCCTTTTCTGGCTGCTCACCATGGGGGCCTACGCCTCTTACGTGGAAAGGCCGGAGACGAAAAGATACCTCCTCACCCTGGGTTTGTACGCCCTGGGACTCATGGCCAAACCGATGCTGGTCACCCTGCCCTTCGTGTTGCTGCTCCTGGACTACTGGCCGCTCAAAAGGTTCACGCTCCCGACCGAAACAGGGAAAAAACCGGCCGCCCCGAGCATGGGGGTTTCTAAGAAGCAAAAAGGCAAGTCCCGGAAGGTCCGCCACGACCAGGCGCCGCAGACGGAAAAGCCGGCGGGCGAACACCCTTTCCTGCCGACGCTCCGTAAGTTGTTATGGGAAAAGGCCCCTTTCTTCCTCTTGTCCGCCATTTCATGCATCATAACGGTGCAGGCACAACAGCAGATAGTGAAGACTCTGGAGTACTATCCCTTCCCAACCCGCGTGGCAAACGCCCTCGTGTCCTATGCCGGCTATCTCCTGAAGGCCTTCTACCCGGCCGGGCTTGCCGTCTTTTACCCTTACACCGGCTACAAACTCGCCTTCTGGCAGGTAGGTGGGGCGGCCTTACTCCTCGTCCTGGTCACAGTTTTCGTGATCTGGGTATGGCGGCGGCCCTATTTAATCATGGGATGGCTCTGGTACCTGGGTACGCTCGTCCCGGTCATCGGACTCGTCCAGGTCGGACTACAGGCGATGGCCGACCGCTACACGTACGTCCCCTTGACCGGAATATTCGTGATGGTTGCCTGGGGGATACCGGAGTTGCTGCAAAGAGTGGCTCACCGGGAGAAGGTCATGGCGGCTGCGGGGGTGGCGGTTGTTGCGGTGCTTAGTACCCTGACCTACATCCAGACGGCGCATTGGAAAGACGACACGACCCTCTTCCGACATGCCGTGGAGGTCACGACAGACAACTACTGGGCGCACTACAACCTGGGTCTGACCCTCGCCAAACGGGGGGAACTCGACCGCGCCTTAGACCACTTCAAGGAAACCGTTCGGGTAAAGCCGGACGAACCCGACGCCTACAACAACATCGGGATCATCCTCGCGAAAAAGGGACAACTGAAAGAAGCCGTCGATAATTTCTCCGAGGCCTTGAGGAAGGACCCTGCCAATGAAGTCGCCCGGAAGAACCTCGCCGTCGCCCTTTCCCAAATGGCAAAGAAAGGCGAGAAACTCCCCGCCTTCGAACACCCCCCGTCCGGTCCCGGAGATGCTGAATCCTACTACCGGTTGGCGGTCGAGAATGCGCAGAAAGGTAATCTCAAAGAGGCCCTTTCCTGTTTTTCCGAGGTCCTGAGAATCAGGCCCGACCACTTTCGGGCCCATAACGACATGGGCGTCATCCTGGCGCGAACGGGGAGACTGGACGAGGCCATCACCCACTTCAGGGAAGCCCTCCGGGCCAAACCCGATTTCGAAGAAGCCAGGTATAACTTGAAGGTCGCCACGGCCCAAAAGGCCTCATCACGCTGAGATGTGACGAAGTGGGATTCCCGTCTTTCTGATGCACAACGCCCGATGTCCGGCGCCTCACCTTTTTACATAACCCCCTTATACCATCCGCCGTCGATCTGGATGGCGGCCCCTGTTATGTAGCCCGCTCCCTCCGAGGCCAGGTAGGCAACGAGGGTGGCGAATTCCTCCGCCCTCCCCAGGCGGCCCATGGGGATTTCCGACTCCCACTTCTTGATCACCGCCTCGGGCGTCGTCTTCTGTTTTTCCGCCAGCACCTTCGAGAGGTTCCGGACGCGGTCCGTGAGGGTATACCCGGGACAGACACTGTTGACGGTGATGTTGAAGGGCGCCAGTTCGTTGGACAGGGACTTGGCGAAACCGATCACCCCCGAACGAACCGTATTGGAAAGGATCAGGCCGTCGATCGGCTGCTTCACGGCGATAGAGGTCATATTGATTATGCGCCCCCAGCGCTTCGCCTTCATGGTGGGGACGGCCTCCCGGGTCATAACGATCGTGCTCATCAGGTTGAGGCGGAAACCCAGGTGCCACAGGTCGTCGTCGATCTCTTCGAAGCTGACCGACGGGGGCCCACCGGCGTTGTTGACCAGGATATCGACCGTCCCGTAATGCTCGACTGATTTCCTGACGAAGCCCCTCGCCTGGGCGGCGTCCGTCAGGTCGGCCGGGACAGCGAATACCTCCTGCCCTGTCTCTTTCTTGATGAGCTCCGCGGCCTCGGACAGGTTCGGACCGCCACGGGAGCAGATGGCTATCTTCGCACCCTCTTTCGCCAGTTGCAGCGCCGCCGCCCTACCGAGCCCCTGACTTCCGCCGGCTACGAGCGCCACTCGGTCCTTCAATTTCAGGTCCATGGTCCCCTCCTCGACTCTTTTCGTTCTCCATACCAGATCGAGGCCGCCACCGTCAACGGCCCTGCCCCTCCGCCTTACTTACTCCTTGACGGCCATCTTAAACCTCTGATGGACCCACCACCAGAGGGTCGGGTACCTCCTTATGTAATCCTCCGTGACCTTGCTCAAGGCCTCGAGGTTCTCTCTCATATGGTGGTTACCGTTGCCCTCAAGCCGCAAGGCGACGGGCTCCTCTACGATTACCCGGTGATGGTTGTTTTTATCCCGCACGATGAAAACGGGGACGATCTTTGCGGCCGTCCTCATCGCCAGGCTGACAGGCCCACGGGATGTCGGCACCTTGAACCCGAAAAAGTCGACCGGGACGCCCGCCTCTACCAGGGGGTTTTGGTCGACCTGGATGAACAACATCCCCTTGTTCCTCAACCAGGATATGGATTTGCCGACACAGGCGTGACGTGGCCTGTCGAAGATCGGCTCGATGCCCGTGCTTCTCATCATGTGGGGGAGAACGGGATTGAAGAACCGATTGTGCATTTCGCCGTAGACGACCGCTATCGGGTACCCCTCCATGCCCAGCTTCATGCAAAGGAGCGGAAAATTCCCGAGATGGGCGCTGAGAACGACGATCCCCGTGTCTTGGGCCAGGAGGGCGTCGAGACGTTCCCTGCCGACAAGGGTGACCCGCTTACCTTTGACCGCCGCCGGGTAGGCGTAATACCTGGTTGCCTCCAGTATGTCCTTGCAGAAGTTCCGCCAGAACGTCTTCAATATCTCGACCCTCTCCCTCTCGGGCATGTCCGGGAATGCCCGCGACAGGTTGGCGAGGCCGATGGCGCTTCTCTTCTTCAAGAGGCGATAAAGGAGAAGGCCGACCCCGTCCCCAACCCGCCAAATCACGGGAAAGGGTATCAGCCTAAAAAACGACCTGACGGCCCTGAAAACGATTTGACCCTTCATGACCTCCCTGCCCGGCGCAAGGCACTACGGGATATCTTACCTGACGACGTCATCGGCAGTTCCTCCCTTAATTCGATTATCCGGGGGCACTTGAATCCCGGCAGGTTGGCCCGACAATGTTTCAGAATTTCTTCTTTCGTGGTTTCGGAAGAAGGGACGACGAAGGCCTTTACGATCGCCCCACGCCTGGGGTCGGGTATCCCGACCACGGCCACGTCCTTCACCTTCGGATGCCTCCGGATCACGTCCTCCACTTCGCCGGGAAAGACATTCAGTCCGCCCGTGATGATCATATCGTCCGTCCGCCCCAGCAGGTAGAGATAACCTTCTTCGTCGAGGTAACCGAGGTCTCCCGTGTAGAGCCAACCGTCTCTTATCCGTTCCCTTGTGGCCGCCTCGTCTCGGTAGTAACCCTTCATGACGGCTGGCCCCCTCATGACGATATCTCCGTACTGCTTCGGCGGGAGAGGCCTCCCCTCCGGGTCTACGACCCGGACCTCCATGAAGCTCGCGGGGCGGCCGATACTCTCCATCTTCCGGCGAAACTCCGCAGGAGGCGTCCCTATCACTGCCCCGGTGGTTTCCGTCAACCCATAACCCTGGACGACGGCCGTGTGGGGAAAGACCTTTGATAGCTCGCGTAAAAAGCTCACCGGGGTCTCCATCCCCATGACGGCGAGGAGTCTCAAGCCGCGGGTGTCGAACTCCCTTAGCTTTGCCTCATGGATGAGAAGCTGGTAGATGGGCATCACCCCCCAGACGAGGGAGACCTTGTTTTCCTGTAAGGACCGCAGGATGCCCCTCCTCTCCGTCATCAGGTCGAAGATGACTAGTGTCGTCCCGTTCTCAACCAATTCTTGGATGGCGATCGGCCCCGACACATGGGACATCGGCAGCAGCATCCCGCACACCTCCCCCGGGGGGGTCGCGTAGATGTCACGCAACACCCGCGGGAAGCAACTCAGATTCTCAAAGGTAAGGACGGCGAGCTTCGGCTGACCGGTACTCCCCGAAGTGTAGAGACAGGCCGCTTCATCCTCGGGGGAGCGTTCCAACCCCAGGTCGGAGTCCGGTGGGTCGAGAATCTCCCCCTTAAACCGAACCTGCTCCTTTTCCACTGTGACGACCGGTCGCCTTACGGATGCAGACACCTCTGCCGACGGAGAGGTGATAAGAAGGGGTGAGTCAGCGAAATCGAGCATCTCATCGCAATCCCGTTGCAAGAACTTCATGTCGAGAGGCATGGCCACCCCTCCCACTCTTTGAACGGCAAGGTAGGCGACCACAAATTCAGGGGCGTTGGGAAGAAGGATTCCCACTTTGTCGTTGCGCTTTATCCCGGCCTCGCAGAGGACATGGGCCAGGCGGTTTACCCTACGGCTAAGGGTCAGGAAGTCCACCCTTTCATTCTTGGCGACCAAGGCGACCTTATGTGGATGTTCTTCCACCCGTTCATTCAATAATCGTCCAGGGTCCAAGGTCAAACACCTCTCTTTCCATTCTTTCGCTTAACAAAAGCGCCCTCTTTTAACAAAAATGTGCTGGGCTTTTCAAGTCGTTTGGAGAAAAAATCTTGTTGACAAATACCGGAACATCGCCTATAAAGACAAAATCTTGTATTCAAGAAGACCGAAAATGACGGACCCGAGAAGAACCTCACAGAACTTGCACCTCCTCCTCTTGTGCCTTTTGAGCCTGGCTCTTCTCCTGGGCGTGTGCCCGCCGCCCGTCGTTTTTGGGAAATAGCGCTTTAAGAACAAATTTCCTGAAGGCCATGGGTGAGAATCCATGGCCTTTTTGTTATTCGGGCGCCTAAGCGAAAAGCACGGCGCTGGACAAGAAAATAAACAGCTCTTATTTTCGGGGGGTTGCAAATGAAGGAGATCTTATGGCACGGAAGGGGCGGCCAGGGAGTCGTGGTGGCAGCGCAGATACTGGCGGAAGCCGCCTATCTTGCAGGGTTCAGAGGCGTCACGTCCGCTCCCGCCTTCGGACCGGAGAGGCGTGGGTCGCCCGTGACGGCGTCATCCCGGATTGCCGGTGAACCTATCCGAACCTTCTCCCAGATAGAACAGGCCGATGTCGCCATCGTCCTCGACGACTCTCTGTTCAAGGTCGTGGATATTTTGAACAGGCTCAAAAGAGAAGGGCTCATCATCATCAACACTGCCGCTAAGCCGGATCAGGTCGGCATCGAAGGATGTTTCGAAGTCGCCACTGTCGACGCCGTCGGGATCGCCCTAAAATACCACCTCGTAAGAGAAGGGGCGCCCGTTTTCAACACGACGATTCTCGGGGCTTTCGCCCGGGCGACAGGCTTGGTTTCGCTCGAGCACATCGAACGGGCGCTCCAGGGCAAGATCTCCCGGGACGCGGTGGCGAGGAATTTTTTGACCGTCAAGGATGCATACGAGCAAACGGCTATAAGGCAGAAGGCGCAAAGCTGAAAGCAAAAGGCATCGGACATCGATACTGGGCATAAGAAAACGCGAGGAATTCGAGATGAGTAAAAGAGACGACAGCATATCCGCCATGTGCACCCCGGCGATAGGCGAGGCCGGGAAGACGGGGGACTGGCGGAGTTCAAGACCGGTCATCGACCACAGCAAGTGTATCCCGTCTTTGAAGAAAAAGGCGGCCTGTTTTCTCTGCTGGCTCTACTGCCCGGAAGGGGTGGTGAAGGCGAATATACCCGTGGAGATCGACCTCGAATATTGCAAGGGATGCGGGGTCTGCGCGGAGGAATGTCCGCCCAAGGCGATCACGATGGTAAGGGAGGGAACGGCCGATGAGTAAGGTCCAGATCATGACGGGCAATCAGGCGGCGGCCGTCGGGGCGACGCTCAGCGGCGTCCAGGTCGTCGCCGCCTATCCGATAACCCCTCAGTCGCAGCTTGCAGAGATCATGTCCCAGCAGATAGAAGGAGGGAAGCTGAGGGCGGAATACGTGCGCGTGGAAAGCGAACATTCGGCGATGACAGTCTGCATATCGGCTTCCACCGTCGGCGCCAGGGTTTTCACCGCCACGAGCGCCAACGGCCTCCTGTATATGCACGAACAGCTCCACTGGGCGGCGGGGGCGAGGCTTCCCATCGTCATGTGTTGCGTGAACCGCGGCGTGGGGGCGCCCTGGACGATCTTCAACGACCAGCAGGATTCTCTGTCCCAACGGGACACGGGCTGGCTCCAGATCTACTGTAGGAACAACCAGGAGATCCTCGACACCGTCATCCAGGCGTACCGGATCGCCGAAAAGGTCTATGTCCCGGTGATGGTCTGCTTCGACGGTTTTGTCCTGTCCCATACGATGATGCCGGTAGACATCCCCGACGCAGGGGCGGTGAGGAAATTCCTCCCCCCTTACAAACCCCACACGATCCTCTCCCCGGAAGACCCGAGGAACATCAACCCCGTCCTATTCCCCGGTAGAAGGGAAAACACGGAAGGGGTACTCTGTGACGGTTACATGGAGATGCGCTACAAACTCTTTGCTGCGCTCGACGGGGCAAGGGACGTGATCATCGAGACAGATGATGCCTTCGCGGAGGTCTTCGGCAGGAGGCACGGCGGTATGCTGTGGGAATACATGACCGAAGACGCCGACGTCATCCTGACAGGAATCGGCTCGATCGCCAGCGAGGCGACCGTCGCCGCCGACATGCTCAGAGAAGAAGGGGTGAAGGCGGGGGTGGTCGGTATCAGGGTATTCCGGCCCTTCCCGAAGGAAGATGTCCGGAGGGCTTTAAGAAAAGCCCAGGCTATCGTTACCTTCGAAAAAGCCGTGAGCTACGGCTACGAAGGCGGCCTCTGCTCCGACCTGAAGGCGGCCCTCTACGGGACGGAGGTGAAGGCACCGGTCCACGGATGTATCGCCGGCCTGGGCGGCCGGGATGTCAAGGCGAGGGAACTGGCGGAGGCGGTGAAAGCGTCGCTCGCCGACATCGAGGACGGACGGACGGAGAAAACACTTTGGCTCAACTGTTTTACGGGGTGAAAAATTATGCCGGCGAATCTGTTCAAAGTAAATGAGAAGGAATACATCCTGCCCGGAAGTCGGGCCTGCCAGGGATGCGGCCTGTCCCTCGCTTACCGTTACATGCTGAAGGCGCTGCGGGAAAACACCATCGTGACCCTCCCGGCCTGCTGCCTCTGCGTCCTCCAGGGAATGTACCCGAGCACACCGGTGCTGGTGCCGGCCCTCAACAATTCCTTCGCCAGCACGGCGGCCTCTGCGTCGGGCCTGGTGGCGGGTCTCCAGGCCCTGGACCGGAGCGACATAACGGTCGTGGCGATGGCAGGGGACGGGGGGACCTTCGACATGGGAATACAAGCCCTGAGCGGTGCGGCGGAGCGGGAAACCGATTTCATCTACGTCTGCTACGACAACGAAGGTTACATGAACACGGGGACGCAGCGTTCCAGCGCCACCCCGCTGGGCGCACTCACTACCACGACGCCCATCCTCACGAAGCAACAGCAAAAAAAAGACTTCATCAAGATCGTGGAGGCCCACGACATCCCCTATCTCGCCACCGTTTCGCCCGCCTATCCCATCGACCTGTACGACAAATTCGTCAAGGCCAAGAAGATCAAGGGGACGAGATACATCCACATCTACGCGCCTTGCCCGCCCGGATGGACGTACCCCCCGAAGGATACAGTGAAGATGGGAAGGCTGGCGGTGGAGACGGGCGTCGCCGTGCTCTTCGAGGTCGAAGACGGGAAATTCCGCCTTACCGGCAGGAGCAAGACCCTCGCCGAAAGGGGAAACCGCCTGCCAGTGATCAACTACGTAGAAAAGCAGGGACGGTTCAGGAAGATGAACATCGAACAGTTGAACCAGTTGCAGGCCTGGGTCAACCGCAAGTGGGACGAATACATGAAAAGGACGGAACAGGACTGAGTCTACCTATAGTTACGACCGTTTTGCGATGATGTCCTCGATCAGCGCGGCATACCGCATAGAAGCGCCTTTATTGGCGGCTACGACGCGCTTCCCCGCCGCACCCGACTTCGTCAACTTTTCTGGCGAACTCAACATCGAGACGATCCCGGCGTAAAGCCCCTCTTCGTCCTCCACTGTAATACCGGCGCCGACCCCTTCCAGCAGGGCCTTTTCTTCCCGGAAATCGTCCATGGAAGGGCCGTAAAAAACCAACTTACCCCAGGCGGCGGCCTCGAGGATATTCTGTCCGCCCCTGGGAACGAGGCTACCACCGCAGAAGACGGCGGCGGCGAGGCTGTAGACCTTGAACAGCTCGCCGATGACGTCCACGACGATAACTCTCTCGCCGCGGGGCATCTGCCCCCTCTTGATATCGCTCATGGACAGGACGTCTTCGAAAC
>ERZ795052.4823-NODE-4823-length-13593-cov-4.978579_pt1 | contig 13593 bp, 12 predicted proteins | sample MGYA00375136_ERZ795052 | MGnify/ENA primary metagenome ERZ795052 (study PRJEB30181, sample SAMN05720156) | activated sludge metagenome | isolation source: Anaerobic digester | place: Japan | collected 2015-05-26 ... | reverse complement strand
CGGAGCCAATATTCGCTCAATCGGCAAGATCACGTCGGACCACCTCCCAGCCGTCGTCCCTGCCGGAGTCTTCGGCCGGTTCGCTCAAAATCGAAGAAAAGCTCCAATCCCGCCGGCGCCGCTCTTCAGCCGTTGAGCGGCAGGGCCTAGCACCTGCTCCACCTCGCCTCCGGTGTTGACCACATCCACCACCACGGCGTTGAGAAGATCCGCCAGACCGACGGTAGAAACCGAGCAATCCGGGCACTCACTCTCATCCAGGAAAACCCTTCGGCATAAGGGGCATTGCCGACCTAGGGGTCGGTCGCCGTCGGCGTAAACCAGCAGGTGGATTCGACCCTCATGGGCCGCCCGAAGCGTCTCCTGCCAACCTGCAACGGCTTGGTGGTTCTTAGCGGCGGCTGTGAGAAGCTTGTCCACGATCTCCGTTTCGGTCTTCCGCTCGACGTCGCATAGGAATTCCTGAACCCGCTTGAGGATCTCCGCTTCCGGAGCGTCTACCGGCATCGCCAATTCACCCACCACCATGCGGCCCACCCGCTCCGACAAATAGTCTTTCAGCTCACTGATCGCCTCACGGTTCCCGGCCAAGACGACTCGATCAAACGGCTCACTGAGGGACAGTCTCTCCAGTTCCTCGGCCACCCTCTTCAGATGACGGCGCGCATGCTCGTCAGCCTTCCGCTGAAAATTCATTTGGGAACGCATGCGATCCATCCCCGCACCGTCGAACCGCCGGACCTCCTCTTCCGCCGCAAGCTGCACTTTCTCCTCGATCCTCCCCAAAAACACCGAGAAGATGCGGGCACGCGCGCGATCCGTCACGGCCACACCCGACCGCTCAAACTCGTCCCTGGCCTCGACCAGAGGACGCACATAAGGCCGCGAACCCCACCACAGGGCTACGGGTAAATCCACGTCGAAATTGCGCCACCAGAGCCAGTCACCAAAGCCGTCGGCAAAGTAGACCAACGTCTTCCCCTGAGGCTCATATTCAGACAAGAAATCGGCAGCCCGTCGTACCGCCGCAGCAAACGACTCCTTTTCCTCGGCGGGCAATGACCCCTCAACCTCCCGCACCAACGTCTTGAAGGCCTTCTCGAAGCCACGGTTAAGGTTCACCGCCACCGATTGATCCACGCTAAGATAAAGGCTGAGATATCTTGCGGTTCCACCCAACTCACGTCGCAACAGTTCCTGCAACTCCTGCCTTCTAATCATGAGCACCTCCCGCTTAAGAACCGTTTCCGTGATACGTGTTGAGCTTTGAGTAGCTCACGTTGTCTCTAGTTTAAGAGGGGCCGTCACCTCTAGCAAGGAACCAGCCGAGCCGCCTTCTCCAGGCGTCCCGATCCGTCGCCAACCGGCTGGTTCGAAGGAAATCGACTTCTCCTTCCGCCCTGGAAATCTCCCGAGCACCGCACACCGAGTCGGCTCAGTCCGCCTCCTCCAGGGCTCGGCGCAGCGAGCCGCAGCGTTGCAGCCGCGCAACCGCCTCTTCCCTCCCGCAGCCGCACCGCAACATCATCACCGCAACCCTCACGTCTCGAGCTTCCTCCAACGCGCGCCGGGCGGCTAGGTCATCAACTCCGGTCAATCGACGGACAATCTCGACGGCCCTCCTCCACAGCTTTCGGTTAGTCGGCTGCACATTCACCATCAGGTTGTCGTACACGTAACCCAACCGGACCATCACCGCCGTGCTGATCATATTCAGAATCAGCTTCTGCGCGGTGCCCGCCTTAAGACGGGTGGACCCGGCAAGAATCTCCGGACCCGTATCGACCTCCACAGCCACGTCGGCGAGTCGTCCCAACCGGGAGCCCGGCGAGCACGTTACGGCCCCGGTCAGAGCTCCCAGGCGGCCCGCTTCCTCGAGCGCGGCGCACGTATATGGGGTACGTCCACTGGCGGCAAGGCCGACAACGGCGTCCCTCGAGCCGACACCTATGCGGCGGATGTCCAGCCTTCCCGCCTCCACGTCGTCTTCGGCGCCTTCCACCGCCCGGGTAAGCGCCGGCTCGCCTCCTGCAATCAGGGCTACAACCCTGTCCGGAGAGATTCCGAACGTGGGAGGACACTCCGCCGCGTCCAAGATACCCAGACGCCCGCTGGTACCTGCACCGACATAGACGAGCCGCCCGCCTTCCGCCATGCGCGCGGCGATTCCGTCGACCAAGACGGCAAGTCGGGGAAGCGCCGCACGGACCGCCTCCGGAACACGGACATCTTCCCGATTCATCAGCTCCAGGATCTCCATGGTAGGACGTAAGTCCAGATCCCGGCTCAAAGGATGAGCCGCTTCCGTCGGCGGTATGGGGTCCTCTGAATGCATCGGCCTAGCTTAGCAGAGTGCGGCGGCGGCCAGGACGGCTCAAGGGGAGCGCAGGCGTCCCGCCTGCGACTGCGGGGAGGCGGTTCTCCCACGATTCCCTTGACGGCCGGGACGGCCGCCCTCCGGTCCGGCACCCTCTGCACGCACCACGCGACACGCCAAGCGGACGCTCCCTCTACGATGCGGCCGGCGCCGCCTCGACCAGGACACCCTTGTCCAGATGGAATACCACCGAGGCGTAAGCGGCCGCCCGCGGGTCGTGGGTCACCAGGATGATGCTCTTGCCGAACTCTCGGTTCAGGCTCTTCAGCACTTCCATGACCTCACGGGCGGAAGCGGCGTCGAGATCACCGGTCGGCTCGTCCGCCAGGATGAACGTAGGGTCCGTAACAATGGCCCGGGCAATGGCCACCCGCTGCTCCTGTCCCCCGGAAAGTTGGCGGGGATAGTGGTCGGCCCGGTCTTCCAATCCCACCACGCGCAGCGCCGTCAGCACGTGCTCGCGCCGCTCTTTCTTGCTGAGCCCGGTCAGCAACAGCGGAAGCTCTACGTTCTCAAAGGCGGTCAAAACCGGAATCAAGTTGAAGTGTTGAAAGACGAATCCCACATGGGTGTTGCGCCAAGCCGCCAAGTCGTCTTCGGACATCCGACTAAGGTCCTGCCCTTGGATGAGCAACTCCCCGGACGTCGGGCGGTCGATACCGGCAAGAATGTTCAGCAACGTGCTCTTACCCGATCCGGACGGACCCATCAGGCTCACGAACTGACCTTCCATCACGGTAAGGCTCACGTTGTCCAGCGCCCTGATTTCTACGCTGTCGTGCCGGAACACCTTGCTCAGATTGCGGACTACGATGAGAGGCTCACTCGACTCAGTCACCTTGACCCTCCTCCTTCTTCAAGAACGTCACTCGGGCACTCATCTCCGGCCGCAAAAGTTCGTCGGGCTCCAACACTTTCACCTTGACCTGAATGGAAGCTTTCTGGCGATCGGCCTCGGGAGAAATCTCGTCGATTTCACAGGAGTACTTTCGATCGGGATACGCTTCCGGTGTCATTACGCAGTCCAAGTCCGGGGAAATGAGGTTGAAATCGGTTTGGCTGATATCCAGCTCCACTTGAAGATCGGTCAGATCGGCCAGCGCCACCACCGCCGATTTGGCGCCTGAAGTTCCTGCATAGGAGGTGGTAACCATTTCGCCCACCTCGGCGATCCGCCGGAGAACCGTCCCGGAAATAGGCGCCCGAATCTCGGTGGCGTCGAGCATGACTCGCGCATACTCAACGCCGGCCCGCCGGTGTTCCACGTCGGCCCGGGCCCGACGGATTTCTTCTTCCCTGGCGCCTTCCTCCAGTAGCTTCACATTCTCTTCGGCCGCCCTCACCGTCGCCCTCGCGGTGGCCAGCCGGGTCTCGGCGTCGTCAACTTCCTCCTTAGATACAACGCCGCTGCCCAGCAGGCTTTCAAGCCGTCGAAACTGTAATTCCGCCAACGCTTCCTCGGCTTTCGCCCGTTCCAGTTCAGCCTTGGCACGCTCGATCTCCTGCGGCCTGGAACCTGCTTCCAGCTCCGCCAGGTATTCCTCGGCCGCCTTCAGACCGGCCAACGCCTCATCCAGTTGCGCCCGATATTCGCCGTCTTCCAGCTTCACCAGAGTCTGACCCTTGTGCACAAAATCCCCTTTCTCAACTCCGATCCATTGAACCCGGCCCATCACCTTCGTCCCCAACTCGTGCTTATGGTGAGCCACCACGTAGCCCGACGCGACGAGTACTTCCCGCCGGGTCTCAGGCGGGGCGGCAACCACCGGTCGATCGGCGGCGGCTTCCGGTTTGTCCGCGGAAGCCGCGACCGGCGCTTGTCCCCTCTCCAATCCGTCGGACAGAAACACCCATCCTCCCAACCCGAGCAGAAGTACGGCCAATATCACCGACACCCATAACCAGGGCCCGCCGCCGCCGGTTCCCGCTCGTTTCTCTTGGGCGATGCGCAAGTTCTTCAACTCATCTCTCATAGGTTCCCCCAACTACTGACGGAGAATCTCCGCCAGTCTCACGGTCGCCGCCTGCCGGGCGGGCAAGAAACCGCCGAACAACCCAACAACCAAAGCATAGGCGAGACCTGCACTCAGCACCTCCGGCGTGACTCGGAAATTGAAGACAATTTCGCTAAAAGACATCAGGTTCGAGGTACCCGCGGAATAGCCGTGAAACAAGGAGCCGAGCAGACACCCCGTCAACCCGCCGAAAAACGACAAGATCAACGCCTCCACCAGAAACGAACTGACAATGTGCCGCCTTCGAAAGCCCAAAGCACGAAGGGTGGCGATTTCCTGCCGGCGCGACATCACCTGACCGTACATCATGTTCATGACGGCGAAACACGACCCGACGCCCATGATCACCGCCACCAACGTAGCGAGAACCTTCAGGCCGACCGACGAGACGGTCTGATTGGAGAAAAACTCTTTCTGGGTGAAGGCATCCAGCTGGATCCGCTGATCCTCGGAGACCCGACGCTTAATGGACTCGGCGGCTTCCGCACTCTCGGCCCGCAGGAGAAGCGACGAGTACACGGGTCGTTGCCAGGTCTGAGCCACATCCGTATAGCCGGTCCAAATTTCCGAAGCGTAGGCCGAAGAACCCGCGTCGAAGAGACCTACGACCGTCCAGGGCACGCCGTGCAGCTCGATCTCGCTCCCAACGTCCAAACCTTCCACGCGTTCCAACAGAGATCGGCTCACGATCAATTCCCTCACTCCGGGTCGGAACTTCCGGCCGGCTACAATCTGAACCTCGGGACGAAGGAGAAAGCTCTTTTCGGAAGTGCCTCGGACCGCGATGTTTGATTCGCCGCCGTCCTTTCGCGGCAGGTTGATCACCACTACGATTTCCCCTACGGCGAGAGGTTCATTGCCGGTGTCCCTGACCACCCCCGGGAGATAACGCACCAGGTCGTAGGCGTTCGGAGCAAAGTAACTGGTGACTTCACTCTCCGCGCCTTTCCGCACGATGACCAAGTTCAGATCGTCTCCGGTTTCCGTAAAGGTGAGATCAAGGCCCCGGATCATGGCCAGCAGAACTACGACGATTCCGACGGTCAGCCCTATACCCATAACGGTCATGAAGGTACTCACCCGCCGTACCATCAGGCTGCGGAAGTTGTACTTGACGGGAATCCTCATACGACACTCCTAAGGGCTTCCACGGTGGGACGCCGGGCCGCCTGCCAGGCGGGAACCGCAGCCGCCGCGATACCGACCACGATCCCGATCGCCAAGCAAAGAAGCAGCGTACCGTTGGTGACTTCGAACTTGCTGATGAAGCCTGAAGTGATTTGCGCGATGTTCAGACCGGAATACAGCCATCGCGCCGGCAAGGCACCCAGCACGACACCCGACAGGGAGAGCAGCAGCGACTCTCCCAACAGCAGCCGGAGGACCTGACGGCGACGGAATCCCAAAGCTTTAAGGACACCGATTTCCCGTGTCCGCTCCCGAATCGACATGGCCATCGTATTCGCAGCCACCAGAATCACGGCAAAAATGACCACCGAGACAATACTTGTGATCAGCAGTTGGACGTCCCCGAGCATGTTCGTGATGCTGAGAAGAAAACCCTTCTCCGTCTCCGTTTTCGTCGGAAAGCTGGAGTTGCGGAAGGTTTCGTCGATCCGCTCGGAAACCGAGCCGACCAAATCGGGAGACTTGACCCGCACCCAGAAGAAAACAGTCGTGTCCCACGCACCATACTCTTTCTTCAACAGCTCGTTGAAATAGTCCCAGTGCAGGTACAAGGTGTTCCCCAAATCGGTCCCCCCGTCGTAGATTCCCTGAATCGTCAATTCGACGGTGATGGGCCAGGTATTGCTCTCCAGAAAAATGCGATCCCCCAACTCCCACCCGAATCGTTTCGCCAAGGACCGCCCCACCAGGGCACCGGTTCGATCCCGGATGAAAGCCTCTTTCTCCTCCTCGGTAATTTGGAGGTCCGGGTATACCTGGAAAAACTGATCAGTATCCACCGCGAAACTGGCAAAGAAGTTTGACGGATCCTTGTAAACCGCTCCGAACCACATCGAGGCGATGACGGCTTCGACTCCTTCGACGCGTGCGATTTTGGCCCGGTGAGCATAGGGCAAGATCTCGAACATGGAGACCCCGTGCCGCACCACCAAGCGCAGCGCCGAATCCGGGGTCTCCGGAGGATTCCTCAATTCCGTCAGGACCGTCTCGAGCGTGGCGATCAGAAACACGGAAACAGCGATACTCGATACCGTCAGAAAGGTTCGCCGCTTGTTTCTCAAAAGGTTCTTTACGATCAAGCGGATGAATTTCATCTTGCTGGTCCTCAAAACGTTCGGTGCCCGCTTCTCTCCATCCCGTCATCTCCTCCGGCTTAGCTTCCGGCCAGTCGTTCCAGCAACGACTTAAACCGCCGGCGACTGACCGGAAGCAACTTGCCGTTACGTAGCTTCACCCGGCCGCTGCCGCCCATCAGGGGATGGACTTCCTCGATCTGCTCCAGCCGAACGATCGACTGGCGGGAAACGCGGAAGAAATCCTCCTCCCCCAAGCGTTCTTCCAGCTCGGCCAGGCTCGGATCGATCCAGTAGGATGTTTCCCGGGTCCAGAGCCGCGTCACTCCTTCTTCCATCGTGAAAGCAATCACCTCGGACACCGGAATAACTTGGTAGCGACCTCCCCGGCGGGCCAGGAAACGAGTGGGGCCCAGGCTCCGGATGACCGCCGCGGTCGACGCCTTTCCTGCCTTGCGCCCCAGCCGCTCCATGGTCTTAGCCAAACGTCCCCGGGTTACCGGCTTGAGGAGGTAATCCACCGCATTCACTTCGAAAGCCTGCACCGCGAATTCGTCGTATGCGGTACAAAAAACGACGGTGGGACGGTCGGCCGGCAATGAGGCCGCCACTTCCACACCCGAGCAACCCGGCATCTGAATGTCCAAGAAAACCACATCCGGCTGAAGCTTAGCGATCGTCGCCAAGGCCTCTTCGCCGTCGGCGGCCTCCCCGACTACTTCCACGTGCGGATAGGACGCCAACAGGCCCGCCAGCCTCTGACGGGCAAGTTCCTCGTCATCTACGACCAGCACACGTAGCCTATTCATGGGTTCCCTTGACCACCAGGAGGGTGGCGTCATCCTCCGCCACCGTCGCCCCGGCGAAACGACACCACTCGTCCACGAAACCGTCCCGAATTTCGTGTACAGGCCGTTCCGACAGACCCGGGCGCCGAAAGAAGTCCTCCAGGCGGGTTCTTCCAAACTCGCGGCCCTTCTCGTCCAGCTCGTCAATAACTCCGTCCGAGTACAGAACAAGCAGATCCCCTTGTCCCAACCGGGCGGCATCACATCCGAACGGAGCCGATCTCAGGAGCCCCAACACGGGCCCCGTAGGAGCCAACTCCGTGACTTCCGATCCTCCGGCACGCACCAGAAGCGGCGGGAAATGACCTGCATTGAAGAAGGCCAAGCGGCGCTCGGCCGCATCAAAGACCGCATGGACCAAGGTGACAAAGGCCCGGTCGTCGCCGATTTCGCAACAGAAGCGATTCAGCACGGAGGCCAACTCGCCTAAGTCCCTTCGACATCGGATCGCTTCGACGCGTAGAAATCCCTGCACCGCGGCCATACGGAGGGCGGCCGCCACTCCTTTCCCCGAGACGTCGCCCAAGCTCAAGCTGCAGACTTGCCGGTCAAGAACGGCAAAATCGTAGAAGTCTCCACTGACCCAGCCGGCCGGCCGAAACCAACCGGCGGCCTCCAGTCCGGGAAAGCGAAAGTGGGAGTCCGCCAGCAGACGTCCCTGTGCCGACTCGGCGCGCTCGAGGTCGGCCGTGAGTTCCAGTTCCGCCCTGACCGCCGTCCGCAGGCGTCGCACGGCCCTTGCCAGCATGTCCGGCGTGACCGGTTTCAAGAGATAGTCCACGGCGTTCAGCTCGAAAGCTTTCACGGCGTGCCGGTCGTAAGCGGTGCAGAATACGATCAAAGGCCGCGGCGGAGGAATCCGGGCCGCCGGCTCCAGGCCGTTCAGACCGGGCATGGGGATGTCCAGGAAGATCACTTGGGGCCGCCGGGTTTCCGCCAGAACCAGCGCTTCGTCGCCGTCGCCCGCCTCACCGACGATGCGGATTTCCGGGTAGTCTTCCAGGAGCGTACGCAACCGCCGCCGGGCCGGCTCCTCGCCATCTACCAATAACACCGAAATCCAGCCCCGGCCTCTCATGCTACAGGACCTCCCGCCCGGGATACTTCGTTCAGGGGAATCTCCACCCGGGCCAACGTCCACCCCTGCTCATCGTCACGATACAGACGGAACGTCGCCCGATCCCCGTAGTACCCCGTAAGTCGACTTAGCAGACTGCTTAGTCCGAAACCCATCCCAAGCCTTTCCTCGCTCCCCGCGGGGTCAAGCCCGGGGCCGTTGTCCGCCACCTCCACGCCCAGTCGGTTTCCGTTACGGCGGACCGTCAGGCGGATGACGCCTTTTCCCCGGAGCTGCGAAACGCCGTGCTTGATCGCATTCTCCACCAAGGTCTGCAGTAGCATGGCCGGTACTCGGCATTCTTCCAGGTTCTTGTCCACATGCATCCGGACCACCAGTCGCGAGCCGAACCGAACCTTCTCGACCGCCAGATAGGAGCGAATGAATTCGATTTCGTCCCCCAGGGCCACCCACTCGGTTTGGGACCTCGTCAAGGTGTAGCGAAAGATCTCCGCCAAACGCTCCACCGTCTGTTCGGCCCGGTCGGGATCCATATGCGTCAAGCTGGCGATGGAATTCAAAGCGTTGAACAAAAAGTGGGGATTGATCTGGGCCCGCAGAGCCTGCAAGCGTGCCTGTCCGGCCTCCAGGGCCAGCTCCTGTTTTTTCTTCTCCTGCTCCCGCAGTTCCTCCTGCAGTCTCAACGAATGGAGCAGATGGGAGAGCACCTCCGTCACCGCCTCGACCAGAACCCGGTCCGCCCCAAAGTAGGGCACGGCGTTGGGCCGAGGTCCGAGACAGACTTCCCCTTTTTCACTCTCCAGTCCCCGCAACGGAACCCGCAGCTCCGGTTGAAACCCGATCTCTTCTTCGCCTTCAAACACCACTCGGGCGTCCGTCTGAAACAGCCTCTGCAAAGCACGCTCCGTGCCCCCGATCAGTTCCCGCCGGCTGCGCGCCGAACGCACCTCGCGCAGAAACTCATCCACGGCTTCCAGCGAAGACGACCTTCGCCCCAGCCAGCTTCGATCCAGGAAACTCTCCAGGACATCCCACAGGTACGGCGCCAACATGAGCCACGGCACCAGCGAAAGCGCATAAATCCACGGATGTAACCGGGATGCCGGCTGGAACACCTCGATCACCCGTGTCAGTAAAGAAAAGTGGCCGACCAGAATGACCAAGGCAAGAAAGAAATACGTCGCCCGTTTGATGAAGACATCAAAGAACCAAAAGCTCTGTTCGTAGTACGAATTGAAGAAAAGGAACAAAAGCGGCATAGACCGGGGAATCAAGAAAACGTAAGGCCAGAAGGCTTCCAGCCAACGCTCCCCAAAGAGCTGGAGGCCGATGAGACCTCCGACGGTCAGCACCATGGCGATCAGCAACGCCACATTCATCCGGGCGGCCTCCCGTGTTGCGCTCGTCTCGGCGGAAGGCGCCCGGGAAAGTACAAAGATGCTGCCTCCGCCGGCCACCCCGAACAGCAGGGCCATCCCACCGAACAGACACCAGAACTCGAGTGAGGTGCCTGAGATGGGACCCTCCAGCATGAGGTATGCGGCGGCCGTTGCACCGCACACCGACACAACGTACACACCCTTAACCAACCGGTGGAAGAATTTCGTCCGGTAAGCCGCTTCGGAAACGAACAGATCCAGCACCAGGGGAGGAAAGAGAAAAGCCATGGCCATCGCCCAGCCGGTCCATTCGATGGGACCAAACTCGACGACGAGGTTCACTAAGAACCAGACGGCGGAGAGAGCCAGCATGAGACCGTTGAGGATGTCTACCCGACTCCGGGAGCCACGTCTGGTTTCTTTAAACCACAAATAGAGCAGCGCGGTGAAGGATACGAGGCCGAAGGAAAACAGGGCCAGTGGACCCATCAGCAACGCACCGATGAGCATCACTATGGCCCAAAGACGCAGGAAATGTGAAGGCCCTCGCCGTCGATCCACCGTTCGGCTCCATCCTTGAGCATACGGCGAACCAGCGGATTCAGGCTACCTTTGCCCCCTGAATGGCACAAAGAATCGATCGGCGGTCGCTTTTTCTTTCTCAGCGGCGTCGACGGGACGACGATCCGACCCGACCGGCCGAGCCGCGGAAGATGAATGACGCGACCGGCTTTTCCAATTCGCAGATGCTCCGTGATACAGACGGGGAAAGGAAAATTGGCCGATTTGGGAGAAGCCGTGTAACTGAGCGGGTTAGTTCGCTTCGGATTGAGTCCGTGGGTTCGGTAAGATCCGCGAATCTGCGCCGTTCGTGCTCTGTGCACCCTCGGAGTGCTCGCGAAATCGCCGCACCCAACAAAATTTTCACTTTTTGCTTTTTTTAGTTGACAGAGGAGACGAAATGTGTGAAAGTTTATCCGCCTCCTTCTGAATGGGGAGAGAACGCAATACAAAGCCATAGGAGTCGAGGGAGTCAAGGGTGGTGCGTAGGGCAGGAGCCGGGCAGACATGGACGAAGGCGACGGTTCCCCCTGATCGGGGGGCTCGGCACGCTGAACCCGTCCTGTTCGAGCTTGCAATGAGCTTTGCTCCGGCTCCGCTCTCGCTTTGGCCCCTCGGGAGAAGGATGCCGGGCGTGCCGGTCATCGCCCCTCGAGGCGAGCGCTGTCCTCACCGTGTACCAGGCCGCACCCAAGCAGCGCCGTCTTTTTCGAAGACCTTATGCCACAGCATCCTCTCCTTCTGCGCGCCCGCCCCGGAGGTTCCCGGTCGCATCGTCTCACCTCCCCTCACTTGAGCACGACCGGGCAGCCTCCCAGGCGGGCGCTCTCCCCCAACATACGGGGGGCACCGCCGGCCGATACCACCGCGCGAGTCCTCTTATCGCTCGGCACCACATTCACTCCTACGGCGGCAACCCCGACTGCGCACCTTCCACCGGCCGTCGCTTTTGATTCGCGCTATGATCTACGCCGCGCCGAGGGCTGGAAGGATCGGCTGACGCCCCGACGAGCGTCCTAACAGGAGGCGTCGTGAACCGGAAATCCAACAAGTCAAAGGAAACCACCGAGAGCCGATTCGCAATGGGCCCCCTCCCGGCTGTTCCTGGTACCGCCTTGCGATGTATCGGAGAAACGACCCGGGTGCGCCGGGCAATTTCAGACGGCTCGGCTCTACGCATAACGGCCGGTGTCTTCTTTGAATAGGCCAAAGCGTGGAAGCGTATTTATGGGCGATGTTGCAGGGTTGCCGCCGAAGATGACCGAGGAGGAGCTCTTGGACCGTATCCAGCAAGGGGATCAAGCCGCCTTCGGCGAGATGTTCCGCCTGCATCGCGGCAGGGCTTATGCGTTTGCCTTCCAGTACCTGCATAACGCAGAGGATGCGCGCGACGTAGTACAGGAGGCTTTCATCAAAGTTTTGGAAAATATCCGGCTGTTCGACCGAGAGCGTCGCTTCGGTCCCTGGTTGTTGACCATCGTAAGGAACCAATGCATCGATCACCTGAGGCGAAAGCAACGGCGGCCGGCCGACGAGTTGGCATCCACGCTGGAGGATTACCGCCATATTGCGGCCGACCGGCAAGTACTTCGGAACGAGGTCTGGGAGGCGCTTGAAAAGTTGAGTGGTGACCACAGGGAGATCGTTTTCTTGAAAGATTACCAAGGACATTCTTACTCGGAAATCGCAGAGATCCTAAACATCCCTTTAGGTACGGTCATGTCGCGCCTGCACCACGCCCGTCGTAACTTGGCCGCTTTGCTGCGGGGCGTCGGAAGTACGCTGCACGAGAACAGATCATGAAGTGTGAAGAGATTGAGACGGCCCTTTCCGGGTATCTCGACGGAGAATTGACACAACAGCAAAGTCAGCGCGTGGAGATACATCTGGCCGATTGCGCCGGATGCCGAGCCGTGTTGGAGGAACTGCGGGCGGCTCAAGAGGCGACCAGGCGCTTGGACATCCCGCAGCCGGCAGACCGGGAGTGGCATCTCATGGAAACCACAATTCTGGAGAAGTCCGGACGCAGTCTGGGTTGGGCCATTCTGTTGGTCTGGGTGGTCGTGACGACCGCCTATGGACTGTTTCAGCTGGCGTTCGCTTCGGGCGAACCGCTGTTCCTCAAGATTTTGGTGTTTGCCCTTTTCTTGGGTTTTGGACTCTTGTTTCTTTCCGTATTAAGTGAACGTCTGCGTACCCGTCGGAGCGACAAATACCGAGGAGTTCTGAAATGATCATCACGACGACTTCCGAGATCGCAAACAAACGGATTATCCGGACGCTCGGGTTGGTGCGGGGGAACACGGTGCGGGCTCGTCATCTGGGACGGGACATCCTGGCCGTCTTGCGAAACCTGGTGGGCGGCGAGATCCCGGAGTACGTAAAGTTGATGGCCGAAGCCAGAGAGCAGGCTTTGGATCGAATGATTGAGGAGGCTCGGGAGCTCGGTGCCAATGCGGTGATCTGCGTTCGCTTCGCCAACACCGAGGTGGCGGCGGGAGCGGCGGAATGGATGGCTTACGGTACGGCGGTGGTAGTCGAGTGATCCGCCGTCGGAGGTACCGCGCATTCCAGGAGCGCAGGCGTCCCGCCTGCGACTGTGGGTAGGCGGCTCTCTCACAGCTGCGGCGGCGGCCGGGACGGCCGCCCTCCGGTCCGGCGCCCTATCCACGCCGGCACGCATCTAATTTGAATCAATCGCGCTTCTGTCGCATCTAAAATAGGTAAGCTGTCCAAAATCGGTCCATGATGGGTACGTAGACGTTCAACACTGGGTGGACCGCTGTAAAATCAGAAGGTCGGGCGCAAAGATGGAATTTGGCGAAGGGTGATCTAACACTAGGTGGGGAAAGACCAAAACGTAACGAAAGGGACGGTTTCGAAAGAGGAAGACCATGATCTTTGATCCGATTTACCTACTGTTTGTCTTTCCGGCGTTACTCTTGTCGATTTGGGCAAGTATTCGGGTCAAGTCGAGCTTCAAGAAGTTTTCGCGCGTTCCGACGGCACGGGGGCTGACCGGAGCCGAAGCGGCGGCCCTACTACTTCGTCAGGCGGGCGTTCCGGAAGTGACG
>ERZ795052.4800-NODE-4800-length-13642-cov-4.409067_pt1 | contig 13642 bp, 13 predicted proteins | sample MGYA00375136_ERZ795052 | MGnify/ENA primary metagenome ERZ795052 (study PRJEB30181, sample SAMN05720156) | activated sludge metagenome | isolation source: Anaerobic digester | place: Japan | collected 2015-05-26 ... | reverse complement strand
CTCTCGGGTCGCTGCGCCACGGACCGCGCGCTCTGCCCTTCCACGCTCTACTACGACCTCGTCGCCGCCGACTGGTGGACCGACATGCTGCGCGCCCTCGGCGTTTCGCCCGAACAACTCCCCGAGCTCAAGACCTCCGGCGAGATCGCCGGCTTCATCAGCGACGCCGCCGCGCGCGACACCGGTCTCAGCCCCGCCACGCCCGTGACCACGTCGCCCATTGACCAGATCGCCGCGGCCGTGGGCGCGGGCAACATGACGCCCGGGGTGGTCACCGCCTGCGTCGGCGCGGCCTTGGCCTTGTGCGCCACGCTCGACCGGCCGGCCTACGATCCGCTCAAGCGCGCCGGCCTCTACGCCCACGCGCTGCCGGACCGCTATGTCCTCATGCCCTGGGTCCCGACGGCGGGCATGGTCCTGCGCTGGTTCCGCGACGCCTTTGGCGGCGGCCAGGACTACGCCTCGCTCATCGAGGAAGCCGCGCCCGTCCCGCCCGGCTGCGACGGGCTGACCATGCTCCCCCACCTCTGCGGCGCCTTCGGCCCAGCCCCCGACTCGCACGCCAGAGGCGCGTTCCTGGGCCTCACCCTCGCCCACGGCCGCGGCCACATGGTCCGCGCCATCCTGGAAGCCGTGGCCTTCATGCTGCGCGAGAACATCGAGATGCTCGACGCCATCGGCGTGCCGGTCCATGAGGTCCGCGTCCTGGGCGGCGCCGCGCGCAGCGACCTCTGGCTGCGCATCATGGCCGAAGTTTGCCGCAGGGACCTCCTGGTCATGGACTGCGAAGAGGCCGCCGGCCTGGGAACCGCCGCCATCGCCTTCGCAGCAGCGGGTATCTTCCCGTCGCTCGCCGCCGCCGCAAAGGAAATGACGCGCGTGCGCCGCCGCGTGGCGCTTGATGCTTCCGCCGCCGGCTACGAAGCCGTGTACCAGCGATTTCAGAGCCTTCAGAAAGCCGCAAGAGACCTGCGCTGAAAAGGAGCGAGCCCATGCGAAAAATACGAGCCGGTTTTGTCGGCTTCGGCGAAGTGAACACGCCCCGCGAACTCATCGTCCGCCGCTGCGACGAAGCCCGCCGACTGCTCGAAGCACAAGGCCTTGAGCTGGTCCACACCGCGCCTGTCAGCGACGACCCCGCCGGCGCCGGCGTGGCTCGCGCGCGCAAGGAGCTCGCCGCCGGCGGCTTCGATCTGCTCATCGCCTGCGTCGCCGGCTGGATTCCCTCCCACGCGGTCATCAACGTTCTCGAACCCTTCAAACACCTGCCCATCCTGCTCTGGGGCCTCAGCGGCTGGAACGAGGGCGGCCGCTTCGTCACCACCGCCGACCAGGCCGGCACGACCGCCCTGCGCCGGCCCTTGGAGGACATGGGCTATCGCTTCAAGTACGTTGTCACCTACAAGGACAAGCCCCCCCAGCTCGACAAGATCATGAGCTTCGCCCGAGCGGCCCGCGCCGCGGCGCTGCTGCGCGACGCCAGGATCGGCATGATGGGCTATCGCGACATGCGGCTCTACGGCACGTTGTACGACGGCGCATCGCTCAAGGCCCGCGTCGGACCCGAGATCGAGCACTTCGAGATGCTGGAGATGGCCCAGGCCATGGACAAGCTCGACCCCGCCGAGATCGCGCGCGAGGCCGGCGCCGTGCGCAAGCGCTGGCAGTTCGTCAAAGCCCCTAAGCCCGGAACGGTCGAAAACGCCGTCAAACTCTATCTCGCTCTCAAGGCCAAGATTCACGAACGCGGCTACGACGCGGTTTCGCTCGTGGACGTGGACGGCGTCAAGAAGCTCTTCCAGTTCGCGCCGGCCGGAGTCTTCATGATGATCCACGAAGGCGCGAACATCCCCACTATCCCCGAGAACGACGCGCCCGGCTCCGTGACGCAGCTCATGATTCGCTATCTGACCGGTCAGATCGGCGCCTATCTCGAGTTCTACGAGTTCCTCGAAGACGGCGTGCTCATGGGCGCGCCCGACTACGTGCCGCCCGAGGTCGTGGACGGCCCGGTCAAGGTCATGCCCACCGCGTTCGGCCAGTTCGGCGAGGGCCTGCTCAACGTGTCCAAGGTCAAGACCGGCCGCGTCACCATCGCCCGCCTCGCCTGCGGCGCGGGCCGCTACGCCATCCACGCCGTCACAGGCGAAGCCACGACGCCTTTCGCCTGGGAAGAGGCCGGCTGGGCGCCGCCCGCCCCGCAACTGCCCAGCCTGCAAATCCGCCTCGACGAGCCCATGGAGACCTTCGCCCAGAAGGTCCTGGCCCAGCACTACATCGTCTCCTACGGCGACAACACCGCGCCGTTGGCCGACCTGTGCAAGCTGTTGGGCGTCGATTGGCTGTAGTCGGAAGCCCCACCGCGCCGCGCCAGCCGGCCAATGCGTCCATCAAGGGCGCGTCAATGCAAGAGCGGCAAGGCGTTGCCCCGCAGGCCGCTGGGCTGCGGGAATCGTTCCCCGCGCCCCGCCCACGTTGCGCCGCGCCCGTCCATCTCGTATTATAATTCGTTCTTGCGCCGGCGCGCCGTTCGCGGCCGGACGCACGCGCTCCGGCGGACGCATCGCCGCGTCCGCCGCCATTGCCGGCTGACACAGGAGAGCCTCGATCCCATGGGAATGACGATCAGTCAGAAAATCCTCGCCGCCCATTGCGGCGCCGACGCCGTCCAGCCCGACCAGCTCATCATGGCCAATGTGGACATCTGCCTGGGCAACGACATCACCGCGCCCATCGCCATCCAGGAATTCGAGGCCCACGGTTTCACCAAGGTCTTCGACCCCGAGCGCGTCGTGCTGGTGCCCGACCACTTCACGCCCAACAAGGACATCAAGTCCGCGGACCAGGCCAAGCAGCTCCGCGACTTCGCCCGCAAGCACGGCCTCAAGCACTACTTCGAGGTCGGCCGCATGGGCGTGGAGCACGCCCTGCTGCCCGAGCAAGGCATCGTCGTGCCCGGCGACCTGATCATCGGCGCGGACAGCCACACCTGCACCTACGGCGCCCTGGGCGCCTTCAGCACCGGTGTGGGCAGCACCGACCTGGCCGCGGCCATGGCCTCGGGCAAGGTCTGGCTGCGCGTGCCTCACAGCATGAAGTTCATCTTCGCCGGCAAGCCCGGTCCCTGGACCGGCGGCAAGGACTTCATCCTCCACACCATCGGCAAGATCGGCGTCAGCGGCGCCCTGTACCGCGCCATGGAGTTCACTGGTCCCGCCATCCACGCGCTGGACATGGACAACCGCCTCTCCCTGTGCAACATGGCCATCGAGGCCGGCGCCAAGGCCGGCGTCATCGAGGCCGACGACATCACCCGCGCCTACGTCAAGGGCCGCGGCCTGCGCCCGGCGCGCGAGTTCTTCAGCGACGTAGACGCGGTCTACGCCGCGGTCACCGAGTTCAACGTCAACGGCATGGGCCCCCTCGTGGCTCTGCCCCACCTGCCCGAAAACGTCAAGCCGGTCGAGGAATGCCGCGGCATGAAGATCGACCAGGTCGTCATCGGCTCCTGCACCAACGGCCGCATCGAGGACCTCCGCGTCGCGGCGCGCATCCTCAAAGGCCGCAAGACCGCGGCCACGGTGCGCCTCATCGTCATCCCCGCCACGCAGGCCATCTATCAGCAGGCCATGAAGGAAGGCCTGCTCGATATCTTCATCGAGGCCGAGGCCGCTGTTTCCACGCCGACGTGCGGCCCGTGCCTGGGCGGACACATGGGCATCCTCGCCGCGGGCGAGCGCGCCCTGGCCACCACCAACCGCAACTTCGTCGGCCGCATGGGCCACCCCAAATCCGAGGTTTGCCTGTGCGGCCCGGCCGTCGCCGCCGCTTCCGCCGTCACCGGCGCCATCACCCATCCCGCCGACGTCGTCGGCGCCGCATAACCGCAGCAGAAAGAGGTGGACAACCCATGACCGGCAAGGTTCACAAATTCGGCGATAACATCGACACCGACGCCATCATCCCCGCCCGCTATCTGAACACCAGCGACCCCGCCGAGCTGGCCAAGCACTGCATGGAAGACGCCGACACCCAGTTCGTCAAGAACGTCAAGCCCGGCGACATCATCGTCGGCGGCCACAACTTCGGCTGCGGCTCCTCGCGCGAGCACGCCCCCATCGCCATCAAGGCCGCCGGCGTCTCGTGCGTCATCGCCCGCTCCTTCGCCCGCATCTTCTACCGCAACGCCATCAACGTCGGCCTGCCCATCATCGAGTGTCCGGGCGCGGTGGATGTCCTCAAGCAGGGCGACGCCGTCACCGTGGACCTGGCCGCGGGCAAAGTGACCGCGCCCGGCGCAGGCAAGACCTTCACCATCCCCCCCTTCCCGCCCGAGATTCGCGGCATCATCGACGCTGGCGGTTTGATGAAGTACTTGCGGCAGAAGACCAAGGTCTGAGTCGCCCGCGGAGGCGGACGCTGTGCGAATCGCCATCAGCCTCCTCAACTTCCGTCCGTCTTGCGTCGGCGGCGTGGAGACCTACCTGCGCCAGCTCCTCGCTCACGCTGGCGCCGCCAAGGGCGCCGATGAAGTCATCGTCGTTGAACACCGAGGCAACGCCGGCGTCCTGCCCGCGCCCGGTCTGCAACGCGCCGTACTGGACATGTCCGACCGCGCTGTCGTGACCGCCCGAATCCTCGAAGCCTTCTCCCCATGGCGCTGCCTCGCCGCCGAGCGGCTCTTCGCTGATGTCGCCCCCGACGTCGCCTACTTCCCCCAGCAGTCCATCTTCCCCAAGCGCATCGCCGCCCCCTGCGTCCTCCAGGCCCTCGATGTGCAACACCTGGTTCTGCCGCGCTATTTCAGCCTCTTCGACCGCGCCTTCCGGGCGTGCGTCTATCCCCGCAGCCTGGCCCGCGCCGGCCGCGTCATCGCCATCTCCGAGTTCACCCGCCGTATGCTCATCGAGCGCGCCGGCATCCCGGCCGGCAAGGTGGTCGCCATTCCCTTTGGCGTCTCGCCGCCCGCGTCCCGCGGCCCCACCGCCCCTCCGGAAGTCCAGGGCCCCTATCTCTATTTCCCGGCGGCCACTTTCCCCCACAAAGGCCACGCCACGCTGTTCCGAAGCTTCGCCGCTTTGCGCCGCCGAGGCGGCGTCGGCCGCAAACTCGTGCTCACCGGACAGCGCACGGGGCACTGGCGGCGGCTCCGCCGCCTCATCGGCCAGCTTGGCATCGCCGGCGACGTCATCCACATGGGGTTTGTCACGCCCGAGGTCGTCGACAGTCTCTACGCCAACGCGGAAGCCGTGGTCTTCCCTACGGAGTTCGAGGGGTTCGGCCTCCCGGTCGTGGAGGCCATCCAGCGCGGCAAGAAGATCATCTGTTCGCGGCTGGACGTCTTCACCGAGATCGGGGTCCCGCCCGAAGCGCAGATCGACTTTAGAGACCCCGGCCAGTTGCTCGCGGCCCTGGAAAACAGCGCCCCGCCCGCCCTCATCCGGAAGCCGTGGACATGGGCGCAAGCCGTCGAAGCCACGTTGAACGTCCTGCGGTCGATGGCCGCCGCGCCAAAGCCGCCCCAGGTCTGAAGACCCGCCTCACCCGCTGCGCCCCACCAGCGCCGCCCCTGCCACGATGAGGACCGCGCCCGCGATGCGCATCGGCGTCACGGCCTCTTGCAGCACATAGGCGCCCTGGACGAACATGAGCAGGGTGAACAACGCGCCCGACAGCGGGAACGCGTAGGTCAGCTCCATGCGCGAGATGACCGCTAGCCAGAGCACGAAACCCGCGCCCTGCAGCGACAAGCCCGCCCAGGCCGCCGGCGTCGCGGCAAGGCGCCCCAATTCGCCCGCGCCCGGCCAGCCCCCGCTCGGCGTCTGGACCTTGGCAAAGGCATAACGCAGCAACCCTTGCGCAGCCACGTTCACGGCAGTCGCCAGCGCCAACAGCGCCCATTTCCACGCGGCGGTCATACAGCGCTCCTCCCTTTTCGGGCGACAATGAAAAGGCCTGCTCCCTCCGGGCTCGGTGCGATGGCCCTTTCGGGCGAAAGTCGCTTCGCCAGCCGCCTTGCCAGCGGCCCGCGCAGCCCCGACAGCCCAGCGGCCAGCATCGCCCCAGACAGCAGCCGGCCCGCCAGCGGCCGGTTCAGCAGCATGTCCAGATCAAGGAACCTGTCATACTCGGCGCGGCTCATGTAGGGAGACACTGTCTCCGAACGCAGTCCGCGACGCGCCAGCTCCCGAGCCCACTGGTCCGCCGTCCAAACGTTGCGGTGGCCCACCCGCGCGCGGTACCGGCCAAAGCCCCGCCGCCCCTCTCCCCACCGATCCGCCATCTCGCCGGGCACGGAGATCACCGCCGCCCCATCCACGGCCAGCACACGGCACATCTCGTCCAGCGCCACGCCGATGGCCGGGATGTGCTCCAACACGCAATTGGAGAGCACCGTCTTGAACGAACCGTCCGCGAACGGCAGCTGGCAGGCGCTGGCCTGCGCCACGCGCTCCACAGGCCAGAACCGCCGCATCCGGCGTAGAGCCCGCCGGCTGATGTCGATGCCTGTCACCCGCGCCTGCAAGCCCAGCGAATGGCAGAAAGACCCGTCGCCTACGCCCAGGTCCAGGATCGGCTCCTCCAGGCGCAGCCCCCTGATGCGCTCCGCCTCGAACGAGCGCCAGTAGCCCAGAGAAGGCGCGTAGCAGTAGAGCCGCAGGTACCTGAGCAGGAGTTCGTCGTTCATGCCGCGCTCGCCGCCTTCCGGCCGGCCCGGCTGCGGGTCTGGCGCGCCAGCGACCGGCTGGCCAGCAGCTTCACATAAATCGCCAGCTTGCGGGGAACGGCCGCCATCATCACCGGCACGCTGCTCCACAGCCTGTAGCGGCACGCCAAAACCACCGCCTTGGCGATGACGCCCGGCGTGGTGCGGAACGACGCCGTCTCCAGCACGCACTTCAGCCAAGCGCGGATGCGGTCCTCGCGGCTGAACTCGGGCGTCTCCGTGGGCGGCAGCGTGAAGTCGAGGTTGTAGTCGGGCAGGCTGAACACGTCGCGCTCTTCATAGATGCGCCCGTGCTCCACGAACCACTCCCGCGCCCTCGTGCCCCGGTGGGGCAGGAACATGTTCCAGTACGCGATCTCGGGCTTCAAGCGCTTGGCCAGCCGCAACGAGTCCATCTCCGCCGCGAACGTGCTCCCCGGCAACCCGACCACAAAGCACGTCTGCAGCGGCATGCCCGCGCGCTTGATAACCGCGGCCGCCGCCTCGATGTCCTCCAGCGTCTCCCCCTTGTCTACCAGGCGGAAGACCTCCGGATTGCCCGACTCCACGCCCAGACAGATATGCGGGGTTCGGCAGGCCTTGAGCAGATGCACCAGCTCCTCGTCAATCGTGTCCGCGCGCATGTTGTCCACGCTGATCCGCGCCGGGAACCCGCGGCTCGCGTAGTCGGCCAAAAAACGCTTGAAACGCGGACGGTCCAGCGTGGGGCAGTCGTCCACGATGCGCACCGTGTGCGCCTGTTCCAGAGTCCCCAGGTTCCGGGCAATCTCCTCCAGGCACGCGGCCGGGTCGCGGTAGCGGATGCGCCGCGTGGCGATGCTGCGCACTTCGCAGAATGAGCAGTTGAACGGGCAGCCGCGCGAGAGCTGGATGGGCAGCCACTGCATCCGTTCATAGCCCTCAGCCGTGGTGAAGTCCGCGTCCGGGATGTCCGGCCCTTCCGTCGGCCCGGCCGTGACGACCCCCGGCGCCTCGCCGCGCAGGACCTGCTCCGCCACGTCCGCCGCCACGCCATCCGCCTCGCCCTTGACCAGCGCCGCCCACGGCCGCCCCTCGACGGCCGCCTCGCCGTACAACGACACGTGCGGTCCGCCCGCCATCATGCGGCAGCCGGGCAGCGCCTCCTGAATGCGGTCCGCCAGGCGCAACGCCCGCTTGGCGTGCGTGGTGTAGAGCGTCATGCCCACGATGTCGGGCTTGAAACGCCTCACGGCCTCGACCGCCGCCTCATCGGTCCAGCGCAGAAATGACTGGTCGAACACGCGCGCATCCCACCCGCCCCGGCGCAATACCGTTGCCAGCAGCGTCAGGCCGTAGTGAGGCCAGTGCGACCGCGCGTCCTCCCGGCCTGCGCTCGAAGACACCAGCGCGATGCGGCCTGTCATGCCTGCCTCCCCTGCGCGACGCCCGGCCCCTCCGTTTCCCCGTCGCGCGAACACAAGAGGTTCACCTGTCCCCGCGTCGCGGCCACCAGCGTCCGGGACGTCTCCGGCCGCAGCGCCCGGAGTTTCTCGTCAATCACGGCGAACCGAAAACCCAGCCCTTCCAGAAGCCCCAGACACTCCGCCGCGTCGCAGCCGCACTCGGCCAACCGCCGCGGCCAGAACTCCATGATCACCTTGGCCTGCGGATTACGCTTCAGCGTTTCCTGCATCCCCTTCAGCGCCAGCCCTTCCGCCCCCTGAATGTCCATCTTTACCAGGCAGAGCCTGCCCCCCAGTTCATCCGCAAGGCTGTCCACCGTCACGGCCTCGACCTCCGCCAGTCTGCGCCCGGCGCCGCGATGGTGGATGCGATGGTCTCCCATGTTCTCGCTGGACATGGAGAGACACACCACGCCCTCGCGGTCCGATACCGCCTTCTGGAACGTGGTCACGTTGCCGAGGTTGTTGGCGCGCAGGTTCTCGCAGAGCAAGGCGTAGTTGGCCGGCTCCGGCTCAAAGGCGTACACCCGCCCCTCCGGCCCCGCGATCGAGGCCATCAACAGCGTGTAATAGCCGATGTTCGCCCCGATGTCCAGGGCCACGGCGCCGGGCCGCGCGTACCGCTTCACCAACTCCGTCTCGAACGGCTCGTACACCCCGTGATAGGCCAGGGCAAGGCTGTCAACCGAGTCCAGGCGCATCCGGAAGCCGTGAACCACCACGGTCTCAGGCTTGAACCGCCGCGTAATCGCGTTGTGGAGAGCGCGGATGGGCGGCAAGGCGCCGATCCCCGTGCCCGTGAAGAGCCGCACCACGCCGCGGTACAGCCGCCAGAAAATATCCGCCATCGGTCCGCCGCCTCCACCCAGACAATTCCCTGATCGCGCCGCCTTGCGGTCAAGACCCAGACTCGCGGTCGCGACTCCCGCGAGAGGCGCCGGGAGAGGAGCGATCCGTGACGCGAGGCCTCTTAAGCCGGCCTCTGCTCGGAGCCGTCCGCAAGGCGCCGCCCCTTGCAGCCTTCGGCGCCGCAGCGGCGGCAAGTAGAATAATGCCCCCACGCCCCCCTTGTCAACCGAATGGGACGAAGCTCTCCCCATCCTCAATGGCCTTCTCTCACGGATGCTCGCGCATTGTCGCTTGGAGCGCGTCTGCGAGGGGATAGCCTCGTTCGCACGTGTTCCAGGTGTCGTGAAAGCCAATACGCCGTGGAACGGCTCCATTCGGCTATTTGCGCCCTCTTGGTCCACACTGCGTGTAAGACTCCTTACGCTCATGCGCCTTGCGCCTCAGCCACGGCGCTGGTACCCTCAATGGTCCGTAAAAGCTGTGAACGGAACGCCCGTCCTGACGATGGCCCAGCGGCGGGAGTCAACGCCTCGTGGCGGATGGACGCGCCATCGGCTTTGCCAGGGAAGCGCCATGTACCCACTCAAACCGCTGAAGGTCTTTGTCCTGGATCGCGTTCACCAGGACCCGGTCTGCGCCGCGCGCCTCGAGCGCATGCTCAGAGGTCTGGCCCGCAACCCGGGCGTCACCATCATTACGCAGGACAATCTGGGCCAATGCGCCGCGGAGCTGCAGACGCTGTGGACCCCGGGGCCGGCTTTGGACGACTGCCCAAGGACCTACACGCGCCCCCTTCTCTTCACGACCATGGACCTGAGTTATGACCAACCGGACCTGTCGCCGCTGCTGAAACGCTGCCCGGACGATGTGACGCTGAGCACGCTTCAGATGATCTATGGCCAGATCCCCACGGCCGTGGACCAGCACCCCCACAACCTCGACCGGCGCGACAATTGCGTCTGCTGGCCAACTTACAACTTCGGGACCATGGTCGGCTGCCCGCACGGCTGTCTCTACTGCGGAGCGGGCAGGGCCGGCAAGTTCATCACGATCGCGCTCAACCTGGAGGAGTACATGGAGAAGGTCGTTGGCCCGATCATCGAGGCCAACCCGTGGAACAGAGTCTTCCGCATGATTCTCCATGGCTCAGACCTGATCGCGTTCGAGCCCGAGTATCAGCTTCACGATCTGTTCACCAAGAAGCTGGCGCAGTACGAAGACCGCTGGGGCCACTTCCACACATCCGGGACCAACGTGGACTGGATGGCTGACCTGCCTCATCGCAACCGCCTGGTCGGCGTGTGGAGCACGACCTGCGACCCGGTGGCGCGCATCATCGAGCCGGGCGCCGGGCCGGCCGTCGAGCGCATCGAGGCGGGCCGCAAGTGCCAGAAGATGGGGATTCCGGCCCGCTTCAAGTTCAAGCCCGTCATCCCCATCCGCGGCTGGCGAGAAGCCTACGCGGAGATCATCCGCGAGGCCCTGACCCGGGCCCAGCCCGAGTCCATGGGTTTCGGACTCTACATGTGGAACACGTTCGAGTCCCTCACCAAGGTCATTGACCCCGACCTGCTGGACCCGGATTGTCTTGAAGCCGCGCGCGGCGCCGTGGAGCAAATGAAGGGCAACCGCTGCGGGCCCTTCCCCCACGAGACGCGCAGGGACATCTATCGGTTCCTCATCTCAGAAGCGCGCAAGTGGAGCAAGGACGTGCTGCTCTACATCAGCACCGAGAGCCGGGAGATGTGGGACGAGCTCAAGGCGGAGCTGGGCCAGGACCCGCGCCACTATGTCTGCGCGTGCAGTTCCGTGGCTGCCCCCGGCCGCAGGCTGGCGCTCTCGCCCGGGTTCCGATACTCGACCTATCACCCCACGCCTGTATGACCAGGGCGCGAAGCCTGGCGGCCTGTTGAAAAAGACACCGCGTCGGCGGGGACATGGCGCCTCAGCCCGCCAACGGCGGGATCGCAACGTGTCCCCGGAACAGACGCGACATTTTCAACAGGCCGCTAGCGCTCGGTGGACTCCCCGCTGGCGATCTTCTCCACGCGCCGAGCGTGCCGGCCGCCCTCAAAGGGCGTGGACAGCCACACCTTCACGCACTTCTCCAATGTGGCGGCGTCCACAATCGCGGAGCCCATGCACAGGATGTTCGCGTCATTGTGCTGGCGCGAAAGCTCGGCGGTCTTCTCGTCGTGCACCACGGCGGCGCGAACGCCCTTGACCTTGTTCGCGGCGATGGACATGCCGATACCCGTGCCGCAAAGCAGCACGCCACGGTCGCATTCGCCTCGCGCCACGGCCCTGGCCACGGGGAAGGCGAAGTCGGGGTAGTCGGCGGACTCTGTCGAGTGCGCGCCGAAGTCCACCGCCACGCCGCCCATCTCGCGCACCACGCGCTTAACGATCTCTTTAAGCTCGATGGCCCTGTGATCGCTGCCTACGGCCACTCTCATCTCTTTTCTCCCATAGGCGGCGAACCGGCCGCCAGCTCAAGCGCCTGGCGAGTCACCGCTTCCTCGCGCAGAATCTCCCATCCCACGGAAGTCACGCGTACAACGGACGACGCGGCGCCCAGCCCCGCGTCGCCACCGTCAATGGCCACGGCCAGGTGGTCGCCCAGCGCGGCCACGGCCTCGGCCGCACACCGCGCCGGCGCGCCGCCCGCGCGGTTGGCGCTGCTGGCCATCAGCGCGCCGCCCGCGGCCCGGATGACGGCGCAAGCCAGCTCGTGCGCGGGCCAGCGCAGACCGATAACGCCGCCGCCAGCCAATGGCGTCACAATCGTGAGAGGCCCAGGCCAGAACCGGCCGGCCAGCGCCTTGGCCACGGGGGGCATCTCTGGCGCCAGCCGTTCCAGCGTCGCCATCCCGTCCACCAACACCTGAAACGGACGCTTCTCGCCATAGCCCTTGGCAGCCAGCAACCGATCTTCCGTGCCAGCCAACCCAAACAACCCAGCAACACCATAGACCGTGTCTGTCGGGAAGGCGGCCAGCCCCCCACTCGCCAGCGCCTCGGCCACCTGCGCCAGAAGGCGGTCGTTCGTTGCGCCAGATTCCCACTTCAACACCCGCGGCGGCATCGGCCCTTTCCCACCCACAGAGCGCCAGAGTCTTTGCAGCTCCAAAACATCAATTATCCCAGACGCCACGCCGAGCCGCAACGCATGTCGTCCGCCTCGGCCGATTTCGGCCATGTCAAAGCGCTGGAGTCCTGCGCCGCGGCCTATATAATATCCGCGGGATACCCGCGAAACCGCGCAGGAGGCGTCCGCTTGACTGCAGCCCGTTACACCCTGGTTCTGACGATGCTGGCCGCTGTCACCGCGCCGGCCGCGGAGAAGCCGGCGCATGTCAAAGTCGCGGCCGGCGGCGCCCGCATCGTGTTCCTGTCCCAGACAGCCATCGCGGACCACATGAGCCACGACATCCGGAGAACGAGGGCTCTGCCCGGCTGGCCCATCACCGGCGGCCTGCCCGGAGCAGACCCCGCCCCTTGCGCCGAGACCGTGCCCGGTCCCTCCACACAGGCCTTCAGCCGCCTGGCCAAGGAACTGGCCAACTCCCTCACCATCCCGTTTCTGGCCATCGCCCCGAAGATCGGGCGCCCCTTCAACACGTTGGTTCTGGCGGGTCCTGACGGCGCTCTGCTGCTTCACTACCGCAAGTTAAGCCCCTGGCCCTGCGCGGTGCGGCCGTGGGTCGCGCCGGGCGGCCGCGGCCACGCGCACGTGGACACGCCCCGCGGCCGTCTGGCCCTGCTCATCTGCTTCGATATCAACACGGAGCCGCCCAGGTTCAGGGAAACCTGCCGCGACATTCTGCTTTGCAGCATCGCGTGGGTGGACCGCGCCAACAGCGGCTGGTTCGAGAATCGCCAGCCCGCCTTTGTCCGCAACAACGACATGAGCGTCAGCGGCGCCAACTGGACCGTGCCCAGCCAGCCGATTGGCGCGGCGGCGGCCTGAGCCGCATCATCAACCGCAAAGGTGAAATCCTTGCCCGACCCAAGTCCGATGTCGGCGAAGACATCCTCTCCTCCGAACTGCCTTTCGCCAGATGGCGCGACCGCCCCTCTGGCGCAGTCCGCCGCGCCAGAAACAGCCGCCTCGAGCCACCAAACCGCCATCCGCTGGCTGACAGTCGCGGCGCTGGCGTTGGCTGCGGCCCTGACATCGGTGAAGCTGTGGCCCCAGCGTTGCGACGCGTGCGGCGGGTGGGAATTCCGCGCGCGCGCCGTACGCCTGGCGCCGGGCTGGCGCATGTTCTGCCCCAACGCCCCGATTCAGGGCCAGGCGCCCAGGCTATGCCGCCGCTGCTTCGAGGCCTTGCTCAAGATGACCCCAGCGCACGACGAGGAATCACGCCGCGTGGTGGCCCATTACCTCACCGCGCCGGACTTTGACACCAGCGTGAAGCAGTCCATAGACGCAGGGATGGACAAGGCGCGCGAACGCCAAAAGAGGCCACCGATCGAAACGGCTCCCTCCGGACAGTGAAATGCTGGGGCGATTTCTCCGCCGTCGTCCCCGCGCTCACCCCGTGCGCGCGCCGCGCAAGGCGCTGGCGCTGTTCCCCCCAGCCCAAAGACGGGATACAATGAAGGCTTGTACCCGCTTCGCATTTGCCGGAAGCCAGAC
>ERZ795052.4797-NODE-4797-length-13647-cov-5.097337_pt1 | contig 13647 bp, 20 predicted proteins | sample MGYA00375136_ERZ795052 | MGnify/ENA primary metagenome ERZ795052 (study PRJEB30181, sample SAMN05720156) | activated sludge metagenome | isolation source: Anaerobic digester | place: Japan | collected 2015-05-26 ... | reverse complement strand
TCTTTTTTATTTTTCTTAAATTCTAATTTTTCTTCTAACATAGAAAAATATTTCCAATCTTGAAATTCCCCTAAAGTTTCCTTTACATATTTAGTTGCCATAAAATTTTAATTTTTTATATTTATTCTCTAAAACAAAATACTTAAAAATCTTTAAAAAATATATCTTTATACATATTTATATATTCTAAGTTTTTTAATAGAATATATATAATAAAATAAAAGAAAAAAAATATGAAATACTCCCAATTTATTGAATTTAAAAAAATTCTTGAATATAATAATGTATCTATAGAAGATTGGAAAATTAATCCGGATATGGAACTTATCAAGGAGGAAGAAGATGAAGATAATTTAGATACTAAAGAGTAAAAAGAGGATAATAAAGAGAATGAAGAATAAAGTGGTAAATAAAAAAATATTATAATAATATGATAAAAGAAGATAATAAAATCTATAATAAAGTATTTGAAGAATTAGATTCTGTTGTTAGAGAAATATATTTATCTATACTATTTGAAGATAGAGATAGTAGATCTTCTAGTAGTTTAATATCAAAAGCTATAACTTTTGGCCCAAGAGCTATTAGATTTCAAAGAGCTAAATCTATTATAGAAAAATATGCTAAGAAGATTATCCCCAAAATAGAAAAAATGATTAAGAAATTTGAAGAAAATGTTGATAAATCTGTTCCTCAAATTCAAAAAAAAGGGGAAGAACTTAAGAATAAATTGGATGCCGCAAAAGCAGCTAATAATAAGATAAAGATGAAAGCAATAGTTGATCAGCAAAAGAAATATATTGAAGAAGTAGAGGATGATTTAAAAAATCGATTTTCATCTTTAAAATCTTCTATAGATAATCTTTTAGATGTTTATACAAATGCTATACATAGAAGAATAGAAGAGCCTGGATATCTTTTAAATGTAGTTATTTCTCCTTCTGGCCAGACAGAGTTAAAAGCATTATGGCAAGAAAAAATTGCTGAGATTAAACAACAATCCTATGAAAAACTTCTAAAAAAATTGAATAATGAAAAAATTATGGGGCTAGAAGCCTTAACAAGCGAATTGCAAGTTGAAATAGAAAGAGAAGAAGATGAGAGAAGAAGATATAGATCATTAGGATATAATAAGTTTATATCTGATGAAAATAAAGGGTTTTATGAAATTAAAAAATATTTAAACGATAAACTTCCAAAAGGTTTAAAAAATGAATTTGTTTATAAATATTTTGTAGGGGGTGAGGAAATTATCGAGGATGCTATTATTAATGTAGATGATTTCGATAAAGAAATTGTAGTATACCTTTATAAAGAAGGTGAGGGTAAAATAGCAGGAGAGCCTATTAGAACAATAGAAATAGAAGATATGGAGGATGCTAAAGATCTTGTTGATAGAATAGACAGAGGGATGGAGTCAAAAAAATATATAGATCTAGATAGAGAATATGAAAAATATACAAATAATCTATATAATTTTTTAGAAACTTTTATTACGAAGACAAAAGATAGTAAAAATATGATTCATATTTTAGGATATGATTTTTATACTAAATATGAAAATAAGAAAAACCTGAAAAAATTAGTAGACTATATTATAGATGAAATTCTTAATAATAGAGAAAAATATGATAGAGAAATAAATCTACTTAATTCACAAATTTCTGATAAAGCTTTAGTTAATTTATTTCTTAAATATTTTGTCCCAAAGTTTGAGAAATATGAAAGAGAAGAAGAATTAAAAAGTAAAAAAGAAAAAGAGTCTAAGACTAAAAATGAGAATGAGTCTTTTATATCCCTATCCGAATATAAAAAACTTTATGAATAATATGAAGATACTCTCTTTAGAAGAATATATTAAACTTAATGAAGGATTTCATAATCCTTTTGATGTAGATATGGATAATAATAGTAGTAATAGAAATATAACGAATTTATCTGATTTTGGCGGGGTTTTTAAACCACGTAAAGAATCTTTTAATATATCTAGAATCGAATGGAGAAGAAAACCAGGAGGAGGATATAAAGTCTACTCAAAAACTCCCTTTCGCAAAGGAGAAATTATAGAGATATGTCCTCTTATTATTATTCCCGAAATATCTAAAACTATAGATAGACTTAATGATATAATATTTGAGATTAATAAAGAAAAGGGAGAATATGCGGTAGTTTTAGGATATGCCTCTCTCTATCGTCATTCAGATACTCCTAATGTTGATTATGCCTATAATAGGAAAAGAAACTATATGTTATTTATTGCTAATAGAAATATTAAAGCTTTTGAAGAGTTAACTATTAATTATGGCTCTGACTATTGGGAAGAGAGAAATAGTAGAAAAGGATATAATATGGAAGAGAGTGAAATACAGCCAAACGCTTCTGATATAGAAGCTGGAAAAGTAGCTAAAGAATTTGGAGAGCCAAATAGTAGAATAAATCCTGCTATTTCTGGAATATCTATAAAAGGAGTAGGACAAAGTTAATAATATCTAAAATTTTATCTTATGAAAATAATCGAAAAGATTAAAGTATCTCTTATGGAAAAAGATAAGGAGAATAAAGTTTTAGAAGAGAATAAAGAATCTTTTATTATTAAAATGTCTGGAACTTTTTTTCCCGAAAAATATTTAGAAGAAAATCTAGGAATGGATAAGAGTGATCTTTCTTTAGAAGAATATAAAGAATTTGTAGTGGATTCAATATCTAAAATATATAATAATCTTTTACTAAAAATAGGAGATAATAAAGTAGACTCTATAGGAATATGGATAGATTTTAATAATGGGAAAAAAATAGAGACCTCATTTGATATAGAAACTATCAATTCCATAAAAGGATATCAACCAGATATAGATCCTATTTCAGAATTTTCGAAAATGATATTAGATGAAGCTTATAAAGATTAATATCTAAAATGTCAAAACTTAAACTATTTTAAAAAAACAATGAATATATAAAGACCTTAAAAAAGGTCTTTTTTTTTATTTTTTAAAAATAAATTAAATTTTACATGAAGAAGACAAGTAAAATATACGTAGCTGGACATACTGGACTTATAGGATCTGCTATTGTTAGAAAGCTTAAAGAAGAAAAATATAAAAATATATTAATTTTCACATCAGAAGAATTGGATCTTAAAAACAAAGATGATACAGAAACAATGTTTAGATTAGAAAAACCAGAATATGTATTTCTTGCTGCAGCTAGAAGTGGTGGGATTTATGATAATAATATTAAACCAGGGGAATATCTATACAATAATATTACTATTCAGACAAATGTTATAGAAGCAGCTAGAAAATATGGAACAAAAAAACTAATCTTTCTGTCATCATCCAATGTCTATCCTAAGATATCTGAACAGCCTATTAAAGAGGAATATCTTATGACATCATCTATAGATCCAGCAAATATATCATATGCTATTGCTAAAATAGCTGGCATAGAAATGTGTAGATCATATAGAAAACAATACGGGAGTAATTTTATTTCTGTTATCTCTTCTAATGTTTATGGCCCGAATGATAATTTCGATATTCCATCTTCTCGTGTTATACCATCTTTTATTCGTAAATTTCATGAAGCTAAGATACAAGGAATTACTACTGTTGAGATATTAGGGGATGGAACCCCTTTGAGAGAATTTCTTTATGTAGATGATTTAGTAGATGCTCTTATTACTATAATGCATAAATATAATTTACCTCAACCAATAAATGTAGGTTCTGGATATGATGTTCCTATAAAATTTTTAGCAAAAATGATTGCTGATATTATAGAATATAAAGGAGAATTATTTTATAATAAAGAATATACAAATGGACCCCAAAAAATACTTATGGATTCCTCAAAAATTAGAGAATTAGGATGGGAGCCTTATACATCTTTGGAAGAGGGAATAAAAAATACATATAATTGGTTTGTTGAAAATTACGAAAAGATAAGAGGATAATTTTCCAATTTCCCTAAAACTTTTATCATCTAAAAATATAAAAAAATAAATAAATACAAATTTCATTAAATATAATAATTATTTATAAATGATAATATTATGATAATAATAGAAGGTCCAGATGGGTCAGGAAAATCAACTTTAGTTAGATATTTAAAAGATAAAACAAAATATAAAATTGTTAAGCCATATTATCCAAAAGTAAATCAATTATCTTATTATTTACATACCCCCCCTTTATATTATGGTCATTTCTTAGAAAGATACTATATAAGTGAGATTGTATATCCTAAATTTAAAGAAGGAAGAAAAGTTATGGCTCCTTGGGGTCAATTTCAAATAGAAGCTGCCATTCTTCCTTATGCTCCGGTTATATTGTATTTACGTCCCGAAAAAGAAACTATTATCAGAAATATTAGAAATAGGGGGGATGACTATATCAGTGAACATGAAGTTGATATAATGCTTAAAGAATATGATGATACAATAAATAAATCTTTTATTCCTGTTATTAAATATGATTTTGAAAAGGATAACATAAATTCAAAAATAGAAGAATCCTTTAATATTCATAATATATATGATTCTCGATGTAAAGATTTAAGAAAATATCTATATTCCGGGTCTAACAGAAAAGGAGGTATTATGATTGTAGGAAGTGATCCAAGTAATAGATCAGTTGGAAATGGATATATTAGAGGATTTCTTTCTGATAAAGGATCTAGTATGTTTCTTCATAAAGTACTATATGAAGCAGGAGTTTATAATCATGTAATGCCATATTTTACAAATTTTGGGAAAGGTTTTAGTGATGATAAAGATAAAATAGATGCTATTAGAGAAGAAATAGAAATTATTCAACCAAAGAAAATTATTGTTCTTGGAAAAGGAATTTCAAAAAAAATAGGGGTAGATTGTGAAGAAATAGAACATCCTTCTTATGTAAAAAGATTTAGTTATAATAATTATGATTGGTATATTGAAAAAATAAAAAAGTTAATAATATGAGAATAAGTAGAGTTATATTAGAATCTTTTAAAGACCTTAAAGAAAATGGTGCAGTAGTTTCTTCTAAAAAGTGGCAAGCTATTGATTCGCTTGATAATCTTTATGAGGTGATTAATAGATATCTACAGATGGACATGCCAGAAACTAAAGAAGAATTAGCAAAGGAATGTATTGCCGATTTACCATGGGCAGAAAATCACTTTAAAGAAAGGATAAATCCTAATGGAAATCATAACCCGGGTTATGAGTACCAAAATTGGCCTTATTACAAAGTTAATAAAGAAGATAATGATAAAAAATTTCGTAAAGAAGGAGGAATCTTCTTTTCACATACCTATATGGAAAGATTTTGGCCAGATACTTCAATAAGAGGAACCGGAAAGATGGGATATACTTATGGTAATTTTAACGACACTATAGAAAAACTAAAAAAAGATCCCGGTACTCGTCAAGCTTTCTTTTCTATATGGCATCCACAAGATCAAAAAGATCATGGAGTTAGAATTCCTTGTACGATAGGATATCACTTTCTTATTAGAGGAGGAAAACTTCATATTGCATATCTTATTAGAAGTTGTGATATATTTAGACATTTTAAAAATGATATTTACATGACAATAAGACTTGCACAACATGTTAGAGATGAAGTAGATCCATCTCTTAAACTTGGACAAATGAATATGTGGATTGGATCACTTCATTGCTGGGATAAAGAAAGACCTCTTCTTGATTTAATGATACGTAAATATGAAAGAATTAATTAAGCCTCCTCTACCAGGAAAAGTCCTTAATATTCTTGTTTCAGAGGGGCAAGAAATTAAAAAAGGACAAGTTTTGTTTATTTTGGAAGCTATGAAAATGCATAATGAAATCTTTTCAAATTTTGATGGAAAAATTTCAAAAATTTTTATTAAAGAAGAATCAACAGTTTCAATTAATACCAATATTTTAGAAATAGAAAAATTATAAATTATGAAAAACTATTTTTGGAGTTTAAAAAATGATTCGGAAGATAACGAAAAATCAATTAGTCCGAAAAAAACAGAATCAAATCATATCTATTTTTATTCTGACATAGATCATAGTTCTTGTTTAGAACTAAACAAGATGTTAGAAGAAAAAGTAGATGAGCTTTTATTTATTTCTATGAGAAATGATTTAAGAAAAGATTATGGAAAACCTAAATTATATCTACATATTAATTCATTTGGCGGGGTTATATTCTCTGCTATCTCTTCAATGGATACAATTTTAAGATTGAGAAATAAAATTGATATTATAACAATTGTTGAGGGGGGAGTAGCTTCAGCTGGAACTCTTATATCAATTGTGGGTACACATAGATGGATAACATCTAATTCGTTTATGCTTATACATCAATTATCATCCGGACTTTGGGGTAAGTATAAAGACCTAAAAGATGGTGTCCAAAACTGTGATAAATTTATGGAAATGATTAAAAACATCTATGCAAAATATACTAGTGTACCCCCGGAAGAAATTGATCAGATATTAGATCATGATTTATGGTGGGATGCTAATAAATGTTTAGAATTAAAATTAGTTGATAAAATAATATAATAATGTTTTATAATATCCTTATTATAAAAAATTTATATAAATTTTAAATAACATGTGTGGAATAGTAATAACCCCGAATGAAAGAAAAATAAGTATTACTGAGCATAGAGGTATACAAACTTCTGTTAAAGTAGTTGATGGATGGAATTATGCTCATCATCGTTTACCTATTCAAACACTAGAAGATGACAAATGGCAACAACCTATTCCTATTAGAAATGGTTTTTTCTTTCTATTTAATGGGGAAATATTTAACTATGATAAATCTAAGTATGATAATGATGTAGAATATATTCAAGATTTTTTAAATAATGTAGATACTTTAGAAGAGTTAATCCATGAGATGAATACATGGGATGGATTTTGGGCCTTAGTTATATCAGATGGGTATGATACTTTTGCATGTACAGATCCTTTGGGTAAAAAACAACTATACTATAATATTAATACCCAAGAAATTTGTAGTGAAATTAAAGGATTAACTCAATCAGGAGTTATAGATAAAACATTTGTAAGTATTGTTAATAAATGGGGATATAATACAGATGATAGAACTATATATGAAGATGTTAGAAGAATCATGCCTAATAAATTTTATCACTTTGTTAAAGGGGAAAAAGCTTATACAAGTGTTGATCATTATTATGATTGGAATAAAAATATTCCCGATAAATCTATTCATGATCTTATAGAAGAATCAGTTAAACGTAGGCTAATATCAAAAAAATATAAGATATCTACTCTATTTTCCGGTGGATTGGATAGTACTATAATTCTCTATTTTTTAAGAAAATTAGATGCTGATTTTGATGTCTACTCTATTAAAAATGAAATGGATGGTGAATATATTAAATTCATGGAAAAAGAATGGAACTTAGATCTAAAATTTCTTAATGTAGACCCAGATAATATCCCAATAGAAGAGAAAATGAAAATTTATGATATAAATGAATCTATGATTGATCTTGGGTCAGTAATTCCTCAATATTATCTCTTTAAAGATATCAAAAATAAAATTGTACTAACCGGAGATGGATCAGATGAATTATTTTCTGGATATAGAAGAGCAAAAGTTTATGACTCACAAAGATCAGATCTATTTCAAGAATTAACATTCTATCATCTTGTAAGAATTGATAGAATGTCTATGTATTTTACTATTGAGTGTAGAACTCCATTTTTAGGACATGATGTTATAAAAAAATCTTTAACTATTCCTTGGGAAAAAAGAATAGGAAAAAAAATACTTAAGGAAGAATTTAAAGGTCTTATACCGGATGAGATAATTAATAGAGATAAGAATCCTTTAAAAATTAAAGATATTAGAGATGATAAAATTGGATATAGGAATTACATAATTAAAGAATATTTAAATCATCTTAAATCTAAAGATTTATAAAAATTCTATATCTTTTGTACCATAAAACTTTATTTATACATATACATATAAATTAGAAATAAATAATATCACTAAAATATTAAGCTATGTATGATTGGACACACACAAATGTAAAAATGACAGATATAAGAAAACTTTCGGAATTTTATATCTTTACAATAGAAGATCCAAATTCTGAAGTTAATAATCAAGTTCTTATGGTCAAAGATAAAATATTTGAGGAAAGACTCAAAATGTACTTTTTAAAAGACCCAAGTAAAATAACAAGGGAAGAGATTCTTTCTGTTAAATGGAATATGTATATAACAAAAGGATTTTATGTTAAAATTAAAATGGGTAATAAAGAACCAGAAGTATTTAACATGGATCCTAATAAATTTTATGTCTCTTATTTAGAAATAGCAGGTCCTTTAGGGGCATTTTGTAATATAATAAAAGATAGAGAAAATCATCAATAAAAATAAAAATAAAAAAAATGAATCCGAAAGACTTAAAAACCGCTAATAGTAATAAAGTTCAAGCTCCTCCAATTACCCCCGATATGTTAAGAAATTCAAGGAATGTTGTTTGTGAATGTGGAGGAATGATATTTACTGAAAAATTATTCTTTAAGAAAATCTCTTCTATATTATCTCCTACTGGAAGAGAAGAAATAGTTCCTATGCCAATTATTATTTGTGATAAATGTGGAAAAGTTCCTTCTGTTTTTGATACAAATAATATTCTTCCTGATGAGATAAGAGCTAAATCCTCTATTATAAAAGATGAAAAATAAAAAACAAAAATAAATAAACCTAAAAATTAAATACTATGAATGAAAATTCTTTTTACAAAGTTATTGTTAAAACCGAATATGAAGGAAATAAGGGGAAAATGAAAACTAGAAGAGATGAGTATATTGTTGAGGGGGTTTCTCCAACAGATGTTGAAGCTAAGATAACAAAAGAGCTCACTGGATATGATTTCGAGATAGCTCAAATTACTCTTACAAAAATTGTATCAATTGTTAGATAATTTAGAATAATTAATAATTTTAGTTGATAAATATAATATAATCAACTAAAATTATTAATTATAAAAATGTACGATGGTTCTAAATTTAAATTTAGTGAAGTATTTAGTAACTCTGATACAGGTAAAACTAGTGGAAGTGGGTTTATAGGTGTTATAATGGGATTAGTTTCTATTTTAGGGTTTATAGCATCTCTTATTGGATGGTGGTTAGGAAAACCTGAGACACTAGAAATTTTCGATAAATCCCTTCAAATAGGTCTTTTATCTGCTGCACTATTAGGAGTTAGAAAATTTTCTGGTACACTTATGAGCTCAAAAGGATTTAAAAAAGAAGTATCAGTAGAAGAGCTTGAAGAAAAAGATAATAAGTCTGAATCCGAAAGAGGATAAAGATGCCTAATAATTATGACTTTAGTAATATAAGAGATTTAAAAACAGTTGAAGTTAATCCAAAAGGATGGATATCCCCCCTCTTTGTTGAATATGGGTCTAATCTACATGGAGGGGTTCCTTCCTATTTTTGGAGAGTAAAAGGAACGCAACATACATTTATTATCCCAATTTTAAGAATGGACTTTTTAAGTAAAGGAGACTATGTTAAACATTTCGAAGAAGTTTTAGAAAATTTCAGAGAAGACTATTTAGAATGGGAAAGAGAAGATTTTTATTTAGATTGGATGAAAGAATATAAAGAAATATTTCAGTATTTTATAATTAAATAAGATTATACTCAATAATAAAATTTTTATGTAAGAAAATATTAACATGAAATATAAGGAGAAAAAATGGAGAATAAAAGATTTTTTTACTAAAAGAAAAATAAACGAAGATGAAGAAGATAAGAAAGAGTTAAAAAATTCAGACTCTTCTCCTTATATAGTAGAAATTAAAGATGTCACAATTAAAAAAATTAATATAAAAAAGTAGTACTAATAAAAGAGAAAAAATGGAAAATGATAAGCCTAGATTTTTTCAGTTTTTAGCTTCTGAACGTAGAGGCGAAATTCTTGTTTTTGATAGAATTGAGGAAGAAGATGGGGTTATCTATGTATGCTTTAAAGATGGATCTAGATGTAATGAAGAATTAATATTGCCTCTTAATGAGAGAAAGTGGTCTAATCAACTTATGGCAGAAATAGAGAGCCCAAATAATTGTTGGACTTTTAAAGAAGAATGGGTGGGAAGACAAGAAGAGAGAAGAGAAAGAGATGCTGATGGAAATATGCAAATAGTTCAGCCTTTTATTCCAGGTAGAAAAAAAGTAACCCCCATTCCTCCTAAGCTTACTACTTCTTCTTTTGGCCAAATAAAGAATTATTCTAATGGGGATAGTGATAATATTACCCCAGATAAAAAAACTCAGCAGCAAGCAAATGGCAAAGAATTTGAGGGGGTTATAAATGATCCTGTATGGATAATGATGGAGAAAGCAAAAAAGTTCGATACTTCTATTAGTATGAATTTAGTAATATCTCTTCCATCTAAATCCCTATATGATGTAGCAGAAGAGTCTTTCGAAAATGGGGGAGATAAAGTTATTGAATATATAATTAGAAATTTAGATGATAATAAGCTAAAAGATAGTCTTAGAAAAGCTCTTAAAGAAGCTTATAGTGAGGAATTTAATAAAGATGATAATGAGTCAATTTATTTATAGGATAGAAAAATTATTCAATAATATATAAATAAAAATATCTAACGTGAAAAAAGTTATTTTAGAAAATGAATTTCAGAAGATAATACTAAATAGTAATAGATATTATATAGAGAATAAGTATGACCAAGTATGCGTATTACCTTATACTATTGATAATGGTCTTTTAGATAAAATAGGGGTAATTGAAATATGGAATGAAGAAGAGAAAGAGAATGCTTTAACACTTTTAACAGACTATCTATCTAAAGATGATGAAACTAACCTAGTAGGAGCAAATAGAATCTTATATTCAATAATAGGAATTAATATTAAAGATGCATCTAGATGGATGTATTTAGGAAGCTTATTTAATAGTTTATTTTCCCTTTCCCCACTAAAAATTTATTCTGTTAATCTAACAGATATAAAAATTGAAGAAAATGTTTTGGACCTTGATAAAAAAAGAAATTTTAAATTTGTTGACTCTTCTATGGTAACACAAACAGATGATATTTTATTTTTAGGAGCTTTCAATAGACTATTTAATTTTTTCTATACTAATTCTATAAAGTAAAATTTTAAATTTATTAAAACAATTTAATATGAATAGAAGAGAAAGAAAAGCAATGGAAAAAAGACTTGGATTAGATAAATACAAGAAAAATCTTCCAAGAAGTGTAAAATTCAAGATGATGAGAGAGAATATCATAGAGGGAAAGAAAAAACAAGCTCAGATGAAAGAAATAATTAGGGTTCAAAAAGATAGGAAAAATGATGATATTGCTTCAGCTAGAATTTCTTCAATTGCAACTGATCTTATCATCAATAAAGGCATGGATTGGGTAAAAGCTCATGAAGAAGCTGTTAGAATATATAAAGAAGAAACAGAATCTACTACCGAGAAATAATATGAAGTTCTACATAACCATTGAAGGAATACCAAAACTAAAAAGGTCTTTTTTAAATTTAAAACTATATTCTATTATTAGTATTTCAAATATTCTCAAGGAATATAATTATTCCTATGATACTATAGATGAATATGGGATTTTTATAGTTAATAATAGAATAATAGAATTAATAAATACTTATATAAAGTCTAAAAGAATAAGGGGAATTATCTATTCTAATGAATTTTTAAATAAAAATGCTATTGAAAATTTATTCGACTTATTAGAACCAATAGAAAAAATAAGAGATATAGTTTTATTAGATGACTATAATGTTCCTAAACTCGAAGAATTCTATCCATACTTTAATGAAATTATCTTTTTCCCATCTGTTAAAAAAGTAAGAATAATAGAGTGTAAACCTATTAATAAATATACAGAATGGAATAAATAATCTAATTTATATCAAAAATTATAAAAAATTTAACATCAAAAAACATAGTTTTCGAACTATGTTTTTTTATGATTAATTATCTAATCTGTTAAATTTTATACTTTATCTGGCTTATATTTTAATATACATGAATATATAAAATAAAAAGTATAGCATGGGGGAAGAGATAAACAGTAAAATAGAACAAAAAATTGATAAAATTGCTAAAAGTATAGAAGATACTGTAGAATTTATATATCAATATACTAATAATGAGTGTTTTAGAATAGAGGTTAACAAACTATATAATACACTTGTTAGAGGGGAAACTAAATGGAGTGATGCAAAAAAAGGGAGAAAGGATATAGATAATCTTAAGAGTTTATCCACTTCAGCTGCTATAAGAGTATGGAGAGAAAAATTAGAAGAGTCTAAAGAGTTAATAAAAAGATGTCTTCATAATTCCTATGCAAAGAGTATTAATAGTGAAATAGGACAACAAAAACCTAATAATATCTCTACAGATTTCCCCCCATCTTCTGATAGATCCCCATTTGATAGAAGACTTGATCGTCTTTCATATGAAACTGGAATTGCTATATCCCCTTATGATAATAGATTTTCTGATGCTGCAACATCTGGATTCTTTATGAGTTTTGAAACTATTAATTCTGCTAATATAGAAAATTCTGAAAGTATAAAACAGTCTTTAGCACTTAAACAACTTGCAGCATCTAAAGATCCTTTTTATAGAGGGGTTGCTGCGGTTACTAATAGTTATGCGCTTATTAAACTCTTTGGCTCAGATGGGGGAAAAACTCTAGTTGATATGAAAGGAGAAAGAAAGTGGTATGAGATAGATACAACAAATGAAGGCATAATTAACTATTCAAAGAATCCAACAACTACTGCTATAATAAATTGGGGAGAAGGAGATCCTTATGGAAGAACCCCTTATCATTTTAGTGATTTTGTATTTTGTAAATATTGGAACATTGTTCCAAATAACAGAATGATAACTCTTAGAAGATATCCTGCTCCTATTATTGATAATCTAAAATTCCCTGGAATGGATGGATTTACAGGATCTGGATCTGCAGCAAGTAAATCAGATGATGGAGCAGATAAAGATGCTAAAAATCAAGATAATGGTTTTGGGAAAAATCTACAAAACATTTCTAGTGAGTCGACATCAAATAACGAAGAACAAGGCTCGGGAAAGAAAATATCTTTCCCTCCTATGGCTACTGCAATAACCTATTTTGGCGAAGGAACAGATAATAAATTATCAGATATTTTAAAATTCACTACTGGTTTAAATTGGGGGGATACTGAAGCTAACATATGGGAGGTTCAAACTCAGAGTAACCCCGAATTAGACTCTGGCCCTGCAGGTCTTTTTGGCGGGTTAGCATCAATGGCAAAGAGACTTAATATATGGACAGGAAATTTTGATACCAATGCTCTTCTAAATGAAGGGAACCTTCCACCAGATCCATATAAAGATGGCCCTTATGAAAATAGAATAATAGGACCAGTAAATGCTATTACATCAGTTAAGAGAAGAGAAAGAGGTATCAAATATGAAAATAAAATTTCTCTTAAGTTTCACTATGTTGCAAGACCTATAGGTGGTATAAACACTAAAGCAGTTCTTTTAGACATAATATCTAATTTTTTAATTATAGGATCTGCTTCTGCAATGTTCTGGGGCGGGCAGCATAGATTTATGGG
>ERZ795052.4796-NODE-4796-length-13649-cov-3.816831_pt1 | contig 13649 bp, 8 predicted proteins | sample MGYA00375136_ERZ795052 | MGnify/ENA primary metagenome ERZ795052 (study PRJEB30181, sample SAMN05720156) | activated sludge metagenome | isolation source: Anaerobic digester | place: Japan | collected 2015-05-26 ... | reverse complement strand
ATTTCATTGAGCGCTGCTAAAATTTTAGCTGAATTATTTGCCTTTGAAACGACAGGAAGCAACATTTTTTCATGATGTAGAATGTCTTCAGAAATTTTATCAATTTGAGGTATGAGTTCAGCACATTTATTCAATCTCATTATTGTGATACGGTTTACATTATCTTTTGCTTTAAAAGTAAAGTAAAGAGCTGATAAGAAGAAAAATAAAGATATGCTAAGAAAGAAAAGAGCTGCAGAGAGATAGTGAAAATTTTTTTTAATACGTGCTGTCCATCTTATATGCTCTGGAGCAAGAGAAATTTTGACTGATGCTTTTCCGGTAGATTGGAGAGCCAATCCCAGAGCCGTATTTAAATCTGGCTGAATAGATTTCTGAGAATCTCCAATCCCAAAAATTTCAACCTGCACTCCCGTGTAATTTACCCTTATGAAATCAAGCAATCCCCCTGTCTCAGCACCCCCCCCACTGAGCCAGATTTTCATGATTTCTTTCTCTGCAAAATCTGGACTTTCATGTTGGCGCCATTGTTCAATCACATTATTCAACTCTGCGAGTAGAAGGTTCGCCACTTTTGTCATCGAATCATCTTTCTTTGTAAAATCTATTTTTAGTTTAGCTTTTTCCTCTTCAGATTTTGTGATATCAAGTCCTCTGGTTTCAGCAATAGCTTTTGTAAACTTTTCAGCTCCAAAACTAAGACTATTTATTGATAATATCTGTGTGCCAGCAAAGATTATTACTATTGAGTTTTCTGCACCTATATCAAGAATAATTTGTAAACTATCTACATTTTTTATTTCAGGGTGTAAAAAAAAGAGTGCATTCACCAAAGCGGTACTGTTCATTGTAACATCGGACGGTATCACTCCAGCCCTGTCAAGGATTTTTAAGCGTTCAAAGACAAGTTTTTCCCTTGATATTCCAATCAAGACAGGATTTTTCCTGCTGAGTTTTGGCGGCATTACATAGTAATCATAAATAAAGCTTTCTTCTGATATACCTGAAAGCTGAGTCGTTTCATATGCTATCATATCCTTTAAAGCTTCTTCATTAACGGGAGGAAAATCTCTAACCTGTACTGTAGAAATATACTGTGGGAGACCTATACACACATCAAGATTTTTCCAGTTAGCCTGATTTAACCATGCTGAAAGACTATGGCTTAATTCTTCTTCGTCTAAAATACCTTCTGCCCGCAATTTTAACCTTCTGAGGCTTGAAATACTGATATTGTCTTGCTCTTCCTTTAACTCGAGTGCTTTAATACTTCCTGAGCCTATATCAAGCCCTATTACTCTATTTCTGGATTTTTTGAAGAAATTCATCTAAGTAAAAAAAAGTAGAAAAATTATATTTTAAATTCAGTCTTTTATAAGCACTGTATTGCCTGCATTGTCTATAATCGTAGCGGTAACAAAAATTATAAGATGCAAAGGCTGCTTGTTTACACTATTTTCTCCAAACAACTGCTTAATTAATGGTATTCTCCCAAAAAATGGAATACTATTTTCGTCATATTGCCTCGTTTCAGTTATCATTCCGCCAAGTACTATTGTTTGTCCACTCCTAACGACAGCTTTGGTTTCAATTTCACTTTCGCTTGTTCTTGGAAGTCTGGCTGTGATATATTCATCGAACTGAATGAACTCTCTTATATTTGGTTTTAGATCTAAGATTACGTTTTTACCGTCATATCCAATGGAAGGCTTCACTTCTAAATTTATACCGAGTTCTAGTTCTTGCACATCGCCAGTAGGGACAGGTTGAGTAACAGCAACTCCTCCCTCATTAGGAACAGTTTCAAGTTCATATTCCTCAAAATAGCGCAACGTTTGGCCACGTCTAATTATGGCTGTCTGATTATTTAATACGGTTACTCGTGGAGAACTTATAGTTCGAGCTGATGTTTTTTCGTCAATTGCATGAATTACAAGTTCATATTCCCAATTATCAATAACGCCTCCAAGTTGCAAGTTCCCGGTATTTGGAAAATTACGCAACAAATTATTTGTTATAGTTTGGAGTTCTTTTGGTTTGTTTGGATTTTGTCTTTGTATCGTCTGAAGATTAACTCCAAGTTCAACAAGATCCTGTTGTGAAATTGTCAAAAATCTTGCCTCGATAAGAACCTGTTTAATTTCCGTGTCAAACTCCTTTAAAAGTTGTTCAACCATTCTTATATTTTCCCTTGTGTTTTTTACAAGCAGTAAATTTCTATTCTTATATATTTTAAAAAGTGCCCCTGGTTGATTAAAAGAAACAAAATTTGCAATCACATCATCAAGTTCATCAGTTCCCCCTACACCGGCTCCCATACCACCACTATCATCGCCCGCACCACCACCTCCAGCAGTCGGTGCATCATCACCAATCACCGGTATCAACCCATTTTTCAGCTTAAAAATTGCTGTTTCAAGTTTAGGACTACTTTCATCATTAGGAGTTGCGGCAGTAACCCATATTACATTGTCGCTTAAATGAAAGGCTATTCCCATATTTCTTGCAATATAACTTAAAAGTTCTTTTAATGGTACATTGTTGACTTTAACAGTAAGGGAATTTTGAGAAGACAAAGCATTGTCAGCAATTATATTAAGCCCATCAATTTTATTTAGGGCCATAATAATTTCCTGAACACTTGCATTTGATATGTCCATATTTACAGGTTTATTGATTAATTCTTCCATTGGACCGACTGGAATATTAGGTGTTGTATCAGCTCCATTTATTACGATCTGCTGACCGTATGTTTTTGGAAAAATAAGCCTATCTTCTACGTCGATCATGGCATGTCTTTCTGTTTTATCTTGTTGTCTTTCGAGTTCCTTTTGTAATATCAAGTGTTCTAATTCTGCGATTTTTTCTGAAACTTTAGAAATAACTGACTGCTTATCTTTTAACGGAAGAAGGCATTTGTAAGCGGAAAGATAATCTTCCTTCTCCTGCATTTTAATTGCTGTTTCAAGTAGTTGATATTGAACTTCTTCAGGAACATCAGGTTCTTTCAGGGCGGAGTTTAATTCTTCAATAGAATTATTAACACACGATGTGGATATTAAAATAAAAAAAATGCTTACTAAGAAAAAATAAATAAATCGATTTTGATTTTTTTCTATCCTCTTTTCAAATGGCATAAAATCTCCTAATTAGGCTCCCAGACTCCATCTTCCCATTTTCCTCTGCTCATAAAAAAATTACCCAGAAAACCAACGTTCAAAACAGGTGCTGCAGAATTTGGTATAGGCTTACTGGGGGAATACATCTTAAGATTTTTCACGTGCCAATAACATCTGATAACAGGAAATAGGCTTGGATCGTATCCCTGTCCCAAAGGATGCGTATCATCCCCACCTTGAAGAAGCTGAATCCTTTTTAATTGCGCCCAGGTATAAGGTGATGTCAATCCAGATCCGGTGAGATTCCAAGTACATTCAGCATCTGTAAATTCATAAAAATAACTAACATTCCCTACTGTTGTATTAGGATTTACATGCAATCCTGTATTTCCCTCCCGATCATAAGCTGTAGAATGTTGTTCATCTATTCGCGCAAGCCATGCATTTGCAGGTGTATCTTTATCGTTACCATCGGAAGGACACTGATAACATTTTGTAGCTTTTATATAATCCGGATAAAGAAGAGAAACCCAACCCACATCGCCATCACTATTATCACCTTTATAAAGATTAATAGCTAATCCTATCTGTTTTAGATTAGCCATACATGCACTTTCGCGTCCTTTTGCCCGTGCTTTATTCAGAACAGGAAAAAGCAATCCTGCAAGAATAGCAATAATCGCAATTACTACGAGCAACTCCACCAAAGTGAAATTCCTCTTTTTAACAAAAACGATATCGCCAATCATAAGTAATTTTTACCCTTAAATTCTGTTAATATACTATTAACGTATTTGTTCTACAAATTATTTTTGTGTATTTTTATATTTTTTATTTCTTTTTTAAAGATTCTTCTTCTAAATCTTTGAAAGATAATCCGTGAACGGTTTTTTCCCAATAAAATGGCTTTGTAAAAAGTTGGACCAACCCCTTCCATGCACCAAATGAAATCAATACCCAATAAAATGGCATAAGGAAAGAATATGGTATAAGGAAAAAATAACGCCTTTTAAGGCAAGCTAAAAAGTGATATATTACAAAAAGGATATTTGCCAGGACAAGAGCACAACCTATAGTAAAAAATATTATTGATAATGTTGACCAAAATGGATCTTCCCCTATTCCAACATAAAGCAATGGCCAGGCCTTTATCTGCCTACCTAATAATTCAAATCCTTCATATCCTTCCAATGTTGTCTTCTTTATCATGCTTGATAACGTAAGCCCCTTTGAGAGTCCATGAAAAATAAGAGCAACGTAAAAAAGTCCAACAAGCCAATAAAACACATTTATTATCATCATAAAAGAGCTTGCTCCTACACACATATAAAAACCAAAAGTTCCCCATAATCCAAGAGACTTGAAAGTCTTGAGGGGGTATCTCATATGCGCAAGGTGTGTTTGTAAAAAACCTTTTACCCATCTTGAACGTTGACGAACCCAGTTCCATAATTTCGAATTTGCCTCTTCCCATGTGGTAGAATCCAATAAACACGTCTTATATCCTTTGGCATAAATTCTAATTCCTAGTTCGCAATCTTCTGTAACGTTAAAAGGATCCCAGCCGCCAAGTTTTTTCAATATGTTCGTCCTAAAATGATTTGAGGTTCCTCCCAGGGGAATCGGAATATTCATAACTTCAAGACCAGGTAAGAGCAAATCAAAGGTTGTACTATACTCTATTGTGAACAATTTCGTCAATAAATTTTGCTTTGGATTATAATAATTCAATTTAGCCTGAACGCAAACATAGTTTTCAGGTAATTTTTTAAACAAAATAAATGCCTTCTTAAGCTGATCCGGCTCTGGCCTGTCCTCGGCATCATATATAACGCAAAATTCTCCGCGGGCACGTTCAAGTCCAAAATTGCATGCCCTCGGTTTCGTTTTGGGAAGACAATCAGGAATTATAATCTTCTCAAAATATGGTGGTAATTGACATAGATTTAACACCGAAATTGTAGCCGTATCATCTTCCTCAAGCAGAAGTTTTACGTCTAATTTTTCCTTGGGATAGTCAAGCTTTTCAAGGTAAAAAACAATTTTATCTGCTATATTTGCTTCTTTATAAAGTGGGACCAATATCGTATATACAGGCAATTCTGATTCATGCAATTTAGCAATTTCATCAGCTGTAACCTTTCTCTCTCCTCTTCCTGAAAGAGAAATAAAAACAGCGGCACCACGAAAAAAAGCAGCGCAAAAGTACCAAAATGACACATAAAATGTAATAAGGCAAAGAGAAATATCCCAACGATATGCAAGTAAAAAAATTAATCCGCCAGCAATAGATAGATAAAATAAAACTTGCCACCACCGAAATGTTATGTAAGAACAATATTCTCTGTGTTTCTTTATAAAATTTGCTGTAATATTATCAAGATTCAAAATTTCCCCTAAAAAAGAAAAGAATTCCAAATTTGAAAAATAAAAGTTTTAGAAAAAAGAATATAACATAATAAATTTCAAAAACAATTTTTTTTTCAGAAATTGCGTTATTGTTTTCGAAGATTATATTTTGTATAAGGTTAAAAACGAAATCATTTTGAATTTTATTTTATGATGCAAATATCGTATAGAAAAATATTGATTTTCTCCTTTTTTATTCTTTACAATTATATATATGTATTCGCTCAAGAAAAGCTTAATCAGCAGTCTCCTGATTTAGAAAACATAAAAGAACAAAATAATTCTAAAAATGAGCAAATAATTGAGTTTTTTCATGATGCAAAATGGTTCTCAAAAGAGTGCGGAGCTCTTCAGGTAGAACTCCAAAAAGATGAAATGGGGGGAACGTCTGCGATTTTCGCAAACTCATCATCAATCCTCGTATATCTTGAAAAACAAAGAAATACTTTTCGCCCCAATAGATATGTATTTAATAAAAAATTTTTGAACTTTGATGTCACTTTTGAATCTGAGCAAACAGAACCTATAAAATGTTGTATATTTCTGAAAAATTCTGATGGTTTATGGTATCAAAGCAGGACAATATTTAATGTGAAACCCGGCATAAAACAAACCCTATCCGTCGACACAAGCACAAAATCAATGGAATTACAACCGGAAGGTCACTATTCCGTATGGAATTGCCTCGATAAAGCCACAACGATATCATATGGCATTCACATTTTCGACTCTCTTTCAAGAAAAATAAAAGTCTCTATAAGTCAACCCTATTTTAGGGACGAAATTCAAGAATCAGAACTTTTCATAAATAACCTGGACTTTCCAGAGAATGTAGAACAAAACTCAACTTTTGAAGCAAAATTTTCATTATCAAAAGATTATTTTAATCCTTTTGACCCTGATGAAATAAGTGTCGATGCCATAATAGTTCAACCAAATTTCAAGGAAATAAAAAGACCAGCCTTTTTCACTAGAGAATATCAGAGTTCAATAAATTTGAATCTTCAAATTAGAACTCCGTATGGAGCGCCTTACTGGGCCTTCAGATTTGTTCCAGAAAGTCCTGGCATATATAAATTCAAAATTATTGCAAAGGATAAAGATTTGTCTATAGAAAGTTCCTGGCGATCCTTTACTTCAATTGAATCAAATCGTCCAGGTTTTATAAGAGTTTGTGAAAATGACAAACGATATTTTGAATTTACCAATGGCAAATTCTTTTACCCTATTGGTTTTAACATTCATTCCGTAAAAGATGTCAGAAGCGAAAAAAAACTCAATCTCGGTTACATACCAGATAGAGGAATATATGCATATCAGGAATATTTTGATGCCATGGCTGCAAATAATTTAAATAGTGTGGAAATTTGGATGGCTGCATGGTCATTTGCAATAGAATGGACTTTTGCTAGAACAGATTACTATGGCCTCGGTAGGTATAATTTATATAACGCATGGAGGCTCGATAATGTACTCTCATATGCAAGAGAAAAAGACATAAAAATACATTTAGTTCTTGATAATCACGGAAAATTATCCAGCCATTGTGATCCCGAATGGAATGATTCCCCCCATAATAAGAACAGAGATTTTGCAATAGCTGATAATGCAATGCTTTCCCACCCAAGTGAGTTCTTTTATAATCAGGAAGCCGAAAACTATTATCTAAAGAGAAACCGCTATATTGCTGCGAGATGGGGCGCTGATCCAAATATTTTTGGGATTGAATTCTGGAGTGAAATTGACCTTATTACTGACATAAAAAAAACATATGATGATAATACGAGTGTCAATTGGCATAAAAAAATGTCAGAACAACTTGACTCTTTCGGGATAAGAAACCTCTTGACAACTCATACCTGTGGTGATTATAATCACCCTATAACATATAGAAAATATTATGAAGAAATACCTCTAATCTCTTATATTGTTGGTGATGCATATAGAGACCATACACCAATAGTTGAACATATGAAAAGACATACTCAAACACTCAAGTTCTTTAATAAACCTCTTCTCATAACTGAATATGGAGGTTCTCCACAAGGAGCCGCCTTCAATAAACTGGAAGCTGATTTGCACGGTGGAATTTGGGCATCTTTTTTTCTTGAACAGGCAGGAACCCCATTTCTATGGTGGCATGACTTCATTCATGACAAAAATAAATATAAACATTTTTATGGATTTTCGAAATTTATTTCAGATATTGACCCCCGAAATAAAAATTTTCGGTTCAGAGAAATTAGCATTTTTAATGTAACAGACAATACTAACTCTCCTGATTTGGGATGCCTTGCTGCAGGAAATCAAAAAGAACATTATGCATGGATATATCAAAAAAATTATATGGAATTTTATCCCTCAAAACCAGAAGAAGAACCTGACATAAAAAATAAAAAAGTTTCCTTTGAAACAATGATGCCAAGCTCCAAGTATAGAATTGACTTCTTTGATACGTTAACCGGACAATTAATAATCTCTCAATTGATTCCAACTGATAATTCTGGTTTTTTAAGTATAAATATACCCGATTTCAAAGTTGATGTAGCTTTAAAAATCCGTCTAAACGAATGAATAAACTAATTGAAAAAATAAATATAATACTAAGATATCCTGCCTTAGTATTCTCATTTCTCTTTTTCTCCTACTTCCCTTTTTTAAAAGCTGAGTGGCATGAAAACGACGCAGAATACCTACTGGAAATTGAACAGGATGAGACTTCAGATAGCATCATAAAGATTAATCTGCAAAATTTGATTTTTCCATCAGGAATAGAGAATGGAATCACTGCGAGAAACGAAAATGGTGAAATTTTACCATTTCACCTGGATAATTCTTCTCAAATTTTATTCGTAAAAAATGACTCAAAGGAAAATATTTTTGTATATTTTGGGTTTAAAAATAAACACTCTTTCTCAAATTGGAATGAAAATGAAAATGGTCCTATACCTGAAACTACAAAACTTCAGCTTAGTATGACGAGAGCATGGTTCGACAATACGAGGGAAGATGAAATTATAAAAAACGACGATTACATAAAATATCTGGAGATAAAAAAAATCAATGACCAATTAAAAATTCTTCAAAGGGAATTGAAAAGCTCTAAAAATATCCAGAATAGGACTCCAAAAGCCATTACAGAAGAAGAAATAAAAAAAATAGCAGATAAGATAAAAGCATTAAAAGATGAACTCTATGATAAATCCAAAGAACTTGGACTCTCTGAACAAAAAATCACAGCTTTTAGAAATAAAGAAGAAGCTCTCGAAAATAATTTTAATACAAAAAACCGTGATAGGAAATTTGAAACAAAAGCTCTAAATGAAATACTCCTCACTCCAGAAATTATACCAGACAAAAGAAGAGAATTTGCGTGCAGAGTAACTGGAGTGTTTAACGTGGAAAAAGAGGATACTTACAGTTTTGCCATAAATTCAACCAGTTACTCATTACTTACAATAGATGACATCCCAATCCTTGAATGGAATTATATACATAACAAAAGTAATGATTGGGAAAAAGTAGCGGAAAAAAAGCTTACACCGGGAAAACATATACTAAAATTCTACGCACATATTGGAGAAAAATCGCAATATGCCGCAGCAGCCTGGAAAAAGCCAGGAGAAGATAAGTTCTCAATAATCAAATTTGATGATTTTTATTCGCCACAAGAACTCTCAATAAAATCTTGTTATAGTAAGAATACCAACAAAGTACCTCTTGTAAAAGGAAAATACATCGGAAAAATCTACACCGATAGATTAAATTATTTAAATTTAGCAGATTGCAGTGTTATAACTAATGTAAGTGACATAATCCCGGAATGGAAACTTAATTCTACAAAACTTCATACAGGACTTTCACTTCAATTTTTAGTACAAAATGAAACTAATGACGAATTAATATTATCGTATCCCTCAGAGGATAATACATATGATTTAGAATTCAAAATACCTCTCTCAAAACTTAAGAAAAATGATAGCGTCATATCTCCTGAAATTTTTATGGACTTATCAATTCCACTTTTCCTCTTTGACGATGAGTTACTTGAGATAAATACATCTATCTACTCGCTCGTTCAACAAGAAATAAAAACAATCTTTAAGGTTCAATCTTTCCCGGAAAATGAATTAATATCAAGCTATACAGAATTTCTCGAACTTCCAGCAAAACAACAAACGGGCGATAAAATTTTTTCTTCACCTGAAATAATAAAAAGAAATTTTAAATTAGATGGGAAAAAAATATCTAATCAAGTGATACTTGCTAAATTTTCAATAACAATACCCCCTATAGAAATAAAAGAAACATATATTTCTATCATCCCTCTGGAGCGTTTAAATAACTTTTCATCTGACGGCATATTTCTCACAGATTCTCGAGATAGAAGAATCATTGTTAAATTGCATCGTCCTACATTGTCAGAAAAACGCGAATGGTCCTTTGTAGATTCAATATCAAATGAGTTAAAATTATTCCCAAAAACCCTAATCATCTCAGATGATTTTGGAGTCGAAAATAATACCTTCTTTAAGAATTTATCCACTCATATTGGAAAAACAACTCAATTAGATTTCATAGAATGGAAAAGTAAAAAAAATAATTCAACAATGCTCGCAAATTTGAGTAATGTAATTGAAAAACTAAGAAAAACTGACGCAAAGAGAATAATCATAATACCATCTTCAATGGATACAGTATCGGCCGTATCCGCCAGGACACAATCAAGAATTATTTGTGCGCTACTTCAAACAGCAAGAGAAAATAAAAATGTATCAGAATTGATACTATGTACACCTTTTCCTCAATTGAATACAAATTATATAGAAGAAGAATTTATTAAAAATATAAAAACAAACATAAAAGAAGATTTTGCCGTAGACAAAATCATTGATTTAAACTACTTCATAAAATCTAAAGACCACTGGCAATCCTATTACCGTGATGAACTGAATTCTCCTCATATATTAACTTCACATCCAAAATTCATGACTGAACTTATCTCAACATTCATTGCAAACTCTCTCTAATCCAAGGATTTTATAAAAATCTTACGTAAAAATTTTATATAAGCATAAAATTGAAATCCTTTACTTATGTTGTATCTTTCTAAAGTCTAGTGCTTTTTTTATCTCAGTAATTTAAATATTTTCTTTATAAAAAAATATATATCTTACTAAAGTTAAATAAAAAGGGCGCTTAGTTCAGTTGGTTAGAACGCTACATTCACATTGTAGAAGTCGGCAGTTCGAGTCTGCCAGCGCCCACCAAATTTCGTATATTTTTTATCTTTTTATGAATAAATAGATGAATTTGAAGATTGCGAACTGTTATTTATGCAAATATCGAATGGGAAATACAAATATTATCAACCCACTTAATAAGTTTTTCTATGTAATTTTCTGTGAGTTGTGGTTTTTCAACGTTTTTATCTTCACAATATGCATTTAACTTAGTAAGAAAATCTGCGAATTTCGCAAATTTCTCGTCATTATCAAATTTTGGTAAAAATCCTTCTTCGCTCAAGTAAGTGAGTTTGATAAAAAGTTCCCACTCATTGAATACAATATTTATAGACATATCTGCAATCATCTTCCTGAGAGCCAAATATAATCTTGAAGTGCGCATGTTGAAATGAGTGTTGTTAAGAATGAATTTTACTATTGAAAGAGCTTTTTTAAAATTTTGCGGATTATTTGCAATGTTTATTCCTGAATTCACAAGCTCTGAACTATTTATATTGTGAATATTTCCAGAAAGTGATTCTACGAAAAAAACCTGAAGTTCATTGAAAATATCAAATTCAGGGTATTTTTTCTTCTGTATTCTCCTGGCTCCCTTTACCATTAAATCCAACCTTCCATAATCTGGAGTCAAGCAGCTAATAATCAGACTGCTTTCAGAGTAAGGAACTTTACGAAGAACTATAGCTTGTGTTTCATGAATTCGATTCATTATCGCAATTATTATCGTGTTTCAGAGAAGAAAAAGATATGCACAATATAACTTTCAAAAAGAAATATCTTTCTAAAAATACCATTCCATTTAAAATTTAAATCAATTTTTTTTGGCATTTTCGACGATTTTCATCAATCGTTTCCCATATTCTATGTAAATTTTATATTGCTCTTCTTCTTTATTTTTCTTATCTTTTTCATGAAATACCACCTGCATATGAGGTTCAATAGAAAGACCTCCTTTATAGTTTCTCTTTAGAAGGTCTTCAATGATTTCTTTTACAGCCCCATCTCCCTCTCCAGGAAAACAAAATTCCTGTCCTGCCGGAAATATAGACCCTTTTTTATGTTCAGCTTTTCCACGAGCATCTTTGATATGAACGTAAACAACATGTTCTTTTATTTTTGAATAAAATTCCAATGAGTTTTGATATGGCCTTCTACCAGTAATAGGGTCGGGTTCTTTTGAGAAATCCTCTGAAAATGGCGGATTTCCAGTGTCATATACGAGTTTAAGATTTGGAACAGCTTCAAGCAACCTTAATGTATGCTGCCAGGAAAGCCCCCCATAGTTCATACAATTTTCATGAACTGGCGTAATACCTGCGTCAAGAAAATTTTTAACAATCTCTTTCAATCTTTTTACGCGCTCATTAAAATATTGTTCTTGTTCAGGAAGGACTTCCCACGTATCCGGATTCCTCCTGATAGCATAACTCATTATTCTAACAAGTTTTGTGCCTAATTTTTGCATCCTTGGAATACTTTTCTTTACTTCTTTCATAGTGTTCTCAAAAGGATCTTTTATGTCTTTTCCCCAGTTTGCTATGCCTGAACCAAAACAGTTTATTTTTACTCCTGAATCTGCAATTTTAGCATAAAGTTTATCAAAACTTTCATCAGACATTGTTGCAAGGTCGCCTTCAAATCCCGTTCCGCGCAGTTCAATATTTTCCCAGCCAAGTTCTTTTGTTGCCTTTATCTGAATATCTATACTTTTTCCAGCCTCATCAGCGAAACCTGTATAATACATATTTACACCTCATTTATAAGGTATTCGAGACTTATTTTGAGAGATTCAAATGGATCTATTCTGCAAGTATCTTCTTCTATAATAAACCATTCTGTGCCTGATTTCTTTGCAGCTTTTACGATTTTTTCCCAATTTAAATTACCATTTCCTATTTCAAGCATTGTGACTTTATTATCAACAATTCCATATTCTTTAAGATGTAAAAGTGGAAGCCTTCCGTCAAGTTTTTTACACCATTCTACCGGATCACCACCGCCATACTGTACCCAGTATGTATCTATTTCTCCTTGTAGATTTTCTGGATTACTTTCATCATATATAACATCGAGGATCGTTTTTCCTTTGAACTTTTCAAATTCTATTGCGTGATTGTGGTAGGACAAAATAATTCCCGCTTTTTTCATCATGTTCCCAGCCTTATCAAGGGCTTTTGCAAGAGTTAGAGCATCTTCATAACTTTTAAGTGGTATATGAGGATAAGGATAAGCTGTATATTTGCAATCGAGTATCTGGAGTTTTTCTATTACTTTTCCAGTTTCTTCTACTATCATTTTTCCAGATTCATGAGTGGCACAACAAATTAATCCTTCTCCATCAAAGATTTTTTTCAATTCTTGTGGTTCTATTGGCCCCAGGCCTGATGCCTGAACAGCTTCAAAACCAATTTCCTTTAATTTTTTTGCTGTTTTCGCAATATCTTCGGGAGTTTTACAGAACTCTCTTACTGTGTAAAGTTGAGCTGCTATTTTTTTTCTTTTCATTTCCTTATTCCTCCTTCTTTATTTTTTTGAAAATGAAGATGTAAAGTCTGAATCTTCACTTTTTTCTACTTTTTTAACGTATTTTGAATTTTTAATTAACTCTTTCAATTTTTTCTCAAATTTGACGTGGTCTATTGGTAATTCAATGCTTTTTCCTTCAAGAGAAGAAAGAAGCATTACATTCGCTAATTCGATTGAATTACACCCCTCCTCACCTCTTGCAACAAGTTTATCCCCTTTCAATATGGAATTCGTAAAATTCTGTATAATACACTGGTGACGAGAAGAATTGTCTGCTTTATATGGAATATCTATATTCCAGTAGTCAGGTCCTTCGAATTGTTTACTTGTAGTATAGTTGAACTCTGAA
>ERZ795052.4790-NODE-4790-length-13661-cov-83.486036_pt1 | contig 13661 bp, 17 predicted proteins | sample MGYA00375136_ERZ795052 | MGnify/ENA primary metagenome ERZ795052 (study PRJEB30181, sample SAMN05720156) | activated sludge metagenome | isolation source: Anaerobic digester | place: Japan | collected 2015-05-26 ... | reverse complement strand
AAAGCAAGCGATCTTGGTTTCAAGTATCTTGGGATCACCAACCATGGGAACATCGACGGGCTGATTAAATTTCAAAAAGCTTGCAAAGAAAACAATATCCATCCGATATTGGGTTGCGAAGCATATATTGTCCCGAACCTTTATAAGAAAGAAAAAGGGGAACATAGAGGACATGTTACACTTCTTGTCAAGAATCAAAATGGATTTGAAAACCTTTGCAAGATGTTGACTAAGGCAAATCTTGAAGGATTCTATCACCGGCCAAGAATAGATTTTGATCTACTTTACGATCACTGCGATGGGTTGGTGATACTGACAGGATGTTTGGATACTTTCATTAATCTTAAAGGCGGTGTGGATTTATTTTATGACCTCAGTGAGAAATTGAGAGATGATCTTTATCTTGAAGTCATGCCGCATGAGATACCGCTTCAAACAAAAGTCAATAAGATGATATTAAATCTTTTTCATGATAATAACAATCGCCACAAGCTTGTTGCAACAAATGATTGCCACTATATTGAGAAACAACATTCAGAAACGCAGGAAGTTTTGTTAGCAATCCAATCCAAAGCCAAATGGACAGACCCTAACCGTTGGAAATTTAATATAACTGGGTTGCATTTGAGAACAGCAGATGAAATGATTGAGGCTTTTACCAATCAAAATATTTTAACAGATGATGATATTGATGATGCAATATACAATACAATAGAGGTTGCAGAAAAGTGTGCCGCGTTTGAAATCAAAAAACAAAAAATATTTCTCCCAAAGGTTCCGGGTTACAATGTAAAAAATACATCTGACTATCTTTATGATCTTTGCCGTGAGAAGCTTAAGAAGATTAAAAAGTATGCATTACATGAAGTGTATATCAATCGTCTTGAAACCGAGTTTGATCTGATTGAGAAGAAAGGATTCATTCCATACTTCATGATTGTTTACGATCTGGTCAAGTGGTGCAAAGAAAATGACATCATGGTCGGTCCAGGCAGAGGATCGGTTGGTGGCTCACTCATGGCATATTTGCTTGGCATTACTACTGTTGATCCTATTCGTTACAATCTCTTATTTTCAAGATTCATTGCAGAAGATCGCAATGATCTCCCGGACATCGACTTGGATTTCGAAGATTCAAAACGACATCTGGTCAGAGAGAGGCTTGAAGAACTTTATGGCAAAAATAATATTTCTTCAATCTCTACCTTTTTATCAATGAAAGGGAAAGCTGCAATCAGAGATGTAGGAAGAGTATTTGATGTGCCATTAAAAGATGTTGATGAATTTTCAAAGTCGATTGTTTATGAAGAAGAAAAATCAATCGAAGAAGCCTGCATCAAGACAGATATTGGCAGAGTATTTGACCAAAAGTATCCAGAGGTCTGTGACCATGCGATCATTCTGGAAGGAACAATCCGGGGCAATGGTCAACATGCCGCTGCTGTCATTATCTCAGCAGACGATCTACGCAAGGGAACAAAAGGTAATCTTGTCAATCGCAATAACATAATTGTTTCAAATTGGGATATGGAAGATTCCGAATATGTTGGTTTGATGAAACTTGATGTATTGGGGTTGAATACCTTGTCGATCTTGAATGAAACAAAGCGGCTTATAAAGACCAATCATAATGTTGACATTGATTATGAGAAGATCCCACTTGACGACCAAAACATATACAAAGAAATATCCGCAGGGAACAACGTTGGAGTATTTCAAATCAATACATGGTCGACAACCAAACTTGCAAAAGAAGTCTCCCCTGATTCAATCGAGTTGTTAAGCGATGTGATTGCTTTGGTAAGACCCGGTTCTATGGATGCCGGCATGACAGACGAATATATCAGAAGGCGAAACGGAAAGACTTGGAAAAAGAAACATCCAATTTATGAAAAAATCATGGAATCAACCTATGGAGTCATGGTCTATCAGGAACAGGTGATGGATGTTATTCATAAGGTTGCCGGATTGCCCTATACTACAGCAGATAAAATTAGAAAAATCATCGCCAAGAAACACGATGTAAAACTATTTGCACCATTCAAAAAGCAATTTATAGAAGGGTGTCTTGAAAAGAAAACCCTGAGTGAAAAAGAAGCAAAAGAATTTTGGGAGGCTTTGCAAGCTCATGGCAAGTATAGCTTCAACAAATCACATGCTACCGAGTATGCAATTATCGGTTACTGGTGTGCTTATGTCAAATACTATTATCCAACGGAATTTATTTGTGCAAACCTGATTCATGGCTCTGAAACCAAGAAGGAAGAATTGATTGAAGAAGCAAAGAGATTGGGATTAAAATTGGTTTTACCAAAGGTCGGGATTTCAGATGCGTTCAGATGGGTTGTAAAAGAAAATAAACTTTATGTCCCGTTTATAGAAATCAAAGGTGTTGGAGAAAAGACAGCAGAAGCTTGCATGAATATCAAAGCAAAAGGGAGCAAAAAGGGATTTTTCGAGTCTGTTCAAGTGCAAGAAAAGAAAACAAAGATAGAAAAAATTCTTGAACAAATCGGTGCTTTCGGGAATGAACCGACCGGTGATGTAGAAGAATATTTTACATTTACTGTCAATGGTAGAATTAATCATAAAAAAGGTTATAGTAAAATATTTCAAAAAACATTACCCGTGAATGAGAGAGTATTATCTTGTGAACGATGTGAACTATGCCAGGAATGTTCAAGTCCTGTTTTACCATCTCCCGGATACTTTAACATTATGATCTGTGGAGAAGCTCCAGGAAAAGATGAAGATAGGCTTGGAAAAGGATTTGTCGGTAAATCTGGTCAAGATGTTTTATGGCCCGCATTGAAAGAACATGGATTGAAAAGATCCGATTTTCATATCACAAACATCTGTAAATGTTACCCAAGCCAAAGCAAAACCCCGACAAGAGAACATATTACAAAATGCAAGAGATGGCTTGAGAATGAGATTGAATATCTTAAACCAGCGTTGATCCTTGCTTTTGGGAATACTGGATTAAAAGCTTTCACAAATAAAGAATCTGGAATAATGGATTTGAATGGTAAGATTGAGTGGAACGATAAATACCAGACCTACATCTGTTGGTGCATTCACCCTTCTGCTGTATTGAGAAATCCATCTAACAAGAAATTGTTTGTAGAAGCAATTGATGCTTTCGTTAACAAAATAAAAGAATTGGGAGGAATATAATGAAACCATTGCACATCGAATACAGACCGGAAACCTTTGATGAATTTATCGGTAATGATTCATTGGTGAAAAATATAAAAGGCGTTTTGAATAGAACCCAGACCTTTTTGTTTCATGGTATGAGGGGTTGTGGTAAAACCACTCTAGCTAGGCTTATCGCAAAAGAATTGCAAATTGACAAGATGGATGTTTATGAAATTGATGCGGCCGATAAAACATCTGTCGATGATGCAAGGCAGTTAAAAGCGACTGCATTTTTATCGCCTCTTGCCGGTAAAAAGAAAATATACATCATCGACGAATGCCATCGCTTATCCGGAAATGCTATGGATTCATTGTTAAAGATATTTGAAGAACCACCCAAGTTTTGTTATTTCGTCTTATGCACAACGGAACCAGAAAAGGTTTCCGCTACCATCAAAAGCCGATGCAAGTCTTATGAAGTAAAACCTATTGGTGAAGAAAGTGCATTGAAGCTCATTGATTGGATATGCACCGAAGAAAAGATCAAAATGAGTTCAAGGATCAAACAAATCATTATCAACGAATGTAATGGCATCCCAAGAGAGATTGTTATTGCGGTTGATATGTTGCGAGAAATAACAGATGTTGCAGAAGCAGAAGCATTGATAACCAATAAAACAAACCCGAAGGTAATTGATCTTTGCAGGGCATTACTCAAGAAAGAAAAATGGAAAATCATTGCTGACATATTGAAAGAGCTTAATGAAGATCCCGAATCAATCCGATATGCGGTCTTGGGCTATATGTCATCGGTATTGCTTAATGGGGACAACAAACAAGCACCTTTTGTAATTAGTTCTTTTTCAGAATCATTTATTTACTCAAAAAAGGCAGGATTGGTTTTAGCTTGTTATCAGTCAGTTATTTAAAAAATATGATATAATAAAAGAAAAAGGAGAGATAAATCATGTCAGACTATATGGAAGAAATTAAGATCAACAAACATCGTCTTGAAGAAGAAATCATCAATCAACCGGGACTTTACATTAAGTGGGCAGAAAAGTCAGCAAGAGCAATGGTAAATCGTATCGAGCTCGATAAGAAAAAGAAATTGGTTCGTGCCGAGCTTGATCGAAAGTACAGATTAAAAATTGAACAGGCAGGAGAGAAAGTCACAGAAAATAGACTCGATGCCTATATTCGTATGGATGAAGAATATAAGGCGGTCAATGAAAAGCTTCTCGAAGCAATGGAAGAAGAGGCAATCATGGTCGATGTTAAGTGGGCTTTTCAGCAACGCAAAACTTCTCTTGAATTATTACAGGAAGGGATCATCAATGGTATTTATGCTGACCCCACTGTCAATACAAAAAAGGCACTCTCAGAAAAAATGAATAAGAAGAGAGGATAAAATGGATGTTGCCCCGTTAATTTTATATTTAATAGTTGGATGCATTGCGTTGATTGCATTCTATGTTGTATTGAGGCTTTTTGCATTTAGTTTATTTAAAAGCTATTTTCAAGCAAAGAGCGAGTTTTTAACCATGTTGAAAAAAAAGAAGGAGGATTTTAAGAATGGGCAGTAAAAGCATGAGAGAGCAGTTGGCGAAGCGCCTCAAAGAGAATCAGGAACGTAACGAGTCATTTGGTGGAGGGCTTCTCTTTAAAGACGAAGAGGCGAAAAAAAGAATTTGGAAATGTGGAGAAGGGAAACATATTATCGACATTCTTCCGTATGAGGCAGGAAAATTTGATCCTTCGGCTTCAAAAGGTGAAATTCAGTATGTGTATGAATACTATTTCCATGCCGGTCTCGGAATCGAAGGAAAAGGTCAAATAATGTGCTTGAACAAAACCTATGGCAAACCCTGTCCGATCTGTGAAGATATTGCAAGATTGAAAAAGATCGGCGAAGATGAAGAAGTCATTAAAGCATTGATGCCCAAACGAAATCCGAAATCCGTTTATAATATAGTCTGTTATGACAAGGGAGAAGAAAAGAAAGGCGTCCAACTTTTTATCGTCTCGCATTGGTTTATGGGTAAACATCTTCTTGAACTCGCAACGGTGCCCATTCGAGAAGGTATGGATGAAAAAATTGATCCGGTTATTCCATTCATGGATCCCGATGAAGGCAAATCGGTTTATTTTCGCCGAGAGGGAATGGGGCAGAATGATACCAAATATTATGGTCATCAGTTGCTTGATCGGCCGAAGGGTTTCAAAATCAGTAAAGACCTTCTTGATGACTGCTTCTGCCTTGATGAAATCATCAAGATCCCTACTTACGATGAAGTATTGGACGTATACAAATCCGGAAAGGCTATAAATGACGATGATGCAGATCGTCCTTCCCGTAGACCGAAAAGCGACGACGAAGATGAGCGACCTTCCCGTAGATCAAGAAATGATGATGAAGATGAACGGCCCGCACGTAAACGGCACGACGATGATGACGAATATCGTAGAAACAAAGATGTTGAGGCGGATCAGTGTGAATTTGGGCACAAATTCGGTAAAGATGCAAACAAGTATCCTGATGACTGTGAACAGTGTGATCAGTGGCGGGATTGCGTGAAGAAAACCCGTGAAACAAAGTTGAAAGAAAAAGAAAATGATCCCGAACAAGATGAAAAGCCTTCCCGTAGAAATAGAGAAGAAGACCCGGATGAAAAACCGTCCAGATCATCTCGGCATGAAAAGGAAGAGGACGAAGAAAAACCGGACCGTTCAAGACGATCCAGAGAAGATGATGAAGATAATGAACGGCCTTCAAGGCGGCGGGCTGTAGAAGAGGACGATGAAAAACCTTCTCGTAAGCATAGAGAGGAGGAAGAAGAAGACGCCCCTTCAAGACGGCGAGCGCGTAGATAGTCCTTTCTTCCTTCTTGGCGGATAGGTAAACGTAACCGAACGATTGGCTTACTCCTGGTGCCGATCTTCCGCCAAGAAGGTCTTTTATGAGGGTAAAAATGAAAAAAGAAATCGAACAGATTAAAAATGACATCAAAAACTTTACGCCGGCATCAAAAGAAAGAACGGAATTTATTAGTTCTGGTTCTACCCTTTTGAACCTTGCGTTATCACAAAAAGGTATTCATGGTGGGTTTGCACGAAACAGAATCATCAATATCGTTGGTGATGGTAGTTCTGGTAAGACATTGCTCGCACTTGAAACAGCACATTGGGCATTCAGAAATATCAAAAAAGTTAAATCAAAACTTTTCCCATCGGTAAAAGAAGTCAAGATTGCATACATCAATCGTGAACGTGTTATGGATTTTCCCATTGAAAAAATGTATGGACAAGACTTTGTCAATGCAGTTGAGTGGCGGTATGATATTGCAACCGTTGAAGAATTCGGGAGATATTTTGGTAGGCTTACTCTTGAACATAAAGAAAATGAATGTTTGATTGTCATTCTTGATTCATGGGATTCTCTGAATTCCGAAGCTGGCCAGGAGAGATTTAAACAAGCAGCATTAAAAGATGAAAGTCCCGACGGAAGTTATAAAACGGAAAAGGCATCTTACGCAAGTAAAGAATTTTTTAATAATGCTTGTGATTTGATGACCGGCAGAGATATTACTCTTTTCATCATATCGCAGACGAGAACAAAGATCGGTGTTACCTTTGGGGAAAAACATTATCGTTCCGGAGGGGATGCCTTAAATTTTTATACGCATCAGGTTCCATGGCTCGCTGAAATTGAAAAGCTTAAAAAGACTTTTAAAGGAGAAACAAGAGTTTATGGCGTGAGGATGCTTGCAAAGATCAAACGAAATAAAGTTGCAAAACCATTCCGTCAAGCAGAATCCATTATCTTATTCGACTACGGGATCGACAATATTTCGTCCATGGTAAATTACCTCTGGGGACCCAAAGCGAACAAGATTGAGTTTGATGGGTATACCTTTAAGAATCGGGAGGAATTTATCGGATACATAGAAGAAAATGATCTTGAAGATGAGTTATCAAGAATGTGCGAAGATCAGTGGGCGGAAATTGAAGAGGCAATGGTTCCCGAACGAAAGAGGAAATTTTAATGAAATTGGTAATAGACTGTAACGGCCTTGCCTATAAAAGCGTTTATGCCATGTCGGAACTTTCGTTCAAGAAGAATCCAACGGGTGTTATTTATGGTTTTCTTGAGCAGACATATCTCTTGGCAGAAAAGTTCAATACCAACGAGTTTGTATTTTGTTGGGATTCAAGAAGGTCGTATCGAAAGCTTGATTGCAAGTCTTACAAAAATCGTCCAATTCATGAAGATAAAGCCGACATTATTCAAAAAGCTCATCAACAGTTCTTTGAAATGAGAAAGAATGTATTACCGGAAATGGGATTCAAAAACATTTATCATCAGACAGGATATGAAGCTGACGATCTCATTGCTTGGTGTGTTGCCCGTTTTCCAGATGAATATATGATAATCTCAAAAGACAATGATCTGCTACAATTATTGTCGGCAAATAAGTATGCTCCAATCTCCATTTACAATTTTTCACAAATTATTACGGCAAACGATTTCATAAAGAAGTATGGAATAGAACCCTATCAATGGGCTACAGTAAAAAGTCTTGCCGGTTGCACATCTGATACTGTTCAGGGTATTCCGGGGATTGGAACGGAAACAGCTGTAAAATATTTAAACAATGTATTGAAAGATGGGAAAGCAAAACAAAAGATAGAGAGTGAAGAAGGAAAAAGGATAGCCAAAGAGACATTAAATCTTGTGGCGTTACCGTATGCCGGTGACGAGAGAATCAATATCAAAAACCCGGTCAAAGATGAACTTTACTCGTTAGATTTTATGGATGTGTTTAAGAAATATGGATTTAACTCATTTCTTGTCGATGGAAAATTTGAAAAATGGAAGAAGGCATTTAAACTTATTAAAGGGAGGTAATCATGTTATATATTGGGATTGATCCGGGGCAACAAGGCGCAATAACAACAATAAATAATGAAATTGTAATTTATGATATGCCTTTATTGCCACAAAAGGGAATTGATGCAAAAGAGTTATATGCTTTATTTTATTCCATCAAAAGAGACTATAAATCTATATTTTGCATTCTTGAAAAAGCACAAGCCATGCCCGGACAGGGAAGCGTAGGTGGATTTAATTATGGTGTTGGTTATGGAAAAATCTTATCGGCGCTTGAAATAAATCAAATTCCCTTCCAAGAAGTTCATCCGATGAGATGGAAAAAAGAATTTGGTATTGCATCAAAAAGAGGAAAATCTGAACCGAAACTCTCTACAGCAGATAAAAAACAGCTCTCCTTAAGTGCTGTTTTAAAGCTGTTTCCTACGCAATCCCATCTCTTTCATACCGAACGGGGTAAACTGCTCGACGGCCGCGTAGAATCATTGCTGCTGGCTGAATATGCAAGAAGGATACATAAATGATAAAACAATTAAGGATACAAAACTTCCGATCGCATAAGAATACCAAGCTTGAATTTGTCAAAGGTGTGAATTGTATTGTCGGCCTCCCGGATTCAGGCAAGACAAACATTATTCGCGCAATCAACTGGGCTTTGACAAATAGACCTTTGGGATTCAGATTTCATTCCAACTTTGCAAAAGGCCCGACTGCTGTTGATATTGATTTTGAAGAAGGTAATCAAATATCTCTGGTCAAGTCAAAATCCGAATCGGGTTATGTATGTAATGAAAAGGAATTTAGAGCAATCGGTTCAGATGTTCCCGATGAAGTTTCGAGAATATCAAATATTACAGAACTGAATTTACAAACACAAATGGATAAACCTTTTCTTATATGTGAATCTCCCGGAGAGGTAGCAAAGGTTTTTAACCGAGTGTCAAAATTGGAAAAACCAGATTTAGTCATTGCTTCGTTAACAACAGACATCAATTCAAAAAATAAGCAGATCAAAATACTGTCGTTAGATAAAATAGAATTTGAAGAGAAGCTGAAGCGGTTTGAAAATCTTCCACAAATGAAAAATGATCTGGATGAAATTGAACAAATCGAAAACAAAAGACAAAAAATAAAAAACGAGATAGATGAACTATTTTCAATGATTGAAAATATTGAAGCTGTCAAGAAGATCATGGAAAATATTGTAGATGTTGCCGAGGCACAAAAAGAACTTGCAAACATCAATAAACTTTATACAGAAATTGCCAACGAACAAAAGAAGCATATGTCTCTCCAAGATATTATAACAAGCACAGAAGAAGTTGAAGATAAGATGCAAAATATAAAAATGGATTACAAAGATATTCAAAAAGACTTTGGAAAGTTTTTAAAGACCATTAGAATATGCCCCTACTGCGAAAAGTGCAAAGAACCGATTTCGGCGCATAATCTTGACAAATTTATAAAGGCGGAACTAGCATGAAGATATTACTCCTGTCAGATTTACATCTTGTTGTTGATAATCCTGTTGCGAGGCTTGATGATTTAACAGAAATCCAATGGGATAAATTAGACTGGGTTTATGAATATGCAAAGAAAAATGGGGTTGAGTTGGTTTTACAAGCTGGTGATCTTACTCATACGAAACGGTCGTGGTCTTTATTGAAAAGGCTCACCGACTTTTTTTCTTTTTATGATGACATCCCAACATGGATTGTAAAAGGACAACACGATAGTTATTTCCATGATCTTGATAATAACAAAACAACGACTGGTATATTGCTGTCGGCAAGATTGTTAACATTACTTGATAAAAATGGTTGGTCATCAAAAGGCGTCACTGTTTATGGAGCTTCTTATGGTGAGGAAGCTCCATTTGACTTAAGAGCTAGTGATTATAACATTCTTGTTATTCACGCTCCCATTGCAGAGAAGGGAATACCGGGAGTCAACTATATTGATGCTCTGCAATTTCTGAAAGAACATGATGAGTATGATCTTATTCTCTGTGGGGATATTCATGAAAAGTTTTTAATAAAACACAAAGGCAGGGTCATTTGTAATACTGGTCCGATGTTAAGAATAGAAGCAACAAAATACATGTTAAATCACCGCCCTTGTTTCTTTGTTTTTGATACAGACAAGAAAAACATGATCGAAGAAGTATTGATACCTACCGCACCTGGAAAACTCGTATTGTCAAGAGATCATATTGAAAAACAGAAGCAAAGACAAGATGAATTCAATGATTTTATCGAACGAGTAAAAGATGCTTCTGGAGTCAGTTCGGTTGATTTCTTGGAAAATTTAAATCTGATAATGAAGAAAAACAAAACGCCATTACCCGTAAAAAGAATTGTTGAAAAATATATGGAAGGCGAGAGGAGCGATGTATGAAAAATATTCGAGAACAAATTGAAGCATTTCAAAAAGAGATCAACGATATTCAGCGAGATTACGACAGGGCAAAAGGAAGGTATCAGAGCTATATTGAAGGCCTTCAAAAGTCTTTTGGGGTAAAAACTCTCGCTGAAGCCAAAACTCTCTTGAAAGAAAAGAAGGAAGAACTTGAGAAAAGTGAAAAGAAATTGTCGAAAGCTATTGATGATTTTGAAAGAGAGTATTTATATGAGACTTGATCAAATCAGAGAAATTGTAAAGAAAAGAGAAGTAGAACAAAAGCTTTTATTGAAACAATCCAATGAGTGCAAAAACAAATTAGAAAGTATTGGCATCGAAATTCTTGATATGGTAGAGGCAAGAAACATCATATCGGAAGCTGCAAGAATAACCCAACAGCAATTCAAGATGTTGGTTGAAGAATTGGTTACAACGGCAATTCAAGCGGTCTTTCCAAACAAAGATTATAAATTTATCATGCAATTTGTCTTACAAAACAATCGGCCACAGATTAATCTCTTGGTTCAAGATGGAGAAAACGAACCATATATTCCAAAAGAAGAACAGGGAGGTGGATTGCTCGATATTATCAGTTTTGCTTTACGGGTTGTTTTATGGAGCCTTGAAAAACCAAGAAGCAGAAATATCTTGATTATGGATGAGCCTTTCCGATGGACAGGAAACCTGACAGAACTCGCAGCAAATATGATGAAAGAGATCAGTAAAAAACTCGGTCTTCAAATCATTATGGTTACACATGATGAGAGACTGATGGAAATAGCTGATAAAAGTTGGTTGTGCAAAAAGGAGAAGGAATTGTCTATTGTAAAAGGGTAAATCATTTAACAAACCAAAATCAAGGAGGAAGTTATGGCAAAGAGAGAAGCAGTATCTATTGAGAGCATGATTAATGAAAGTATTGTCGGTGTCATCGAAGATTTGCTTGTTTATGCAAAGAAATTTGACGGCGGGAACAACTCAGCAGGTGCAAAAGCACGGAAAGCATTACAGGGAATAAAGGTTGCTGTCAAAGAAATTCGAGACGAAATTACAGCAATCAAAAACGACAGGAAAAAGTAGTTTTACGAAGTTATCGTATGCCGGCAATACGATGCTGATAAACTTAAAAGATGCTCCCGATGTCGGCGGGAGCATACCTTGATGAGACTATGGCTAAAAAAATTCTTTGTAAACTGCGGACGTGCAAGAAATTTAAAACTTGCAAACAAAAAACCGACCCCTTCAATGGCGGAAAGCTTTGCTGGGGATATGAGAATTATATTAACCAAGACGTACCAAAGAATTTAAAGCAATACGAAGTCTTATTTTCAGAAATCAACATCAATCTCGAAAGAGTTAATGCTCAACTATTTGAACCATTGCCAACAAATAAGAAGAGAGAAATCATAAAAATGTTCTTTTTTGGTAGATCAAATATAAATGACATTGCAAATTGCTTGCAATGCTCACCACAATATATCTACACCATACTAAAAAATTGTAAAAATATTTTGTTAGAAAGCATTAAAAAATGAACATTTATGATATAATATAAGTGAGGAGGAGGCAAAAATGAGACTACTTTATGATGATGGCATAAGTTTTGGAAAAGTTTTGTCCTTAGAAGAAATAGCAGAAAAAAGATTGAAGGAAGCACCACCAAATGTTCAAAAAATTTTATTAAAAATAAGAGAAATTAACAAAGCCAATAAAAAATTTTGGAGCAAGGAGAAGAAAAATGGATGAAAAAATTATCGTTATGAAATTGGTTAATGATGAAATCATTGTCGGGGAAAATTATCAAATTGGTGAAGTGACGGCAACTGTAGTCAATCCTGTCCGTTATCAGGTTCGTGGCAATGAAGTCTTTTTGACTCCCTTCTTTGGTGATCCTGAAGCAATTATTCTTTTCAAGGAAAGAATTGTGTATGTGTATGAAATTATCGACTTGGATTTGATTAAAAAGTACAAACTAATGGTGACAAAATCCCCAATCGCAGTACCGAATAAAGGAATTATTTTAGCCTCATAATAGGTAAGCAAATGAAATTAAAAGAAGCCTTTTATTGCCCGGAATGTCAGGAAGTTTTTAACTATGCAGAGTATCAAACTGTCTGCCCAAGTTGCACTAACCGCCACGCTTTCTCTCTGCAACGTGCTTGGTTTTCACAACCGAAGGAGGTACAGAATGAAAATATTAAAATCGACCGTGTTTATGTTACTCCTGCTCGCCATGATGTTTGTCGTGCAGGAGCAGCAGAGATTGATTGTCCCCGTTTCCCTTCAGAATTACAATCTAACCCTAAAGAAGCTACAGACGCTGGGAATAGACTCAAAAGAAATCGCTCGATCTATCGACTTGGCATCACAGCAATCCGGAATTTCGCAAAGCTTCTTAATTGCATTGATGTACACAGAAAGCACCGGCAATCCAAAAGCAGTATCAAGCCTAAATTACAACGGTTTAATGCAGATACCTTGGCCAGTATATTACGCCGACGCTAATATGCTAATTGGTGCGCATATATTCAATGAGAAAATGAGAATTGCAAATAGGAATGTGGAGAAGGCGATTCTCCTATATAAAGGGTATCCAATTGGATCGGAAAGAGGGTTACAGCAGGTAAGAAAAGTGCTGAAGCTCTACGACAAACTATCGGAGGTATCGGTATGATGCAGGAAATAGCAAATGTATTTCATAAAATGGGATTCTGGTTTCTGCTTTTCTTTATGATCGGCTGTTTGTTGGGCGGATATGCCATCCACAAGTACCAGAATTATCAGATGAGTGAAGCTGTTATGGTCGGTGGTTTGGTGTATGATAATAAAGTATTTGATCTGAAAAGGAGGCTGTAATGCACGAGTGTGTCGGTGGCATGGCACAATAAACAGCGGGTCAAAATTAAGGATATTCCAGACTTGCTAGAAAGGGGTTTGAAAATGCTAAAAGTAAACTTGACGACAGCGGAAAAGATTGAAGCGTTACTGACCGAGATAATCAGAAGTCTCGGTTGGGCAGCGGTAATGTTTAGCGCATTTATTGTTCTTGCGGCGCTGTGGATAATATTTAAGCCGGAAATTCAAGAAGCATTACGCGCCGCCCAGGGATTGATGTTTGGATAATACCGGGAGCGTAGCGAATCGGCTTGAGCGACTTGTTAGGCGTTCTTATAAAAACAAATTGACGGATAGGACTGTAAGGTGTATGATAAACAATATAAAAGTTATC
>ERZ795052.4774-NODE-4774-length-13700-cov-8.732503_pt1 | contig 13700 bp, 17 predicted proteins | sample MGYA00375136_ERZ795052 | MGnify/ENA primary metagenome ERZ795052 (study PRJEB30181, sample SAMN05720156) | activated sludge metagenome | isolation source: Anaerobic digester | place: Japan | collected 2015-05-26 ... | reverse complement strand
ATTATTCTGATAAAGAAAACAGGGTTTTAGATACATTTCTCGGCTCAGGCACGACTCTCATCGCTTGCGAGCGGTTGGGGCGCAAGTGCCGCGCGGTTGAAATATCGCCGGCTTATTGCGCGGTGGCGATCCAGCGGTGGGTGGATGTTACCGGTGGAGAACCGAAGTTAATCCAGTAATACAGGACTAAACAGGACAATGGCTGCAACTGAAAAACGCAAACCGGGGACGTTCACCAAAGGTAATCCGCGCATAAATCGCAATGGTAGACCGAAAAACTTTGATGCTTTTATAAAGCTTGCTATGGAAGAAATAGAAAAAGATATAATGATTGCCGAAGCTATCCTTCGACATTATAAGTACAGGTAATTATGGAAGAAATACCAAAAAGAAAGGGAACTTTTGTAAAAGGCGATCCACGGATAAATCGAAACGGCAGGCCGAAGAGCTTTGACGCCTTCAGAAAACTCGCTGTTCAAATAGCGAATGAAGTAGTGATGAAAGATGGCGAGCCGGTGGTTATTAATGGGCATGTCCTTACGGTAGCGGAAGCCATCCTTCGGCAATGGGGCTCGAGCAAAAATCCAAAGCTTCAGATGGCGTTCATCGAAGTCGCGTTCGGTAAGCCGCCGGAAAATGTAAACGTTCATGGCGAATTCGAGAAGGCAGAAGTAATCCTGTACCTTCCTAAAAAAGAAGATATTAATGAAAACAGTAATCCAGCCGCAGCCGAAACAGGAACTATTCCTCAAGTCGAACGCTGATATTACCATATTTGGCGGCTCTGCCGGCGGAGGGAAGACCTACGCTCTGCTTTTAGAGCCGCTTTATCATCGTGACGTTTCAGGTTTTGAAGCAGTCATTTTTCGGCGGACTTTGGCAGATATCACGCGACCAGGTGGTCTATGGACTGAGGCGTCGAAGATTTACCCGCTTTTCAATGGAGAACCTAACGCGTCTCGGTATTTTTGGACATTTCCGAAGGGTTCAAAGATCAGCTTCGGCGGTTTGCAGTATGAGGCAGATCTTTACAGTTGGCGTGGGGCGCAGATTTGCTTTCTTGCTTTTGACCAGCTCGAAACATTCACCTACCAGCAATTCATTTATCTGATGAGCCGTAACCGGTCTGTGTGCGGCGTTAAACCGTATATCCGAGCATCATGTAACCCGGAACCCGGATGGTTGGCAGACTTTTTATCGTGGTGGATTGCCGATGACGGTTACGCTGACCTTAATCGTATCAATCGCATCCGCTGGTTTATCGCCAAAGACGAACAGATCATATGGCGCGATACAAAAACTGAGCTGTTGGCAGAATATCCGGATATCATGCCGCGATCATGCACTTTCATTCCATCAACGATTTATGACAACCGAATATTGCTCGAAAAAGATCCGGGCTATATAGCAAACCTCCAAGGGCTTTCCAAAGTGGATAGGGAGCGCCTTCTTGGGGATCCGCAAAGAGGCGGCAACTGGAAAATCGTTAACACTGCCGGGAATGTTTTCAATCGTGACTGGTTCAAGATAGTCGATGACTGGGATAAGACAACTCCAGGTTGGACTGCAGTCATGCGTTTTGATTTAGCAGCAACGGCACCTTCACTGAAAAACAAAGACCCGGATGATACGGCTTGGTGCGTGATGCTGTATAATCAAAGTACGAAGAAGATATTGATCCTTGAGGCAAAGGCGATGAAATTAGAGCCGGCAGAAGTTTACAGGAAATTACAGGAGCTTGCGTTCTTTTACAGAGACTATTTTGGCTCTCTTAGCATTCCGTTCAAGGTGCGCTGGGAAGAAGAACCAGGCTCGGCAGGTAAGCGGGAGAGCCATTATACGCTGGTTCCGATGTTAGCGGGAATGGACGCCAGAGGAGTCAGATCAAGCGGAGATAAAATAACCAGAGCCAGACCGCTTGCGTCATACGCTGAGCATGGTTTAGTTGAAGTTCTGAAAGGTGATTGGACAGAGGCATATATCACTCATATGCACAACCAGCCGTCCGAACATGATGACATGATGGATGCGTCATCGGGCGCTTTTGATGATTTGGTAACAGTTTTCCAAAAAAGGGAAGCAAGGAGTTGGCAAGGATGATAAGCGATTTACAGGAAGCTTTTGAAGCGTTGCAAGGTAAACAGAGGCATGTAAAAAAGATGTACGACTACTACGACGGGAACCAACCGCTGATGTATACGGCGACCCGATTACGTGAAGTTTTCGAAAACCGGTGTGCGAGATTTTCTCAGAATTGGTGTGCAGTCGTGGTTAATTCTATACTGGACAGGCTGGAAATTACCGGCTGGGATGCGGAGGACAGGGCACGAAACGCAAAGCTCGATGAGCTTTGGTCTGACCTTCACATAGGTATCGAGGCAGATGAAGTCCACGAAGCAATGGCTGTTACCGGTGAAGGTTTTATCATTGTCGGAACGGATGAAGCCGGCAACCCGGAAGTTTACCAAAATCATCCGGCGAACGTGTTTGTCCGCTATCAAGATTCATCGCCGGCAAAGAAAAAGTACGCGGCGAAATGGTACGTAGATGGAGACTACACTCGAATAATTTTGTATTACGAAGACCGGTTCGAAAACTACTTCGCAAAAGGGAAGCCGGAGGATATCGTATCATATACGTCTTTCCAGTTTGATGAGACGGAAAGCGGTACAAACCCGACAGGCATTATACCGGTATTCCATTTCAGGAACAGCCGGCGAGGCTTGAAGTCTGAGTTGGATAACGTGATCCCGATACAGGATGCGATTAATAAGTTGCTCGGCGATATGATGGTTACTGCAGAGTTTAACGCGTTTCCGGCAAGATATATCATCACAAATGCAAATATCGACACGCTGAAAAATGCGCCGAATGAGATTTGGTCTATTCCTGCGGCTATTCGCGCAGATGAGCAAGGAACCTCTGTCGGTACTTTGGAAGCGGCAGACCTATCGAATTACTCGAACCAGATATCCGAGCTGGCAAACAGCATCGCGGTTATTACCCGAACCCCGAAACATTATTTTTATGGGGCAGACGGGCAACCTTCAGGTGAGGCGCTGATAGCGATGGAGGCACCGCTGTCTAAAAAAGCACGCAAAACGCAGCAACTTCTTGATCCGATTTGGTCGGATGTCGGGGCTTATCTGCTGCTTTTGTCCGGCTTCGGGGATGTGAGACCGCAGGATATCACGCCGGTATGGGCACCTGTCGAGAGCATCCAGCCGAAGACGCAGGCGGAGATCCGGACGGAGAACATAAAATCTGGTTTGGCACTGTCTACGGCGTTACGATTTGAAGGAAAAAGTACGGACGAGATCAAGCAGATCATGGATGAGAAGGCGGAGGAAGCAGAACAGCAGTCTACCATGAGTGAAGCTATTCTTAACAGTGTAATTTCAAGGACGGCTCGTGAAAACACCTAAAACCGTTGTCGAGGTTGTCGAGTCCTATAAGGATAAGCTAAATAACAATGAAAAGTCAACGTTATTGAAGCTTGGCAAACAGTGGAATTCTGTCATCAAAAACCTTAACAACGACTATATTGCCGTCGCACAAAAAGCAAGTGAATTATCTGAATCGGGGCAAGCTGTTCCGATTCAGTATATTTATAGTATGAATCAATACCAATATCTACTGGAGCAGGCTAATATCCAGCTCGACGGATACAGCAAGTCGGCAGAAAACATCATAAGTGCATCACAGCGGGACAGTTTACTTCTCGGCATAGACGGAGCGAATGAGGCGACAAAGGCTTTAGTCGGCGCGTCGGTAAAATGGAACATTCTGAACGTAAAAGCATACGAAACCATGATAGGAATGAGCTCGACCGGAGCGCCGCTATATGAGTTATTGAAAGCCAGTTATGGCGATATGGCAAAAGGTATCGCTGAAGCGCTACAAATCGGCATAGTACGCGGGCAAGGCGTAAATGAATTGGTAAAAAACATGATGTCTGCCGGAAACATAAGCTTCGAGCGTTCAACGCTGATAGCGAGGACGGAGATCAACCGCGCTTACCGGATGACGAATATTGAGCAATACCGGAGCACGGGGATTATCAGAGGATTTAGGCGGTATTGCTATAAACCGACGGCATGTTTGGCGTGCTTGATGATGGACGGCAAATATTATTGGATAGATCAGGAACTTGCGGATCATCCAAACGGAAAGTGCACGGCGATACCAGAATTAAATGGCATCGATAGCAGTCCATCGTGGGAAACAGGCAGAGAATGGTTCGAAGGTTTAGATCCAGAAGATCAAGAACGTATCATGGGCAGAAGCTTGTACGCTCTATGGAAAGATTATGGGATAGAGCCAAGCAGCATGGTCTACATGAGGAATGCCGGTGTGTGGGGGAGTGAGCCGGCGATAAAAAGTCTGGAGAGGCTCGGGTTCGCAGGTTTCAAGCCGGCAGCCAAGGGTTATATTTCCCCGACTGCTTATAAAGCTTTCTACACGAAAGAAGAGGCAGATGCATTTTTCCGACCGATCACGAAGGCGTTATGGGATAAGTTAACCCCGGATGAGAAAAACGCTCTTTGGGGTTACACGGAAGGCAGCGGCAAATATAACCGACCTTTACGCGGCTATGAAAAGGTGAGTAATGATCGGATGATTTTTAAAGGAATCGGGAACGTACCGCTTGATGCTGAATTCGTGGAGAATAAAGGAGTTCGCAACCCGAATTATGTTGAAAACATGCACAATGCCATCTTAAAGTCAGAAGGAAGCGACATAAACCTACTTTTGCATCGTGGCATCGATATGGAAGGTGCGGCACAATTTTTCGGCATTCCGAAAGATCACTTCCGGAATCCGGACAATCTCGAGCTGATAAAACAAGAAATATTGGATAAAAAATTCAAAGACACTGCTTTTTTCTCATGCGGGACAACCCTAAACACCGGCTTCATGAACACGGACGTTTCGATCACAGTCAGGGTTCCGGCAGGTACAAAGATGATCTATGCCGAGCCTTTTAGTTATTTTGGTGAGCGAGGATATGCAGGCGAAAGCTGGAATGGCGAAAAAGCAAACCGTTTATCACGGGAGTTTGAGACTATACTTGCCGATGGATATACATACAAAGTTAATAACGTCAAATACAGCGGCGGCGCATGGGACATAACCTTGGAGGTCATGAAGGAGCAGCGAAAAGGATATTTTGAGATGACTAAGGAGGAAATGGATGCAATTAATAAAGCGAAAATCAATAAATGATGACGTGCCGTTAAGCGCTTTTGGTGCATGCGCAGATATAGCATGCAAAACATGCAAGTTCAAAAACACGGGGCGGGAGCCGGTTGGTTTTGACAGAAGCCATTGCCAGTTTTATCCGCAGGACAAGCCGGAGGACATTTACTTTTTTGCGGCGCCGTGTCCATATTATGTGGATGAAAAAGCTTGACAAATAGTGTATAATAGGTTAAAGGATAAAAAAATGACGGAAGAAATTAACTTAAACTCCGAGACGGAGGAATCGAGCGAGACGTTCGAGAGTTGGTACGAGAAGCTTGACGAGAAGAGTCGAGGGCTTCTGGACGGGCATATTCAGGGACTGAATAATTCCGTGAAAGCAACCAGAGCTGAACGTGACTCCTACGCTAAGCAGATCAAAGAATTGACGTCAAAAGCTCAGGAAGGTTCTGAATTAAAGCAGACCTTAGAGCAGATGACGAAGCAGCTCGAAGAAGCCAATCGAAGAAGTGAGTTCCTCGAGAAAGCGGGCGAAGTCGGTTGCTTAAATTTAAAGGCAGCTTATGCGTTGGCTGTGTCTGAAAATCTTTTTCGGCGTGATGGTTCGCCGGATTGGGACGCGATAATAGCAGAGGCGCCGCAGCTTTTTGAACAAAAAGGGTCAGTCCGTACGAAAGCCGGTGCAAACGCCACTTCATCGGCGGCACAAAAAACCGGTGCTTCGATGGATGATCTGATTAGGAACCGTTTTGGAGGGCTATAATGGCTAAATATGATGAAATTATTACGCGGACTAATGTCAGTTCGCTTATTCCTGTTGAAACCTCGAATGAGATCATTCGGGAGGTTCCGCAGAATTCTTTCGTGATGCGTTACGCAACGAAACTGCGGAATATGGCGGCAAAGGAGTCCGTCCTTCAAGTAAATACCGCTCTGCCGTATGCGTATTTTGTAAACGGCGACACCGGCTTGAAACAGACAACTTCCATGGAATGGGAAGGCGTCAAAGTTACCGCCGAGGAAATCGCCGCGATTGTGCCGATTTCGGAATCCGTTTTAGATGATGCCGCAGTCCCAATTTGGGATCAGGTACGACCGGCGCTCATCACGGCTATTGGCAAAGTGATTGATGAAGCCGTAATTTACGGAATTGGTAAACCGGCAAGCTGGCCAGCCGCGATTTGGGATGAAGCGGTCGCTAAGGGTCACACAGTAGATATTTCCGCTAACGGCGGCGATCTATATGCGACCTTGCTCGAGGCAGGCGGGCTATACTCTATGGTAGAAGAAGACGGTTACGCAGTCAATGGGTTAATTTCTCATTTATCTATGAGAGCCAAACTGCGTGGCGTCAGAACCGAATTGGGACAACCGATATTCATCGAAGATATGCGGAGCGCAGTGAATTACTCGCTGCTCGGCGTTCCGATGGAGTTCCCCGATAACGGCATCATGTCAGATCCTACGAAGTTGATGATCGCCGGTGCATGGTCGAAATTAGTTTATTCTATTCGGCAGGATATCACGTGGAAGTTTTTAGATCAGTCCGTGATTTCGGATGCAGACGGTAAAATCATTTTCAACCTTGCACAGCAAGACATGGTTGCATTGCGGGTCACCATGCGACTGGGTTTTGCCGTTCCGAATCCGGTGAGCTATATAAAACCGAGGGAGAAGCGATATCCTTTCGCGGTTTTGACGGCAAACGGTACTTCTTCGAAGTAGAATGTTCAAGATCTTTCGTTTTGCAGATCATCAAGGAAAAGGGCAAGCTTACCGACTTGCCCTCTTGTCTTATGGATGGCGAGAATCAAGGTATAGTAGAAGCCGGTGCGCTTTCGGGCTTTCCGATTCTGATTGGCGGGAAGAGTTTATCAACCCACTTTTGTACACGAAGACGCCGGTTTTCCTATATCCGCATGCTGCCAGACCGATGGTTCAGTATGATGGAATCTTAACACCGAAACCTGTAACTGCTATGTTTACGATTGCCGAAGGCGGGGTTGAGCTGATGAAAATGATCAGTTACCCGTATCCAGTTGAAGCCGTAGGCTGGACATATACTGAGGTCGGCAACTTTCAACCACTTGACAGGGAGCCGGAGAACATTCTTTTTGCACCGATTCATCCCAATGCCAATGGCTATTTGAACCAAGTAGACAAAGATTTGAACCGAAAAACCTTTGATGCGCTGGAAAAATATACCAAAAAAGCCGGTATAAAGTTGAAGGTACGCTATCTTAGGTCATGGGAGCTAAACGGTTTACCCGACCCGGAGGAATATCCGGATGTCGAGTGGATTTTTGCTAAGCCGAACGGATCCACGGTTGATATTCGTCTTTCTGATGTGATCGTTGCGCATCAGACTTTCGCGTATATGTCGATCGCTATCGGCAAACCGACGCTTATGTTCGGTGAGGATATACCACCTCGATCGGGCAACACCGAAAAAGGTTTCGAGTACGTCAAAAATTGGGACAAATACAAAAACTATCTTGCTTATCCGCTTGATATCCTGAATAACAAAAAATCGGCGGGCGGCATGCCGGTGGCAGAGTGGATCAAGATGGCTTGTACTACGGATGAACCGATAAGAGAATGGAAGCAGCGGTTCATCGGCAAACCGTTTAATCAGAAGAATTTTGTACAGCGATTAGAATCGTATCTACAGGAAGGACGCTATGACCGCAGAGATTGACTTAATCAGGCAGATGACGGCAGAAGACAGTGAGAACAGTGAATTTACTGATGAAGCTATTTCCTTAATGCTGGAATACTGCGAAGACGATATCAACCGCACGGCGGCACTGATTTGGGATTTGAAAGCCGCAGACGTGGCGAAGAACATGGATTTTTCGGCGGACGGGGCAGATTTCTCAGCTTCTCAGGTATACGAACATTACAGGGAGATGGCGAGATACTATCGCAGTCTGAGAAAAGCCGGTACGGTCGAGCTTGAAAAATATCCGAGAGAAAGAAGGAGTGATGCCGTTGATCCTCGAGACTGATGATTACGGATGGATGCAGAACATACAGAAGTCTGTCATGGCAGACAAGTGCATCATCCGCCGACCGGCAACCGGGGAAGTTAACGGCTGGGGCGATATTGTCAAAAGCCGGAAGACAGGGATAGAAACCATATGCGGTTTGAAGATGGTAGATCGGGAAACAAAGTCAACTGACGGAGAAATATTTGACGTGATCGAGTCAGACGCCGAGCTGCGGTTGCCATTGGACGTCGAAATTCATCCGGAGGATGAAGTAGAGATTACAGAGCGTTATGGCAAGACGATAAGCCCGACGATCGTGTTTTCCGTCGTCCGTTTTCCTCGTGTGGGACCCACTGCGCAGGTTGTGCTTTTGCGGAGGAAAACAGCATGAGCAATTTTGGTGATATCCAGATTGATCTAAAAGGGAAAGAAGAACTCGAAGCTAAACTGAATAAATTATCAAGCTATGCGAGAGGATCCGTTGCTTTAGACGCGGTGAACGCAGGTGCGGCGATTCTGGAAACCAGAATAAAGATTAACATGGACAAGGTGTTGCACCGGCGAACCGGCATGTTAATCAATTCCGTTTCTTTTTCTGGCAGACGCGAAGGGCAGGGAGCAGTCGCTACGATACGAGTCGGTCAAGTTTACGGGAAAATCCATGAGTACGGTGGAACTATTGTGCCGATCAGGGCGAAAATGCTTCATTGGGTGAATGAGCAGGGGGAGGATGTTTTCGCGAGGAAGGTAACGATTCCGGCAAGACCGTACATGAGACCGGCAATTGCGGAGTCGGAAGATCAGGTCTATAACATTATGCGTAGAGTGATAAGTGGGGCTCTTGGAGAATTCAAATGACAGCAGATATTCATCAGGCAGTACATAAAGCGATCACGGAATGCTTGCCGGAATATCCGGTGTATCATATCAATGCCGGCTATGATGAACAGAACCTACTCATCGACGGGAAACTGGCTTGTATTGTCTATAAATTTGACGAAATCACACCTGATATGACTATGTCCGGTCCCAGTGGATTATATAGAGTTAAACTGCAAATCAGTGCATTGGGAAAAACGAACGAAGTCCGATATATGGATGAGGTATTAATTGATAGTCTAAATGGAAGATTTACAATTGATGATGTTACAATAGTATTAATCCCAGATATGGGAGCTGATATTGAAGAGGCGGATAACCTGGTAAAGCGGATAACTCGGATATGGAAAGGAATGATAGAGGTATGAAAAAATGGATGGGATTTGATGTTTACGAATGCGGCGACTGCTTATTTTCTACTCTGGACAGGGAAGAATTCGGTAGGCACTTGCGAGTAAATAAGCATAATCCGAAATTCTATTCTGAGCCGGAGAAAAAGCCGGAGGAACCGGTATATGCAATCAGTGAAGAGCCGGAATACAAAGTGCTTAGTTATGTTCCGGAAGAATCAGTTGAGGAGCCGAAAGTTGTCAGACGCGGCAGAAAAAAAATGGAGAATCCGGTCGAGGAAACCGGAGGAGAAGACGAGGTGAAAGATGAGTAAGTCAAAGGCAAATTATGGCGTTATTCTGGAAATTGGCGATGGAGCTTCTGAAGAAAGCTTTGTAGCCGTTCCGGAAGTGCGGATGGTTCCGCCGATCGAAGAATCCACGGATGATATCGACGTAACTCATCACGGGAGCGGAATATATCGCGAGTATATCCGTTCCGGTTTGATGGATACTGCGGAGTTCTCTTTTGACATGAACACGGTTTATCCGGATACGGTTCAGGATCAGATCAGGGAGCTAAAACAGAGCGGTGATGTCGTGTCATGGCGAATCCGATATCCAAATGGCATGGGCAGAGAATTCAAGGCATATGTCAAAAACATTGTTTTTAATGAAGCCGATGCGCAGTCACCGGATGCACTGGTTGAAACCGTGACTTTGAAGCTAACCGGAGAAATTACGGATATCAGTGAATTACCCGATGTGAGCTTATAGGAGGCAGCATGGCTTTGATCAAAAGCGCTGATGAAATCCTGAGCAAGGATGATTTTTCATACGCTGTTATTGACGTTCCGGAATGGGGCGGATCGCTTCGCATCCGCTCTCTTTCCGGTGCAGAAAGAACGATCATCACAAAAATGATAAATCAGCGAAAAGATGGCGACGGATTATTTGAGAAATTAGTCATGTTGGCATCAATCGATGAGGATGGGAAGCCGCTTTTTTGGGATGACAAGCAAAAGGACATTTACCTGAAAGCGCTTCAGGGCAAATCGGCAGCGGTGACGCAACGGGTTGGCAAAGAAATTTTAAAACTTTCCGGCTTCACGGAAGATGCTGTTCCGGATGTCGAGAGCGCCGAAAAAAACTGAGCGGCAACCCGGAGCGGCTTTTTCTGTACCGATTAGCCGCGACTTTAGGCTTCCCGAACGTGGACTACATGGCGAGCATGATGACAAGCCAGCAGATCACGGAATGGGAAGCTTTTTATAAAATGGAGCCATTTGGAGTCGATCGCGTGGAATACCTGCTTAGCATGTTCATGTTTTTATATGCCAGTGCGAATCGTGGCAAAGGAAAAAAGCCGAGGCAGAAGGACTTTTTACCGTTTTTATACAAAAAGCCGAGCGACGAAAAACTTTGGGAAGAATGGTTTCGGATGCAAACAATGAGGGATTTGGATAATGGCAACTAACGTAGGCTCGCTTGAAGCAACGCTGGCTCTAAACGCGAAAGGTTTTACTTCCGGGGTTGATGATGCAAAGTCGGCGCTCGGAAAATTCGGCGATAGCATCAGGTCTATCGGTTCCGTTGCCGCAGGCGTTCTCACAGCCGGTGCGATTACCGGCATGGTTCATAGCATCCAGCAGGTAGGAGCTGCTGCTATCAATGCCGTTGCTTCGATGCAACAGATGGAAAAAGCCATTCAGTCTTTGGCAGCTTCTGAGCTTGTCAGAGGCTCTAAAGGTACGCTTTCCTTCACAGACGCACTGGATAAAGCTGGCAAAACTGCAAACGAAACGATGGAATATATCCGTGAATTATCCATTGTGTCACCTTTTTCTTATGAGTCTGTAATTTCCGCATTCCAATTGAACGCATCCATGGGGCAAACGATTGATACGGCGAAGATGACGACCGAGGCTATTTTGAACCTCGGTTCCGGTTTGGCACTGTCGCAGGATGAGATGAACCGGCTTTCCGTTGCTTTGGCGCAGGTTGGATCGACCGGCAAGATCACGGCAATGGATGTCCGGCAGTTTGCGAACAGTAGGTTCGGCTTGGATAAACTGAATGACGTGTTTGCGAAAATGAGCGTAAACACCGGCGTCACGATCAAGACCTACGAAGATTTCAACAAGGCGATGGAAAGCGGCAAAGTAAAAGCAGATGACTTCTATAAAGCGCTATCAGACTATTCCAAAGAAAATTTCGGCGGCTCCGTAGAATTGATGTCAGGCACGATCAACGGCTTACGATCCACCTTGGGTGATATCAAATATTTCGCCATGGCGGATATTTTCAAGCCGCTTGGGGACTCTGCCGCAAAAGCACTGAAGCCGATCGTCGGATATATTGGCGACTTCCTCGGTGAGGGAGGGTTCAAAGATATCGGGAAGAAAATAGAAAAATGGTTCCAACCGGCAATTGATTCAATCAACAAGTTGGGCAAGTCGATGACAAATGGCACCTTCAAGATGGCATTGAAGAACCTTCAAGGATGGCTTAAAGGTTCGGCGGAGGAAGGGCAAAAATTCGCTGTTGCCATGGACTATATCTTTGGCAAGGAAATGGGCGGTAAAATCACGGAAATTGTCGGCAAACTAAACGGGATCTACCAATTTTTTGTCAAATACAAAGACTATATCATCGATGCACTAAAAGCCATTGCCGAAGCTTTCGCTCTGCTGATTATCATCAAGACGGTGACAGATTTGGTGACTGCTTTGACTTCGCCGATCGGGTTGCTGGTAGCAGCTATTGGTTTACTTGGTGCCGCATGGAGCAGTAATTTCCTCGGCATACAAGATATTGTCAAAGACTTTGTTGCCGATGTAAAACCGAAGTTATCCGGCTTTGTGGATGATATCGAAGGCTGGATCGACTCTGCGAAAAAATATATCACTGAGATAAAAAACGTCTATGATGAGCAGGGCTTTAGCGGCGTCATAGCAAAGATCAAAGAGGATGCTGCTGGAATTATTCCGCCGGAAGTCATGCAATCCATAGAAAACTTGTGTTCCAGCGTCTTGAAATATTTTGAGACCGTAAAAACCGGTTTGGAACGGATCATCAACCAGATCAAAACCCTGTTTAAAACGCCGGAAAAATCACTCGATCAGATGGCGGCAGAAGTGGGTCCGTTTGAATACGGCAAAGAACCCACCACTGCCGGCGGCATTGATATGGGCTGGACGCTGATCGTATCAAATGCGATCAATTCCATGACTAAAGTCTTTGATATTGCCGAAGCGGCAATAGGTAAGTTTTTGAATGCCATTTCGAACCTTTTGACTTGGGTTAACCAAAACAAAGGTAGTTTTGAAGCTGCTTTTCAAGCAATTGGCAACGGAATTAATGAAGTTGTCGGATTCATGGGTGATGTAATTACTACGATAAATGAAAAAGGGCTGGTTGCCGGCTTGGAAAAAGTTAGGATGAAGTTTAATGAATTGCTGCCACCCGGGTTAGGTGACGCGCTTGCAGGGATCGCTTTAGTGTTGGGGCTCGTTTTGGCTCCAGTTCATACCATCTCCATCATGCTTGCAGCAATCGCAGATATTGCCATCCACTGGGGAAGCAATCCACTCGGGTTAAATAAAGAAGATTATGATGATATTGGCGAATCGTTTAGTAATATTAAAACTTATATAAGTGAAATCTGGACAAACTTAAAGAGCATATTTGGTATCAATACTAGTAACGATCCATTAAAGCAAATCGGGGAAGATGCAGATAACCATAAAAATAGCATAGAAACTTTAGGCAATGTCCTAACTGCTCTTGCGGATGCTCTTGAATGGGTAGTCAAGCAAATTAAAAATGCAACGGAATTTTTTGCCAACCTAAAACTTCCCGGAGTAGACACTCAGGAATATGATAATCAATGGGGAAATGGCAATATTGAAAACTCCACTGTAGTTTCGATGCCGAAGTCTGCAGTAGATGAAACTATCAAAACGCTCAATAGACTAAATGGCTATTCAATTCCGGTTCCTGACGGCAACCAATTCTCGCAATTTTTCGTTCATCCTTCCGGGACGTTAGCGGACCCAGTAAATGACTTAGTGCTTTATGTGCAGCAACAACTTGATTTAATGGGAGCTGATAACTACGTATCGGGACCGGAAGAACTTAAGAGACAAATTGTTAGCATATTTGAAGCATTATCGGATACTATAGTTGGGAACTCAATCGTTCCTGATATGGTAAAAGATGTTAATGATATCTTTGCTGGCTGGTGGGGAGCCGCAGAACCTTATATCGACGAAGTCACCGATGGAATAAAAGAGAAATT
>ERZ795052.4773-NODE-4773-length-13701-cov-7.688773_pt1 | contig 13701 bp, 13 predicted proteins | sample MGYA00375136_ERZ795052 | MGnify/ENA primary metagenome ERZ795052 (study PRJEB30181, sample SAMN05720156) | activated sludge metagenome | isolation source: Anaerobic digester | place: Japan | collected 2015-05-26 ... | reverse complement strand
ATATTAATCGACTAAACCAAACTATGAAGGACCATATTATTGCCAAAGCCGAAATTATAGCTAAATATAAAAAGTAATTTTCAGAGTATAATCGTTTCAGGAGACGCTCTTTATTAACCAATAGCGTGTGGTCCGCCAACTGGCGGAAGACGAGGAAGAGGGTGATCGAATCATCTGCGGATGCCCTCAGGTTAGGCCGTTAACCTAAAAAGCTTTTTGAAAAGAAAAGTTTGGACGGCAGCATTATCCCATTATTATTTATCCTAATATAGGGGGTATTAATATGTGTGGGATTTTCGGCTATGTCAGCCGGCGGCCGGTGGCTACCGGGGTGGTTTTTACTGGTTTAAAAGAATTAGAATATCGGGGCTATGACAGTTGGGGAATAGTTTGGGAGACTAAAAAAGGTTTGGGAATTAGCAAACATTTGGGGAAAATGGATCAAAAGCCCGATCGATTGCCTAAAAGTTCAATATCATTAGGCCATACCCGTTGGGCAACTCACGGCGGCATCACTTTTGACAATTGTCATCCCCATTTTGACTGCACCGGTAATATTGCCGTAGTTCATAACGGCATTATTGAAAATTATCAAGAACTTAAGGCAGAATTAATTAAAAAAGGTCATCGATTCACCTCCGAAACAGACTCTGAAGTTATTGCTCATTTAGTGGAAGAATTAGGTTCAGTTAAATCAGCTTTTAAAAAGTTAAAAGGGGCCAACGCTATATCCGTTTTAATTCATGGTCGACAGGAGATTGTTATTGCTAAAGCCGGCTCGCCACTGGTAGTTGGTTTGGGTCAGGGGATTAATTATGTTGCCTCTGATCCTAACCCACTTCTTCCTTATACTAATAAATTTATTTTTTTGGATGACGGTGAGGTTTTAAAAATTAATTCTCAGGAAATAAAAAGCGAGAGAATAAAAATAATCCAACCGCCGGCTGAAAATCTTAGTTCGTCTTTGGGAAAATATCCTAATTATTTAATTAAAGAAATTTCCGAACAACCAAAGATTTTGAAAATTATTAATGATAATTATGATCTTTCTCCTCTCCGAAAAATATTTAAATTAGTAAAAAATAAAGACAGAGTATTTTTTACTGGTTGTGGCACTGCTTATTTTGCCGCTTTATTTAACGCTAACTGGCTTTCCCGTCGGTTAAAAAAGCCAATTTTTTGTTCGCCGGCCTCTGAATTTGGCGCCTATTTAGACTCTTTTAATAAAAATGATTTACTGGTGGCTTTTTCTCAATCTGGAGAAACTGCCGATTTAATCAATCTTTTTAATTTGGCCCGGCCCAAACAAATTACTTTGACTTCTATTGTTAATGCTCCTTACTCAACTCTTCATCGGATTTCTGTTATTTGCCAGCTCTTGCCTTGCGGTCCGGAAAAATGTGTTTTGTCAACCAAATCTTTTACTGCCCATATTGCCCTTTTTTTTAAATTATTGAATTTTGATTTAAATCCGGCTATTACAGCTCTGAAAAGTGTTTTGACAAATAATAATCTTAAACCATTGGCCGAAATTCTGAAAAATAAACAGCATATTTATCTAATTGGCCGGGGTTTATCTTTACCGATTGCTTTAGAGTCAGCTTTAAAAATTAAGGAAGTTTCTTATATTCACGCGGAAGCTTTTGCCGGCGCTGAGTTAAAACACGGTTCTATTGCTTTAATTGAAAACGGAACTCCTTGTTTGGTATTGGCACCTCAAGATGAAACTTATAACGATGTTATTTCCAACGCTACCGAAATTAAAGCCCGCGGCGGTTATCTTATTGGTCTGTCGGCTAAACCCCATCCGGTTTTTGATTATTTTATTTCTGTTCCCGATTGCGGTCCGGCGACGGCCTTACCCCAGGTAGCCGCCGCCCAATTGCTGGCTTATCATTTGTGTCAGCTTAAAGGTCTTGATCCTGATAAACCCCGCAATTTGGCTAAAAGTGTAACGGTGAAATAACTATTGGTTTTTATTTTCTCGCCGAAATAAGCATCGTTTCCCGGCTGAACAATTTAAATAAGGGATAAAAAGGGTAAATTAAAAATCGCCAGGATGATTTTCTTACCGACCAAAATAAATCTAAGGGATAATCGTAAAACGGGTAAGAAACGGCAATTTGTCTAAAACCAGTTTTTTTCAAAATTCGACTGATGTTTGTTGAATTGGGAATAAATAAATGCCGAGGGGAATCCAAATGGAAAAAGTATTTTCGGCCCAACTTAAAACCAAGACTGTCGGAATTGGGCATAGTCATTAAAAGAAGGCCATTGTTTTTAAGCAGTTTTTTGATTTTAATTAAAGTTTTTTGAGGCTGGGGCAAATGCTCTAAAACATGCCAAAGAGTAATACAGTCAAATTTTTTGTTAAGTTTTATTTTATTAAAATCACCGATTATTAGGTTAATCATTTTATCAGTAAATTCTTGTTTGAGTTCAACACCGTATTTTTCGTAATGATTATTATCCAGATTTTTTAGAAAACTGCCGTTGCCGCAGCCGATATCAAGGATGGAGATTTTTTGCTGCCCGGCAAAGTGTTGGTTAATTAGCTTCTTTTTGAAAAATAAAAATATTTCATCCATTCGGGTGGCTTTGGCAGAATATTTTTTCGGGTAATATTTTCGATAATAATCTTTTTGGTTTTCGATTTTATCTAAAAAATAACAGCCGCATTTTTGACAGTGATAAAGTTGGAATTTTTTCTGGCCCCAATAATGCCGGCCGTGATAATTACTGGCGATAAAACTTTTTTCTATTTTATCAGTGCCGCATAGTCGACATTTAACCATAGCTGATTATATAATTTAGTAGTTAAAATGACTAAAACTTACGAGGCGATTGTTGTTGGTGCCGGGCCGGCTGGATCGGTTTGCGGCTATACTTTAGCTAAAAGTAATAAAAGGGTTTTAATTATTGACAAGGAAAAGTTTCCCCGACCTAAACTTTGTGCTGGAATGTTGACAGAAAAAAGTATCAAGATGTTAAAGACTGTTTTTGGCCGGATAAATTGGGATGAAATTATTGATTCTTCCTATAATACCTTTGAAATTTATCATCGGCGATATGGTTTTATTAATCGCGGCATTTCATCGAGAAATAAATTATATTTGGTTGATCGGAGGATATTTGATAATTTTCTTTTACAGAAAGCGATCCAAGCCGGTTGTGATTTTCAGCAGAAAAATATTGTCGATCTTAAGGATTTAAAAGCCGATTTAATTATCGGTGCTGATGGCGCTAATAGTGTGGTTAGACGGAGTTTTACACCAGAAATAAATAGAAGGGATTATTCTTTGGCTTTGGAAATTGAAGCGGAGAAATCCGCCATTGAGGAGATTAAATACCCCCGCATTTATTTTGGTTATGTTAACTACGGCTACGCTTGGGTTTTTCCCCGCCGAGATAAAGTAGTAGTTGGCCTCGGTGGTTTAACCGCCAAGAATAAAGAAAATATGAGAGATTTGTTTGTTAATTTTTTAAAGGATGTTTTAAAAACGGATTATCGGACATATCGGATTTTAGGTTATCCCTTGCCATTTCATAATTTTATTAACCGGCCGATTCAGGATAATCTCCGGCTGGTGGGTGATGCCGCCGGTCTGGCTGATCCGTTAACCGGCGAGGGAATTTATTATGCTATTGAAAGCGGCTATTTGGCGGCTCAATCAATTTATTCCTATCAACCGATTCATCAGGCTTGGCATCGAGCTAAAACAATGAGAAACATTTTTTATTCACCCCTTTTCCATCTTTTAATAATTCACTGGTTAAAAGCTGACCAGCGGCTCTGTCGTTGGTATTTTGATCTTTTGTCAGGGGTATAATTTGGCTATATGCTAAAGGAAAAGAATTGGCGGATTTATGATTATCGGCAAATGGATCCAATTAAGATTTTAGCCCAGAAGTTAGGGAGAAAAACGGCAGGAAATCTTAGCCGGCTTAAATTTGCTGAAGTCGCCGCCAGTCGGGGAGAATCGGCCGGAGTAATTGATTGCGGCTCTTTTTATTTGGCGATAGTCATCGAAGGTTTGGGGACGAAAAATTTAGTGGCTGATCAAATGGAGAAATTGACCGGCAAGACTTATTACCAAGCAGTAGCCCAAGATGCCGTTGCCATGATTGTTAATGATTTGCTGACTGTCGGCGCTGACCCAGTAGCCGTACCGGCTTATTTTGGTTTAGGATCAGACCAATGGTTAAAAAATAAAAAAAGAGTTGAAGCCTTGATTAAAGGCTGGGTTAAAGCTTGTGATTTAGCCGGTGCTTCCTATCCCGGCGGCGAAACTCCGGTTTTATCGGGCATTATTAATCCGGAAACGATTGATTTGGCCGGAGCGGCAGTGGGGATTATTAAACCCAAAAAGCGGCTGATTGTTCCCACTAAAATTAAAACCGGCGACAAAATTGTTTTGATTGAAAGCAGCGGCGTTCACGCCAATGGCATTTCTTTAATCAGGAAATGCATTAATAAATTACCCGACGGTTATTTAACTAGGCTTAAAAACGGCCGTACTTTGGGTGAAACATTGTTGAGACCCACTCATATTTATGCTGAACTTAACCGGAAAATTTTTAAAGAAAATATCGATATTCATTATCTGGTCAATATTACTGGCCACGGCTGGCGGAAATTAATGCGGGCCGAAAAAAATTATACTTATGAGATTGATTTTCTTCCCCCTATTCCCGAAGAATTTGGTTTAATTCAGAAAATGAGCGGCCTGGATTTAAAATTTATGTACGGCAATTACAACATGGGGGCCGGCTGGGCTTATTATGTAGCTCCCCAAGACGCCGAAACGATTACCAAAATTGCCGGAAAATTAGGCTATCATTCTTGGATCGCCGGCACTGTTAACAAGGGTCCAAAACAATTAATTATCAAGCCCTTAAAGATCGTTTATCGAGGTTTTCAAATTAGGTAATGGTAATGCTATAATCTATTTGGCTGTCAAGAACCCCGGCAACTGTCGAGGTAGCAACCGAGTCCGCTAGTTAGTGGGTCACGGTGCTTTAGTACAGGCCTCTATTAAAGGTTAAAAGGAGGAAAAATGAACTATTCCCTTTTTACATCCGAATCAGTTTGTTCTGGTCATCCTGACAAAATTTGTGATCAAATTTCTGATGCCGTTCTTGATGCGGCATTAACAGTTGACCCTCAGTCACGAGTAGCCTTGGAGACTATGGCCACCGAAAATTATTTGACATTAGCCGGAGAAGTAACTTGTGCCCAAAAGCTGGATTATAAGTCAATTGCCCGAGGAGTAATTAAAGATTTGGGTTATAATCGGCCGATTTATAATTTTACTTATCGATCGCCGATTGATATTCGGGTTCATCATCAGTCGGTTGATATTGCTCTTGGGGTTGATGGCGGCGGTGCTGGTGACCAGGGAATGATGTTTGGTTATGCGGTAGCCGAGACTAAAGAATTTATGCCTTTACCCATTTCGATTGCCCACGATTTAGCTCGAGAAATTGACCGGATTAGAGAGACAAAATTGACCTATCTTCGCCCCGATGGCAAGTCCGAAGTCAGTATCAGATATGAAAATGGTTTGCCGGTAGCTATCGAGGCTTTAGTGATCGCTGTTCCTTATGATCCCCAAATGGCTCGGGAGGAGGTAAAAGAAGCTCTTTATCGGGAGGTAGTTTTACCAGTTTTAGATAAATACCAACAGAAACCGATTTCATTAGATAAAATGATTTTTAATGGTACTGGTCAGTGGGAAATCGGCGGCCCGGCCTCTGATACCGGAGTAACCGGCCGGAAAATTATCGTCGACACCTACGGCGGGATGGGGCGAATTGGCGGTGGTTCTTTTTCTGGTAAAGATCCAAGTAAAGTTGATCGGTCGGCAGCCTACGCCGCTCGCTTTATTGCTAAAAATATAGTGGCTCATGGTTTGGCTCACCGCTGTGAAGTCCAGTTGGCCTATGCTATCGGTAGCCGTCAGCCGATTAGTCGGTCGATAGAAACTTTCGGTACCGGCAAAAAATCTCAAAAGGTAATCGAGACTTTTGCTTGGAATTTATTGGATTTATCACCTCAGGGAATTATTAAAGCCTTGAATTTACGTCGCCCTATCTACCGATCGACGGCTGTTTATGGTCATTTCGGCAATCCTTCCTATCCTTGGGAAAAAATTGTTTCTTGACAATCGGCCTATAATATGATATAATTAGAAGTTATGGGAAAAGAAAATCAGCAGGGTTTTATTCTGGTGGATAGTCCGGAACAGCGGCAGACTGAACTCCAGGCAGAAATGCAACATATTTGGCCGTTGAAAGATGAGATGTATTCGTTAGATAAATTTCTGGAAGATTATTTACTCCTCGAAGACAGCAAAATTACTCCTTCGAAACGGGAAATGGCAGCTATTCGGGTAAAAAGGGCGATTAACCAAATTAGACTATTAGATTCGGGACATGATAAAAGCCTACTTTTTGGCTATTTAGTTGAGGAATATTGTCATAATTCTGAACCAACAGCTACCTATGGCATCTTTTTGCCGACTTATGTGGAAGCCATGAAAGATAAAAAAATCGATAAAGCCCTTTTATTAGGGACATATAATATCCGTTCTTTAATTGAATTTAATGCCGGGGTTAAATATTTATATCCCCAAGCTGAATGTGTTGTTATTGATAAAAATCCTGCAGAGCAGGTCAAGGACTACCGTCATTTTATTGAGGGTGATATTTTAGATATGCCTTTTGCCGCCAATACTTTTGATAGTATCCAATCTAATTTTTTGTTTACTATGTTAGAAGGAGAAAAAGAAAAGGCGTTTGCCGAAGTAACCCGAGTTTTGAAACCAAACGGCCAGATAATTTTAGTAGAACATGAATTTATCGGTTGGGAGATCGATCAATTGATTCGAGAAAATAAATTGAAAATCCTTAAAAAGGATAGACCTAAGTATTTCCGCCGGAATGAAGTAAGTCAATTTATGAGAAATAGTCACGGCAATGATTTATTTATGGCAGCGAAAAAAGATTTTTGTCTAAGGGATGTTGACTCTCTTGTTTACGTTTTAGAAAAAAACTCCTTTAATCTCCGATAATTTGCTTTGGTTGATTTTCTCGACAGTGTAACCCCGACGGATAATCACCGGCTGGCCGTCAATTGGGGAATAAGTAGTACTGCCTTCCGGATCGTCCATATTACCGGTGTAAACATATTTCATACCTTCTTCAAGACAAACCTTCCTGGCTTCTTTGACAAAATTTTCATCGGTTGCCGGCAGATCCAACAGTTTATAATCTGGGAAAAATCGTGAAAAATGAATTGGCACCTCGGCCGAAAGATTAGTTTTGAGATAACGGCACATGTCCCGAATTTCTTCAATCTTATCGGTATAAGTTGGCACCACTAAATAGACAATTTCCAGCCATTTTTTGTTTTGATAAACGGTCTTAATAGTATTTAGAACCGGTTCTAATTGGGCTCCAGTTAATTTTAAATAAGTTTGGGGATTAAATGATTTAAGATCAATTTTAATCGCATCAAGATAGGGTAAAAGTTCCAATAATGGCAGTTGATTAAGATAACCATTAGAGACAATTACTGTTTTGAGATTATTATCTTTGGCTAATTTGGCCGTATCTTTCAAATATTCATAGCCGACTGTCGGCTCGTTATAAGTGAAAGCGATGATTTTGGCGCCGCTGGCCTTAGTTTTTTGGATAATTTCGGCCGGGGTTAATTCGATTGCCGGGATATCTTTAGGTGAGCGTTGAGCAATATCCCAATTTTGGCAGTTAAGACAGTGAAGATTACAACCGGCAGTTCCCAAAGAAAAGGCCTTTTCTCCCGGAAAGAAGTGAAAAAACGGTTTTTTTTCGATCGGATCAAGGTTAACTGCCGCCGCCCGGCCGTAAACTAAACTATATAAGCGGCCGTTGAAATTTTGTCTGACTTTACACAGACCAACTTGTTTATTTTTTAATAGACAGTTATTAGGGCAAAGCTGGCATTTTACCTTACCCTCTTCTAGTTGTTCATAAAATTCTGCCTCTTTATACTTTATTTCGCTTTTGTTCATCCTTATGATAATTATAAATGAAAAAATAATTCCCAAACTGATAATAATTAAGATTGGTAGTTTCTTTTTCACAGGCTTAAAAGACTTTTGATAACAAAATAGACCCCTATGCCTAAGCCGGCAAATTGGGCGATTTGTCTCATTAATTTAAATTTGCTGGTAAATCCAAGAAAAGTAGCCGGTAGGAGGTAAACACTGGTACCGACAAAGAAAGCTAAAAAATAAATAGCCGCTTTAAGAGCGTCGCGGAGATTGAAGACATAAGCTAGCGAGCCAAGAAAAGGCGGACAAACATTGACCCCGGTCAAAAATCCGATAAGAAAAGCAGTTTTTATTCTTTTCCACGGTGACATTAAACAATAACGACGGTCAATTTTACTGAGGGAGAAAAGAATCATAATGATTCCCATCCATAAAGTGATTATTAAAGCGCCGGCATGAATCCAGGTGTTATTGATTTTTTGACCTAAATAGCCGATAATAACGCCGAAAATTAGATAGCCGAGCAAACGGCCGAGACTAAATTCCCAAAGAATTCCAAAACTTTTTTTAAGACTTCTTTTTTCTGCCAGTAAAATCGGTAGAAAAACTGGCAGACACGAACCGAGACAATAAACACCAACTGATAATCCGCCGAAAAAACCAACGGCAATTTCTTTCATTATTCCCCCTCCTCCCAATTTTTAGGGCGAGTATTTTGTTCTAAATTTTTGGTGATGGTTTCAACAGCATTTTTCATTTTATTTTTTACTCTTCAAAAACCTCGGCCTCAAAAGTATAAATTTTGGTTTGAGAATCTCGATAGCAATTCCGAGGCAGGCCGGCTTTTTGGGAGCATAATTCGCCTAAAAACTCGTCTAAATTCCAACCGGTTTCTGTCGCTACTTGAGGGAGAAAAGTGCCGCTGTGACCGCCCCTTTCGATGACTACCCCGTGTTTTCCCAATTCGATTTTATGGTAATCGTCAATTAATTTTTTGGGCGTCATCACTGAAATTTCGATTTTAATTTCTTTCAATTCATCATAACTGACAGGGTAAAATCGAGGATCTTCGGTAGCAGCAGCTATTGCCATCTGTTGAATGACCTGATAGAGAGGAAGATTAGGTTCAAATAAACCGATACAGCCCCTCAACTGGCCATTTTTTCTTAGAGTGACAAATGCCCCTAACTTTTCGTTTAATTTTGAATTCAAAATTTTAAATTTTAATTTTTCTCCATTATGTAGATATTCTTCCAGCGTTTTTCGGGCGATAGTTAGAGCTTCCTTCTGCCAATCTTCGACTGGGCTGGTTTCCCGATAGCCGCCGATGGCAGCATAACCGACTACCTGGCTTTTATCACCGCTGGTATCACCCGAATTTTCGGCGTAAATCTTCTCGAATTTTATCCCCATTTTTTGGGCTATAGCCATGGCGGCTTCAATGGCCGCTCGACCGCAGGCGTCAATTTCTTTACCCCGGTTGATGATAGATTCGATTGTTTTTTGGTCCAGCTTTTGGGCTTCGTTATAGGGATAATAATGAGATAAATCGGAACTGACTACTAACAGAGTGTTGTCGTCCATTAATTTGATAATTTTATCGCTAATATCGGTATATTCATTAATTAGAATAGGAATAATTTTAAAATTTTTCAAAATTCTTTGGAGAAAAATTAGTTCTACTTCCAAAGAATGTTCTTGAGCAAAAGCTTTATCATTTATCGTAAAATCACTTTTTTCGACCGCTGTTCGACCCAATGGTGTTTCCCAATAATCAGCGCCGCTGGTAACGGCCTCGTTAAGATAAACCTGATGGCTTGGGCCGATGAGAATAACCCTTTGAAAATCACGATCCTCGATTTGTTTGAAGCCATAGCCAGCGGTTCGGCCGGAATAGACTAGACCGGCGTGGGGGACAATCAAAATCCTATAATCTCTGCCTGTTTTCTGGGCATTGTTTAAGTAGCCGTCTAATTCTTTCGCCAGAATATTCTTGTCGGCCGGATAAAAACTGCCGGCAACTGCCGCTGGCCTGATATTTTTTTGATTGGTTTTAAACATAATTAGACCTCCTAAGAGTAAAATAAAAATAGTTATTAGCCATTTCATGCCTTTCCTTTATTTTACTCTAGGTTTAATTTCGGTTGTAACCCAGTCAGTTTTGATTCGCCTGGCTCAAGTTTATCTTTTCCATACCGATTTGGGTTATGGCATTTTCCTTTCCTTTTGGCTCTTTTTTTCTGGTCTTGGCTGCTTTTCTCCTAAAATTTACCCTTTTTATCTTATCCCCCCGTATCTTTTTGGGGTTATTTATAATTATTTTTTTAAATATTTGAAGCAGGCTAATCAGGCTTATATTTATGAAACTCTTGGTTTTTGTTTTGGTGGTTTACTGTTTGGTTTAGGAGTCAGCCGGATTGGTTCACCTTATCAAAAGGTAACGATTAAACATTATCAGAGTCAGGATCAGATTTTTACTAATAACCGGCCTTATTACTCCTTTCCTGCCTCTGAAGACGCTTATGTTCTTAAATACTTGTCTTTAACCTCATTTTCCAAAGTTTTATTAAAAGCTAATCCTAATTATGCCCATACTTTAAGCCAGATATCTCCACAGGCTCAAATCGATCTTTTGGAAGTTGATCCGGTTTTGCGAAAAATTGGGCAAAAATATTTGCCGGCTAATGCCTGCTTTGTCTCTCAGCCGGATTTATTCCCCCAGCAGGCAGGTAATTATGATTTAGTTATTTTAGCCCAAGATATTCCTCGTAGTTTGTCGGATAATCGCTACTACACTCGAGAATTTTTTCAAACGGTTAAAAATAAAATTTTGATTATTTTTCCTTACCGGGATTTCGCCGCCCCGGCTTATTATTATCCGATCGCGTCTATATTATCAGCGTTACCTTCGGCAAAATCATATTTGGTAGATAATTATTTACTAATTGTTAATTATGATTTGGGATTGCAACCAATAACTTTTCCTGTTCAGGCTAATCCTAATTCCCGCCGTCAGCCTCAAGCCTTTTTTCTGGCCCAAATTTACCATTTAAGTTCATTATGGCCTAAATTACCTATAATTATTAAAATAACTGCCTTAATTTTTCCTCTAATCCTTCTTTTCTTTTTAACTTCTAAGAATGATTTAAAAAGTATTTTTGGAGCCTCTTTTGTTTCTTTTGCCTTTAATACTCTGGCTCTTTATCATTTTCAGGAAATTTATGGTAGTTTATACAGCCAAATTAGTTTACTTCTAGCCTTGAATTTATTTTGTCTATCTTTGGGTGTTTATTTGTCTAAAAATTTTTCTCGTCCTCCTTTTCTTCTTTTCTTTTTAATTTTGGTTTCTTTTCACCCGATAATAACAATGATTATTGCTTCATTAACCTATGGTTTTTGTTTCGGTGTGCTTAATCGACAGCCGATTACCTCTCCTTATGCTTTTGATTCTTGGGGAGCCGCCCTCGGTTCTCTAATCGTTACTACTGTTCTTTTACCGATCTGGGGAATAAATTATATTGTATTATTTTGTTTGGTATTAACCCTATTTCTTTTCTTTCGGTCACTTAATTAATTTCTTCCCACAATTTAATCCAACTTTGGTAATTTTGACTAATTTGATCTCGAGCTTGATTATGGTTAAGTTCGCCGTTAACCCATTTTTGAATCGGTTCTAAAAAGACTGTTCGGCCAATAGCAAAACCGATAATTTGAGGATATTTTTTAGCCTCCATAATCCACTGCTTTACCTTATCCGCATTTTCTCCGCGGCCTAAAACAATAATTTTATCCTCTTGGGTAACAGCCAAAATTTCTTCCCATTGACCTGCTTCCACCCCCTCCAGCTTCCAAATGGCCGGTTGAAGTTTTTGTTTAATTTCTTTGATGGCTGTAGCCGTTTTACCTGCTTCACCGGTTAATAATTCGAAAAGCAGCGGAAGATTTTTTGATTGACAATAATCGAAAACTTTGGCTAGTTTTTCCAGTTGAATAGAATTATTTTCTTTTTCCTCCGGATTGTATCTGACTAAAACCTTGATAATTTCAGGTTTAATTTCATCGAGAATTTCCATCCAATTTTCTTGGTCAAAATCAAAAAGCGGCTGACCGCTTTTCTCTATACAAACAGCCCGTGTAATTCCTTTAGTTTGAGCATCGTCTAAAATCATTCGACCGTAGGTATTGTCAACTAAGATACCTAAAAATTCTGGGTGGGGGTAATTTTCCCGAATCTGTAGAAAAGCTTCATAAATTATCATTTTGGCTTCTGGAATTTTTTCCTTATCTACCAGTTTTTCAAATGAAGAACGGTGATCGAAGGGGAGGAGGTAGAGCTTTGAAAAGTTTTTCATCTTGGTTTATTATAAAGCATGTTAATTAGGCCTGTCTATGCCAATTGCCCCGCTTGTATTGTCACTGTCGGTGGAGGACTTTTTTTGGCAGAAAAACTTCATATTGATGTTTTTTTAATATCGATTTGGCTGTCGGCTTTGAATTCGGCTATTGCCTATTTTTTAGCATCAAAAATCAAAAGAAAAGTTTTAAATCAAGGTTTTTTTTGGTCGCTTATTTTTTATCTTTTGACTGTAGTTTATCTTGACTTTAGTGGCCGATTGAGAAATTCTAATCCAATCTGGGGAATAGATCGTTGTCTTTTAGGGCTGTCCTGTGGTTTAATTTTATTTATTTTTTCTATTTATCTCGATCAACTGCTCCGCCGTTTAAATCGTGGTAAAGTTGTATTTTTTTATCAAAAAGTTATTATCCCCTTGCTGGTCTTAACGGCGGCAACTATAATGTTTAAGCAATGGCTGTAAACCCGGAAGAAGTAAGCAAACTAATAAATAAGGTTAAGAGTTTGGAAAAAGGTCATCGTTTAGATTTATCCAGTGGCGAGGATTTATCAGTGGCAATCATGAATTTAATTGGGATTGAAGAGCATATGTTTTTTACTGCCCAAAAAACCGGCCAAGTTGAATATTTAACAGTTCTTCAACAAGCCCGGGAAATGCGTAAGGAATTAATGAAAAAAATAGTTAAAGATAATAAGGGTGAAGTTTGGTGCACCAGCAAGCATTTATTAGCGGCTTCGATGAGATTAATGGAAGTGGGAACTAAGTGTTTAACTCAAAAAAAGAAAAAAGAAGCTCAAGATTATTTTCAAAAATCTTTTACCCTTTATAATCTTTTTTGGGGATTAAATTTGGGTTTAGTTAAAGATGGTTCTCAGGCATTAAAAATTGAAATTGATAAATCGCCGGCGGAACAGCCTTTGCCCAAAAAGGATCTACTGGGGAATATTAGTCGTATTATAGGTAAAATTTTAAATTGCTGCCGTGAATAAATTTACTTTTAAAAAAGGTATTACCGAATCTCAAATAGATGAATTGATTTTTTATGCCAATAATGATCCCCAAATTATTTCTTTTACTTCTGATAAAACTCGCTTTGCCGATAAAAAAGCTTTTAAACTGTGGCTTAAGAAAAAGCCAGTTATTTATACTTTGACCAATAATACCGGTAGACTGCTGGGTATTATTTGGTTTCAGAGAAAAATTGGAATCCCCGGTTATGATCTTACATTTGCGATTCGACTCTATGGTAAAGCTAGAGGTAAAGGACTGAGTTATGGTTTTATGAAGCAAGCTTTTGATGATTTCAAACC
>ERZ795052.4769-NODE-4769-length-13718-cov-6.373124_pt1 | contig 13718 bp, 9 predicted proteins | sample MGYA00375136_ERZ795052 | MGnify/ENA primary metagenome ERZ795052 (study PRJEB30181, sample SAMN05720156) | activated sludge metagenome | isolation source: Anaerobic digester | place: Japan | collected 2015-05-26 ... | reverse complement strand
CTATTACTGGCCTCCGGGAGGCGGTGCAGGGGTTCAGCGCTGGCTCAAATTCACAAGATACCTGCCTGAAACCGGATGGGAACCCGTAATTCTGACAGTCGATCCGGCTTTTGCCCAGTACCCGGCAACCGACGAAAGTCTTCTTGAAGATATTGCCCCGGGCCTGCAGATCCATAAAACCCCGGCAACCAATTTTTTCAGGCTTGCAGGCGCAGGAAGAAAAAATATTCCATCGGCAGGCTTTGCGAACAGGGAAAAAAAGGGGGCTCTCGATCTTATCCTGAGGTTCATACGCGGCAATTTCTTTATCCCCGACCCGCGCAAAGGGTGGAACAGGCATGCCTTCCGGAAAGCATCAGAACTGATTTCCAGCCAGGGAATTAATCTCATTATCACCAGCAGCCCTCCCCATTCAACGCAGCTTATAGGGCTGAAACTGAAAAAACGGTTCCCTCACCTGAAATGGATAGCTGACCTGCGCGACCCGTGGACAGACATTTATTATTACAACGAGTTCCTGCACACACCACCCGCGAAATATTTCGACGCCCTTTATGAGAAAAAAGTCCTTTCAGCAGCCGACAGAATAATAACCGTCGGCGAAAAACTGAAAGAGATTTTCGCCGCCAAAGTCAGGGGCTCAGAACCCAAAATCTCAGTTGTGACAAACGGGTATGACGAGGATGATTTCAAAGGGATAGAAGCTTCCTCTCCGCAGAAATTCACGATAACATATACAGGCACTATTTCCTCTCTTTACCCGATCGACAGCTTTATTGAGGCAGTTAAACGGGTACAGGATACGGGAGGGGAAATAATACTTCGTTTTGCCGGTTTTGTCTCCGGTGAGTTAAGGGAAAAGATACTCGCCAGCCTTCCGCCTTCAACCGCTGAATTTTTGCCTTATGTCAGCCATCCTGAAGCAATAAGGCTCATGCTTTCATCCTCAGCTCTCTTTATTATTATTCCCAGACACAGAAACAACGGCTGCATAATCACAGGCAAGATATTTGAATACATTGCATCGGGCAAACCTGTCATTCTTGTCGGGCCTCCCGGCGGTGATGCATCAGATATAATCACTTCTTCCGGAGCGGGCATGGCATTTGATTATGACAACGCCGAAGGCATCAGGGAGTTTGTTCTGCGACTGATCAACGGTGAATTTTCAGTTTCGGCAACCGGTAAGGAAAAATATTCAAGGAAAAATCTTTCACGTAAACTGTCAGAGATTCTTTCGGAGGCTGAAAGAGGCAGCTAATCCATCTTCCACGGGCTGAAACGGTTAAATACCCTGGAAATACCTTCCCTGATTCTCTGAAGTTCTATCTCCTCGAAGAAATTCAGTTTATACAATACCAGAGGGAACAGTCCCAGCAGAGCTACTCTGAGGGCCGTAGCCGCAATGAATGGCATGGAGCCGGTGAATCTCTCTGCAAAAAACAGGATTATTGCAAGAAAACAGATCATGGCAATTTTCATCCATTCGAACGAAATCTTCATGAAGCGTGAGGCGATGAATGCCAGCAGCCCTGTGTACAATGCCTGCGCGGCAAGGTTTGACCAGGCGGCACCCATCATTCCCATGCCGGGTATCAGCATGAAGTTCAGAAAAACATTTAATCCGGCGGCCGTGAATGAAGGAATCAGGAAAAAGATCATTTTCTCCTTCAGGTAAAGTCCCACCCCGACAAAATAGTTCATTCCCATTATCATGAAGCTCATGGCAAGAACAGGCACCACGGCAAGCCCTTCCTGGTAGTCGCGGTTACGGGCGACAAGTGCTATCAGTTCGCGGTAAAAGAAAAGAAAGCCGAGGATTATGAATGCTATTACAAAACAATAATATGTCAGCATCTTCCTGTAATACCTCAGGTTATTTTCCTCCTTTTCCCTGCTGAACATTGAAGGCATATAGCTCAGCCCGATGGTTGAAATAAAAATAAGGTTGATGAAGTTGGCAATCTTGTATCCGAAAGCATATTTTCCCGTTTCGGCGTCGGTGCTCAGCCAGTTAAGCATATATCTGTCGTTAAGCTGAAAAACAAGGAACCCGAGATTGCCGAGTATGGCAGGAAACCCGAAACGGACCGAGATCCATAAGTGTTTAAAGCTGAACGGGCCTGATACACGGGGTACAACGACAAGCAGCATGAAAGCAGCCGCCGTAACAGCGGCTCCTGCGAGCCGGGCCTTCAGAATACCGTCTATTCCTGCAGAATAAAACCTCACAAGTATGATCGTAAGGGTAAAGCTAAGGGCAAGCTTGATGAAATTATAGAAGAGATACTGAAATGGCTTCTCCTCGTACTGAAGAATCTGCAGCGGCACAACGCACAAAATCTCCGCAAGAACGATCCAGAATGCCAGCCTAAGTAATTCTGCGTTTTCAGTGCCTCCGAAGAGAAGTCCGGAAATCTGGCCGGAGAGGAGCAGCAGCGGAAGCAGGGAGATAAGCGTGAGTGAAATATTTCCGGCATAATTACTCAGGAGAAAACTGCCATAAGTTCCTTTCTCCTTTTCAATGAAGAAGTACCGCTGGTGGCCTGAAAAAACGCCGAAATGAAGGATTGAAGTAAACAGGAGTATCGTGGTTTCAAGCACTGCCAGGTCGCCGAACCTGCCAATGGGGATGAAGTTGTTGTAAAGCGGGATAAGAAGGAACCCCAGCAGTTTGTTCAGCACATTGCCTAGCCCGTAAACAGCCGTCTGCCTTGTAATTTTCCTTATCTGATCGAGCATTCTTTTTCTGTTATTTTGTTAACAGTTCGCGGTACCGGGCAATCATTTTTTCTTCCCCGAAGTTAAGTATCTTTTTTCTGCTGTTGGCGTAAACCTTTTTCCTGAACTCCTCATCATAACACATTTTCTCAATTGCATCTGCAAGCTGCACGGGGTTGCCTGGTTCGCAAAGGAGGCCGTCGGTGCCGTCGGAGATTATCTCTGAAGGCCCCGTGGGGCAGTCGGTCGACACCACGTGTCCGTTAACATACATTGCCTCGAGAAGTGAATTCGGGAAACCCTCCCAGTCGGACGACAACACATAACACGTGGCAGAGGCCATGAACCTGTATGGGTTCTCCACATACCCCATGAAAGTAACAAAATCTTCCAGTTTGAAATCCTTTACCATTTTCTTCAGGTCTTCCTCAAGAGTTCCTGATCCCAGAATTATCAGTCTTATATCATTATGTCTCCCGGCAATAATTCTGAAACAATCTATCAGAAGCGGATAATTCTTTGCCCTTACAAGGCTTCCGACGGCAAGAATATATTTCAATTCTTTCTTAAAGCCGAAGTCATTGACAGGCTCTTCCTTCAACCGGTCAAGAGTCTCAAAATCAATTCCGTTATATATAACTTCTATTTTAGAGGGGTTGATCCTGAAATCATCGGCAATGAATTTCCTGACTCCTTCTGAAACAGTTACTATTCGGAAGGCTTTGCGGTAGGCACCGGCCAGCATTCCTTTCCATAACCTGTGCTTTAATGAACTGCCAAGGTAGAGTCTGTGATTTGATCTTTCTGAAAGAACCAATGGGGTTTTAAGCCTGAAGAGCGAGAGGTAGGCAACAATATTCGGGTAATATAGGAATGAAAGTACACGGGATGGGTTTTCTTTCTTAATTATTGTTCTCAGCCTCCTTACAAAAGAAATTGTATTTCCCCTTTCACCTTCAAGACTGTAGAATCTAATATCCGGAATTGATAGAATTCCGTCGAGGTATCTGCCTCTCGGATAAAAAACGACGGCGACAATGGAAAAGCGGTCACTGAGGCTTTTCAGAACCCTGGTAAAGATTCTTTCGGCACCGCCTCCTTCAAGGCTGAGTATCAATGCCAGCAGGACAGGTTTTTCCTTCAGGTCAGTCATTTCAGCTTATCTCAGGCTGTTTCAGGTCAGGTAAATTAAGAAGATCCTGGAGCTGACAATACTGGGGCCAGTTATGTCCCTCATGCCAAATTAAATCCCGGTCCCAGTATCCTTTGCAGCGATACACGTATTCATCAACGAACGAATAGCTTATCTCTGAAAATCTGATGCTCCCGTCCCTGTCATAAAGGAAATCGTATGCCATAGACTGGAATCCCATTTTTTTGGAAATTTCATGGGCTGTCTGAACACATCTCAGGTCTATTGCACCAGGATCATGGTCAAGACGCCCCGAACCGGATGATCTGAAATCGTTTATCCTGTTCAGTCTCCTGTATGCAAATGCCCTGTTACCGATAATTGTCACCCTTGTGTCAAAGTTATTTCCGGGGAGGAATTCCTGGAAAAGTGCATAATTTTTCTGCCTGTGATAGACTGTTTCCGCCGGTTTTCCCTCCAGCCTTTTTTTGAGTCTCCACAGAAAGACCTTGAGGTTTTTCTGCAAACCAAAATCTGTGCTGAAAGTACTACCGGAATCGAGCATGTTGAAAGTCTTAATGCCTTTCCCGAACATCTTCCTGATCAATCTCGTTGCCTTCTGCCGGTTTCCGACAAGTATGACATTCTGCGAGCCTGCCCCTCCCTTCAGTTTGAATACAACCGGGTAATTTGCCTTGGCAGCCCATTGCAGCGCTTCGTTTTTCTCCCAGAAAATCCACGTCCTGCACATCGGGAACCCGTAATGATTCATCAGGTAATACTGTTTTATCTTATCGTCAAAATGCCAGTCGGTTGCCTCATCGGGAAAACATTTGATTCTCAAATGATTTCTTATTAAAGGCAGAATGGTTGTTGCAAGCTGGCGGTCGTAGTCGTAATGATACCATCTGTAAATGAAGGCATCGCATTCTTTTATTCTGCTGAAAAAATCGGGGTCTGATATATGAATATATTCACAATCGATTCCGTTATGCTTAAGAATAATTTCATATTTCCTGATAAATGATGAAATATTTCTGTACCGTTCCGGATGAATTCCGACCTTCATCAGTTTATATTGTTAGTTTTCCTTTTCAATATGGTTTTTCCATCCTGCTGCTGGTTCAAAACGGGCAACTGACGGGAGGTCTTCAAATCCAATTTTATCCCCGTTGTATGAGATTGTCATTTCCGGGACCCTGTCCATCTCCATGCCCAGGAAATTATTTTCCAGCGCTTTTCTTATAGCAGTGATTTTCTTGTAATCGAATCCGATAAGCGATGCCGCCACCATATCTCCGGCCACGGGATTAAATGTTCCGATAATTATCCCTGCCTGCCTGTTGTCGGGTTTCAGAGGGCCGTCCCTTTCTCCTCCCGTTATTCCGTCAACCAGGTAGAAGACCTTCCGCTGTACTTCCTCTCTCAATCTACCCTCATGGTCGACAAAGAAAAGTATGTTGTTGATATCCAGCATCATCCTCCACAGAGTTGAATTGCCGTACCAGCTTCCCTCGAAGAATCTGTTCATCCCGGTTCTTTTCATTATCCCGTCGTTGATCGAGATTAATGAGGTCATTATCCTTCTCATCCTTCCGTTGCCTGTTTTTTCCCTGAACTCATAAAAATACTCATTCATAGATTTAAGTAAGTTCAATCCGGGATAGGCATCTCCTCCCGAAGTTTTACTGCCTTTGATATGATGCACCAAAGCATCTTTAGCACTGTTTATCCCTACGGTGTTTTTCATGCAGCAGGTAATTCCCGCTTTCCTGTGTGTTTTCAGCTTTGGAAGCTGAATCACCACATCTGCCTCCAGCACAGGCCTTGCAATAAGGTAAATGTTTTTACCCGGTCTGTGATATTTTTGCATCAGGTCGGGATTGTAGTTTGTTACCCTGAATTTCCTGAACTTATTTTCTATTTCCGACAAGTAACTGTTACCTGCAAGATTTACCTCGGTAAACAATACGTCATCCCTTGTTTCCTGGAATTTTATGTCACCGTCAGGTGAGTAAACTTTTATTTCTTTTCTGAAATCCTCAACCGAAATTTTCACTGATGTTTTTCCGGCATAGAAGTCAAGTAGCTCATTTATTCCGAGTGCTGACATAAGAAGGCCGAAATCAGCGGATTGTATGGGTGCATCACCAATAATTATTTCCCCTTTTTCCCTTAGGGCGATGAGAACATAATCAATTACGGCCCTAAGAACAGAGGGATGAGTTACCAGGCCGGAAATATCGCTGTTTACCGGATTCATTTCCCTCACCCAGTTTGGCTTAATAACCACTTTGCTGCCGGGGTTGACAAACTCACCAAACGGATTCCACGAGGGGTTACCGAAGTTGGTTTCGTCGAGCCCCATATTTATTAACACTCTCCTTACCTGGTCATAAACGGCATTGCCTTTTACAGAAGTTGCTCCGAATTTGTATTCCGGATAATTCTCCTTCGGGTTGAAAGGAGGATGTTCGGGATATACCGTATCCGGGTCATATTCAACTGCAAAATTATTCAGCATAAAGGCAGCAATTGATGACAAAGATACTATTTTTGAAGAACAGACTTACGTCAGGCAGTCTGATGATATATATGGAAAATAAAGAAGAAAAAAGGCTTTCAACGAAAGAGTACTGGGATTCCATCCTGGAGGGCGCAAGGCTTCCGCTGTCGGTAAACCGGAAGCAATACAGTGCATGGCTGATTGATGGTTTTTTCAGGGAATATATTCTGGAGGGAAATTACAGAACTCTTCTCGAGGCAGGAGCGGGAAGCTCGGCCTGGCTCCCTTATCTTGCCAGGGAATATAATCTTAAAGTCTCCGGTATCGACTATTCTGAACCCGGATGTCGTATATGCGAGGAGAATCTTAAGCTGCAGGGTATAGATTACGGTGAGATAATCTGTTCTGATATTTTCCGGTGGAAAGACCATAAAAAGTATGATATAGTTATTTCACTCGGACTTATTGAACATTTCGAAAATCCGGGAGAAGTTCTGAAAATTGCCGGGGAGCACCTGAATCCTTCAGGTATGATAATAACTGTCATTCCTAACCTGATGGGACTAAACGGGAAAATTACCCGTTTTTTCATGCCTGATGTATACAATATCCATAAAAAGATTTCTGCCTCAGAACTCCGGAATCTTCACGAAGAACGAGGATTCAGGACTCTGAATTGCGGATACACGGGTATGTTTTACCCGATGATTATCCCCTGGCAGGTGAAAAAAGACGGCTTCTTCTTCAGGGAGGGCAGCAGAATGAGGAAAATTACCCTGAAGACTCTTGAGATGAAAAATGCACTTATCACAAAAATGCTGAGGTTGATGAGAATACGTCCTTCATCAGCTTTTCTTTCACCTTTTATTATTTATTGCGGTATCGCGGCGCAGGAATCCTGAAAACTGAACATGAACAAGAGAATTCTAATATTCACTGATTCCTTTCCCTACGGGCATGGTGAGGCCTTTTTTGAACCTGAACTGCAACATCTTGCAGGGTTTTTTGAACATATCACAATCCTGCCTCTGGAGAAAAAAGGTGGTGTCTGCCGCCGGGGGCTTCCTGCAAACGTAACGGTTTCAGAACCTCCCTTCAACAGGTTGAAATCAAAACTATCTCTGCTTGCGGCGGGCATTTTTAATTTAAGCCCGGCGGGAAGCTTTATCAGGGAAGGCTTTGCATCACGTGTTTTTTTCTCCCGTTACAGGTTCAGAACCTGGCTTGCCCACCTTCTTATGATAAGGCATCTGCTTTCTTTCATAAAAAAGAACAACCTTTCCTCTGAATTAAAAAGCCACGACCTCCTTTACTTTTACTGGGGCCTCCGCTGGAGCCAGGTGCTGCCCTTCCTGCCTGCGGGCATGGTGCCAAAAACAATTGTGAGGTTTCACGGATCCGACCTTTATGAACATACCAACGGAGGCTATATTCCCTGGAGGAAAAGCCAGCTGATGAAGATTGATAATTATCTCACCGTCTCCGAAACAGGCAAACGTTATTTAATTGAAACCTATAAAATCGCGGAAGAAAAGATCTTCCTCTCGAGGTTAGGCACCATTGATTACGGAATTAATCCTTTTATGGAGAGTGACAGGATCAGGATTGTCTCCTGTTCAAACCTGGTTCCGGTGAAAAGAGTTGATCTGCTCGCCAGGGCGCTAAGGCACTGCACCAGACAGGCTGAATGGATCCATTTTGGTGACGGACCATGCAGGAAGATTGTTGAAAAAGCCGCTTCCTCCCTGCCGTCAAATGTCATTTTCAGGCTTGCAGGACATGTAAGTCATGATGAACTGGCAGATTTTTTCAGGAAGAATCATGTATCTCTTTTTATAAACGTAAGCTCTTCCGAAGGCGTTCCGGTTTCGGTCATGGAGGCTCTCTCTTTCGGAATTCCGGTAATTGCAACTGATGCAGGAGGCACTTCAGAAATTGTGAACGACTCCAACGGAAGACTAATCCCGGTTAATTTCGACCCGGCAGACCTGGCCGAAATAATTGAAACCTTCGTCGGCCACGGGAAATACCCCGAATACCGTCTTAATGCCAGAAAATCGTGGGAAGAGAATTGCATGGCTTCAAAGCTCATCCCTGCCTTCACGGATTTTCTTCTATCCGTCTGAGATTTTCTTTTTAAACCCCGGTAACCTTTTCAGCAATAATTGCATACTTTTGCCCTAAGACACTTACATCCCCTTATTGACGAAATTATGCAAATAAGAGATATCCTGAAAAGTTCACTGCCTCATGTATTGGTTATTCTTGTTTTTCTGGCAGTGACGGTGGCATATTTTTACCCGGTACTTGAAGGAAAGGTAATGCAGACAAACGACGGAACGGTGGCAGCCAACTCTGCAAGCGAAATAAGGGCTCACCGCGAAAAATACGGCGAGGAGCCCTTATGGACTAACGCAATGTTCGGAGGCATGCCCGCTTACCTGATAAGTGTAAAGTATTACGGTAATCTCCTTCAGTATGCCGACAGGATTTTGAAAGTGTTCAAACTGCCGGTTGCAGCCGTGTTTATTACGATGGCCGGCTTTTATGTTGCACTTCTGCTTTTTAAGGTCGACTACCGGCTGGCCGCTGCCGGGGCTCTGGCTTATGGCTTTTCGTCGTATTTCTTTATCATACTCGGCGCCGGGCATAACACAAAAGCTTTTGCCATCGCATATATGGCACCGGTGATTGCCTCAGTATGGCACAGCTACCGTGAAAATCTCTTCAGGGGCGCACTTCTGCTTGCCTTTTTCCTGTCTCTTCAGATACTTGCCAACCACCCCCAGATAAGCTACTACACTCTGATGTGCATCCTTGTGCTTATATTAACGGAAGGTACTATTTCGGTTAAAAGCGGGAATGCCGTTTCTTTTATCAGGAAAACTCTTTTCCTTGCAGTGCCTGTCCTGCTTGCGGCAGGCATGAATTTTACGTCGCTTTACACCACCTGGGAGTATGGAAAATATTCCATCAGGGGTAAATCGGAACTTAATATCCCCAAAGAAGCAGGCTCGAAGGGCCTTAACAGGGAATATGCCACACAGTGGAGTTACGGAATTGATGAAACACTCACACTCATGATCCCGGGTTTCAGGGGCGGGGCAAACAGGCCCTTCCCGGTCACTTCACAGACCGTGCGCACCCTGCGTGCAAACAATGCCTCACAGTATGTTTCCAATTTCCATACATACTGGGGAAATCAGCCATGGACCGATGGTCCGGTGTACGCAGGAGCAATAGTGGTTTTTCTTTTTGTCCTCGGTCTCATGCTGGTAAAAGGACCTCTGAAATGGTGGCTTGGAATAGCAACCCTGTTGTCTGTTATGCTTGCATGGGGGAAGAATTTCATGCCTCTTACCAGCCTGTTTTTCGACCTCTTCCCGGGATATAATAAATTCAGGGCCGTGACAATGATTCTGGTAATAGCCGAATTCTGCATGCCTTTGCTCGCAGTAATTGCCCTGAAGGAGATTTTTGAAAACAAACCTTCCCGACAGGAAATCTTCAGGTCGCTTAGAATTGCCCTTGGCATAACCGGCGGCCTGGCCTTATTGTTTTTTATTGCACCCGGCCTCGCAGGTTCGTTCATCTCGCAGGGAGAGAGGGAAGCATCACTTCCCGCCTGGCTTACAGATGCCCTGAAAAAAGACAGAATGGAGATGCTCAGAGCAGATTCATTCAGATCTCTTGTTTTCATTATCCTCGGAGGCGCAATTATCTATGCCTTCCTGAAAGAGAAGATTAAAAAGGAATATGCCATTGTTGCGTTCGGTCTCCTGTTTGTCGCCGACATGTTTCCCGTGAACAAGCGGTATGTTAATAATGACAAGTTTGTCACCCCCTCAGCCGTTCAGAGATCATCTGCACCAACTGTGGCCGATTCACGGATATTACAGGACAATTCTGTTTACAGGGTGCTGAATCTTACCGTATCCCCCTTTAACGACGCCAGCACCTCACTGTATCATCAATCGGTTGGCGGATATCACGGGGCAAAAATGAAACGTTACAATGAACTTATCGACTCTGTCCTTTATCCTGAAATTATCAGGTTATCAAATACCCTGCAGAAAGCTGAATCATTTGATCAGATCAGTCCCGTGCTTGTCTCTTTGCCTGGTCTGAACATGCTTAACACCAAATATATCATCCTTAACCGCGAACTGCCGCCGCTGACAAATCCTTATGCAGCCGGAAATGCCTGGATGCCTGAAAAAGCCGTATTGGCTGCCGATGCCAACGAAGAGCTTTCAGCCATCTCAAAGACTGATCCTTTAAAGGAAGCCGTAATCGTTAAGAAGTTCGGTGATTTGTTACCCGGAACGACATTTAAAACAAACCCGGGCGATACCGTCAGTCTGGTATCTTACAAGGCCAACGAACTGGTTTACAATTCCCGGGCAGGCAATGACCGGCTGGCAGTATTTTCGGAGATATGGTATCCCGCCGGCTGGAAAGCCTTTATTGACGGCAGGGAAGTACCGATAATGCGTGCAAATTATGTATTGAGGGCTTTAATGATTCCTCCCGGAAGCCATGAAATAATTTTCAGATTCAGACCGGCATCATATTATACCGGTGAGAAGATATCTTATGCGAGCTCCGTGATATTCATTCTACTGCTTGCAGGGTATCTTTTGCGAAGCCTCTTTAAAAAGCCTGCAGCATGACCCCCGGCCATTCAGTATGCCCTCTCTGCGGCAACCAGGAAATTAAACCCATTATGATCTGCAGGGACAACCTTACCGGAGGAGAACTGTTTGAAATATACCTTTGTACGGTCTGCCGGCTCGAATTCCTTAAGGAGTATCCCGACGAGAAGACTATCGAAAAATATTACATCTCACCGGAGTATATTTCCCATAACGACGACAAAAAATCATTTACCGCAAAAATCTATTATGCCGTAAGGAAGTTTATGCTTTCGCGGAAGAGATCACTTGTCAGGAAGGTCACAGGGCTGAAGAGAGGCAGTATCCTTGATATCGGCAGCGGTACAGGGCATTTTGCCGGTTTCATGAAGAAGAGCGGGTGGGATTGTGAAGGTGTCGAGAAGAGCCTGAAGGCTGCACAATACTCAGTGACCGGTAACAATATCAGGGTTTATCAGCCGGAAGAGATACTGTCCTTGCCCGGCAATTCCTTCGATTGCATCACAATGTGGCATGTGCTTGAGCATCTTTACAATCCTGAAGAAACCCTTTCGCAGGTGAAGAGGTTGCTTAAACCCGGTGCACCTGCCGTAATTGCCCTTCCAAACAATATATCATTCGACAGCATTCATTACCGCAATCATTGGGCGGCGCGTGATGTGCCAAGACACATCTGGCACTTCAACCCGGTATCCTTCATATATCTGGCTGCAAAAAGCGGGTTTGATATCCTGGAGATGAAACGGCTTCCTTTTGATGTATTTTATATCTCTGTACTAAGCGAAAAATCGCGGGGCTCCCGTTTCCCTTTTCTTGCGGGAATGATTAAGGGTTTTGTTTTCTTTATCCTTTCTCTTTTCGATGTTACCAGGAGCAGTTCGGTTGTTTATATCATAAGACCTAAATCATCCTGACCGGTTTTCCACGGTTTACCTGGCCGATGCCAATATGTGCTTACGGCGTTGAACACCAGCCTGTGCAATGGCAATCCATGTAATTAAAAGTTGATTTCTGATGGCACGCGGATAACGCGGATTAAACTGATTTTCGCGGATAAGGCACAGGTCCTTTTATTATCGTTTACCTTGCCGAAGGTTAACTGTTACCGGTTACCGTTGCGCCGGCGGCACCGCTCCCTTAATATCTGTCAAGCCACCTGTACCTCCTGGTGCTGTCGCCGAATCTCAGAGCAATGGTAAGTTCATGCGAACCGTAGGTAAGTCGCTGTATTTCCTGAAAGGCAAAATCGAAAGAATATCCCATCCAGAGCCTGTCATATTTCACCCCGATACTTGCTATTACGGAACCGCCGGTCCGGTAAGCTAGTCCTGCCCACAGAGCCTGGTTGTAGATGTAGGTAAGTCCGATGTCGGCCTGCGGATCGAGCTGCTCCGACATTTTAATGAGGAACGAGGGTTGCAGTTCATGATACCTCATGTCGGTGAAGGTATATGAGCCGAAGAGGTAATAATGACGGTCCATTTTAAGCCTGCGGTACGCTTCATTACCGATCTTTGCAGCTGCACCGAAGAGCTGGTCGGCCGAGAAACCGAACGAATACCGGGCATTAAGTATATGTATTCCGAAGGCCGCATCGGGAACAAAGACTCCCTTGCGTACCTCGTTGTACAGCCAGGGCTCGCCCATGTCCTCAAACGCAATATCCCTCTCGTCTATCCTGAAATGATATCCGGTGAAAGCAAGTCCCATCGAAAGCTGGGTTTCCTGCCTCAGCCAGGTATGATAAGCATACGAAGCCTGGAAGCCTGTCCGCCTTGCAAGCCCGTTTTTATCACTGAAAACAAAACCTCCCATGCCTACCCTGCCGTCCGACTTTGGCCTGTAAACCTGACGCCTTGGGCCTGCCTGTTTAATTATATAGCTTCTCTTCAGGAATCTTGTCTGCCAGCTGAAGGAGTAAGTTCTGGGAGCGCCGGAATAACCGACCCATTGTTCGCGGGCAGTGAGATTGAAACTGGTATACCCGTCGCTGCCGGCCACTGCCGGATTAATGAGGAACTTATTGTACAGGTACTGACTGTACAGTGGCATCTGCTGGGCATGTGAAACCCATGAGAGGCAAAAAACAATTATCAATATTAGTGTTGTCCTTTTCACCGCCTGCAGATTTATCTGTTTCTTACAATTGTTATATTACCCATAACCTGTTTACTTCCGTTATGAAGGTCGATAATGTAATGGTATGAATCCATAGGAAGGGTTACGCCTCTGCTTCTTCCATCCCACGGCTCCGGATACCCTCTTTCCGACTTCCAGAGGAGCTCTCCCCATCTGTTGAATATTTTCACTTCCATCTGCGGATAGAGATGTTTCATGCCAATATTCCATACATCATTTATGTTGTCGCCGTCGGGAGAGAATGCATTTGGTATAACAAGGCAAGATTCATTAAGAGGTTCTATTGAAATTGAATCAGACACCTGGCATCCGTTGCCGTCTGTCACCTTTACCCTGTAGGTACCTCTTGTAAGTCCCGAAAGTCCGTTGCCGGTCGAATTATCACCCCACCTGAAAGTATAGCCTCCGCCGGCCACACCTCCGGTGACATCAACAGTGATTTCCCCGTCGGGACTGTCGGGGCAGAAAGCGGGACTGACATTAAAGGTAATCTTAATTGAATCCGGTTCCGTAAGTACGATTGTCGTATCGGTATTACAGCCATTCTGGTCGATTACCAGCAACC
>ERZ795052.4757-NODE-4757-length-13752-cov-4.865372_pt1 | contig 13752 bp, 8 predicted proteins | sample MGYA00375136_ERZ795052 | MGnify/ENA primary metagenome ERZ795052 (study PRJEB30181, sample SAMN05720156) | activated sludge metagenome | isolation source: Anaerobic digester | place: Japan | collected 2015-05-26 ... | reverse complement strand
TACGCCGAAGATACCTGGCCGGAGACGGCCCGGGAAAATAGGGAGCTGCCGGACATTTCTTTTTACTTTCCTCCTTAGCTCAGCAGGTAGAGCATGCGGCTGTTAACCGCAGGGTCGTCCGTTCGAGCCGGACAGGGGGAGCCAAGACGTCTTTTGTATATTATGCAGGAGACGTTTTTTTATGCTGCCAGGACATCCGGGTGGACATTTTTATATTAGAATAATAAATAACGGAAATTGTTAAGTTAATAGCAATATATTACTTTATGTTGTATAATGGGCACACCGACATTGATTTAGATAACTTAAGGGGGTAGATAGAATGGAAAAAAATGTAGTTAAAAACATTGCGCTGACAGGTATGTTTATAGCGCTGGGAATTGTATTGCCCTTTTTGACGGGACAGATTCCCGAAATCGGAAGTATGTTGTTACCTATGCATATACCTATTATGTTATGCGGGCTTGTATTGGGATGGAAGTACGGTGCTATTGCCGGCTTTATAACCCCGCTGCTACGATCCCTTATCTTCGGCATGCCTCCGCTGTATCCCGCAGCCATTGCAATGGCATTTGAACTGGCGGTATACGGTCTGGTAATAGGATTAATCTTCAGCAAAGTAAAATGGAAGTGCATATATACAATACTGTTTTCTTTAGCCGTTTCCATGATAGCGGGTCGTATAGTCTGGGGACTGGCGATGTATGTGCTTTTAGCTATAGGCGGAGGTAGTTTTACATTTGCTATGTTTTTAGCCGGAGCATTTGTAAATGCAGTACCCGGTATAGTACTCCAGTTTGTATTAATCCCGACGGTAATGTTGTTATTAAACAGAGCAGGTGTTGTGCAGCTTACTAAAAAACATGAAAGACACACATCTGAAGAGAACGGGGAAGTACAGGAAGGGTAATATACAAACATAAAGCAAAGCCGTATCGAAGATAAGCATTAATCGAAAACAAAAGAAAACCGTACTCACAAAGCTTAACAGCAAAAAGAGTATGGTTTTTTATATACTCTTATATATAGCAGGTTGCAACATCATGCAACATAGTTTGCAACATTAATAGGACAATAAATACGAGAATAGTATGTAGAGTAGGATTGTTCTATAAACAGAATGTCATATATGCAGGTATACAATATGCATGAGACGGTTTGCAAAAAGAAATCAGGTTTTCAAAACTTTCCAAGCACCGGATCCGTTATAGCCGTTTTTTGAGATTACACCTTTTTGAGTAAGTTCCTTCATGTCCCTTATAACCGTATATCTTGACACATTTAAGAGTTGTGCCATTTCTTCTTGAGTTATGCCCGGTCGGTTGAGGATAAGGTTTACTATCTGCAACTGTCTTTCGGAAATATTGATATCAGGGTCTGAAGATATGTTGTTTTGTTCTTTACCTTTTTCCGGGTTGAAAAAAGGAAGCGTAACTTTAATAAAGTTACTTGAAAAGGTAAATACATCGGGATCGTATTTTTCCAATATCCTGATAATGCCGGTACCCATGTGTTCCACTAATTTTAGGTCTCTGAAAACTTTCATCAAAGGAGGGTTTTTAGGGGACATATAGCCGCTTAAAAATTCTTCTTTCTCAATTCCTTCAGGCAGTCCGCCTACCGAGATAATTTCGATACGGTCATCAAAGATTCTAAAAGAAGGGGAGTTTTCATAGGTATAGTCGCTGTGAACCATTGCGTTTATTAATGCTTCTCTTAAAGCAATGCTGTCGAAAAGGGGTTTCTCTATTCTCATGGGAGATTGAATAACTGTAAAGCTCTTGTTATACCTTTCAATAAAATCTATCAGTTCAAATGTAGTTTTTATCAACGATTGATTGGTAAAAGACTTCATTTCTTCCAGGTCATAAACCGAAGTTCCTTTAAACTTTCCTACATTTATAACCAGAGCATTTTGGTCGGATAAAAGGTAGGCTAGATAATTAAACTCTCCGGTTTCCATTTTTAAGTTCAATAAGGAATAGAAGTTATCCTGTAGAGGGTAACCGTTACCTTCGTAATATATTTTCAGTTGAACGAACGAAAGGTTCTGAAGCGGTGAAACCATATTGACTAAAGAAGTTCTTGTTCGTTTTGAGTAAAGATTAAATATTTGTTTTTCGCTTAATTGAACGGAGGCACTTCCGACTCGTATGTAAGAGCCTTTGGGTGACATTCCGAACTTCTTTAAATAGTACGGCTTTTCATTTCCGGAAGCTATTATTACATGGACAACCTGTTTGTTATCTCTTTTTTCTGTAAGTATTTCAAAAAAACCGACCACAGAAGGAGATATATTATCTTTTAATCTGTCTTTTATTTCCAATTGAGTTTCATCAACATTATTTACTCCGTAAACTGTTCCGTCATCGTTGATTCCTATGTAAATATGGCCTCCTTTGGAATTTAAAAATGCGACAACTTCCGTCTCGAATTTGTCACTTAGTTCCCGTATAAATACTATTTGCTCGTTTTCATGCATAATATTATACCTCCCGACAGATATATTCTAGCATTTGTAACATCATTTGCAACATCATGCAACATAGTTTGCAACATTGATGCAACATTGTGCAACATGGTTTGCAACATTGATGCAACATTAAAGAACAATGAAAAAGGGGAACAGTATGTAGAGTAGAGTTTTCTATAAACAGAATGTCACATATGCAGGTATACAGATTATACTGTTACCTTTAACGGATAAATTCTTAGGATGTATGATATATGACTTATCTATTCTGTTTTTGTATATTTCATTAAACAAATTCAATGATACCGTTTTATATGTTTCAGCTGATTTTACTTCAACTGAATATCGGGTGTGGAAATATATTTTGTGGACATTTGTAATAGGCATTCGGAAAAAACGCAATCATTAAAATGCAAAAAACCTGAAAAAACGCAATCATTGAAACCCTAAAACCCCGAAAATACGCAATCATTATACCGATTTACAAAAAAACAGTCTGTTATTCAAAAAAATCTTTCCCGATAATGACATTTACAGTGACATTTACAGTGACATTTACAGTGACATTTACAGTGACATTTGCAGTGACATTTGCAGTTGTATTTTATAGACTGTAAAACTGATAACTTCCGCACATCTTTTTGAATGGAACTAGTTATGTAATTAATCAAGTTTGAAAAATTGAACTATTGCTTTAAAAGAAAGTAACGATGATATATAATAAAATCCGGTTGAAGCCGCAGCACAAAAACGGTAAAGCGGTAAAACGGTATTAATAAACTATGTGTCACACAACTTATATAAAATATGGAGGATGATGATAATGAGAATTTTCAAGAAACCTTTTTTAAGAACATTATGTGTATTTATAGTGCTTTGTCTGGCTGTTTCTTTGGTATCATGCAAAGAAAAGGATGTTAAAAATGAATATGCTACACACCTGATGACAGGAGCAACCGCAATGAATGATAAGACATATTCGGTTACGGTAGTTACCGAAGAGGAAAGTTTGACTTTTACCGATGTCGATAATGCAAATTACGGTATGGAAGTTGTCGACCCTTATAGCGCATCTAAAGTTCGTGATATAGCACAGTTCAGTATTGCAAAAAATTCTGATACGGAACTTAACATTACTTTTACGGACACCGACTATCTGGCGGAAGGTCAAAGCTTCAGATTTTACAGTACTTCACCCGTATTAAGTAACAAAAGCAAATTGGATTGCTTAATATATTTACAATCCGTTTCCTACGGACTTTCAAGCGACATAAGTGAATTTAACCGCTATGACAGCAATATTGTGCTGACAATATCTCTTACCGACGGTGCTTTAACCGATACTCTGTCAAAAGAAAATATTAATGTAAGCGGAGCATTGCAAGATAAAGAATATACACTTAAAAGAGTTGACGATACAACATTTTCTTTAACTTATGTTGATGCTTTCAAAGATGATGTATCGGATATTTCAACAGCTACGGTTACATTACTTGCAAAAGCTATAAAGGGAAATACTCCGTTTGATGTATCTATAGATTTTTCGGTAATTACACCTTATGCATATATTGACAACTCTGCTATGCAATTTATTAGCGTAGAGGATGGCACCAAGATTATTGTGCCTGTTATTTTTGACAACAATTTTGTTATAACAACCAATCCTTCCGATATGTCGGTAACGGGAGTATCGGGCTTTACAGTAGAAAAGATTGATCTTGCCGGTGATAACTTTATGCTTGTTACACTGAAAACCGCTCTTAATAGGGAAGAAAGTATAATAAGACTGGATGTCGCAAGTCTTTTGATTAAAGAAAGAGCCGTCAATCTCGGCGGGCAAAAAGGCAGCATTCCGTTTGGCAATTTCAATAGTGCTCTGTCCGTTACCGCTCTTTGTGATTATACGGAGCAGGGATTTAACGGGTATGTTCTTGATATAGATGTAATTAACGGTACTTTCAAAAACTATAACACAATAACTGCGAGCGATATAAAAATAAAAGGTGCGGACGGTAAGTCTTACAGCTTTACATTAACATCAAAATCGGAAAAAACACTTGTTGCAACAGTAAAAACAACCGACACTACTTTTACCGGTACGGTATCAATGGACAGTTCCAGGATAAACAGCACCTTCGGTCTTATGGACACGGAAGTAAAAGGGGAGTTTATTTCCGCATATGTCCAGGACGATAAAGGTTTTGTATCTCTTGTTTTACCCTATTTGACCAAGGCTGCAACTGCAGCTGCCAGTACTTTGGGAAGCACTGTAGGAAGCAAAGTCGCCACTGCGATTACACCGCATATTCTCAATTTCTTAGGGCTTCAGCAGGAGGTAACATTAGCTGCTATTAATGAAAATATCACACAACTTGGAAAACAACTGAGCGATTTAAGTAATCAGCTTTCTTCTTCCACTGCAACTTTACTGAACGAAATGAGCAATAATGCATTTGATGATTCACTCACAAACTATAACGGTGAGTATAATAAGCTTATCCTCTTCGCTTTATGGGCTTACGGTGACGGAGGGGGACTGGGTAAGTTATTGAAAATGGAAAAGGATGTTGCCGGTTCCGACGGAAAAATTTCCGATGAGGAACTTACTAAACTTTTAGAGGATTCCGAGTATATAGCGGCACAAGAGGCTTTTATAGCCAGTTTTGAAAAAAACTATAATATACCCTTTCTTTCCGATATTAAAACATTCGGAGATAATCTTACTTCAAAAGCCGTCGGTGTCGGAACAGGGTACTGTAAAGCATTTTGGGGGTTGGTACAAGGTTCTTATCTCTGGGATGTTCAGACTATTGAACTTAAAGAGCAGTTTCTCAATACTTCCGCCACCGCATATTGCTTAGCGATGTCTGCCGCTATTCGTTATCTGAATTTGAAAAATGATACTTCAATGCTTTCCACTCTTGTAGGTAGTTTTGATTTTAACTCCAAGATAATAGAAAACTACATGAAAAACCTGGATGATTCCATGTCAAGAAAAAGAAACAACAAGACGCTGGAATACTCAACAGGCAAAACCGTAAGTTTAACTCTCAATACCTATAAAGCGGATAAAGACAACAATAAAACTACTGACTTAAGCGGCGAATGTAATATAAAGTTTCCCTATGAGAACTATCTTGCCAAAGCTGATTTTGATAAGATTATAGATGCAGCTCGAACTAAAAAAATTGATTTTTTGCGGTCTTTAAGAGATGCAGGTTTTTACGGGGCACCTAAGAGCACGGAAAAAGAGGTAAGATTCGGTATGGAATACTCTCAATCGTACCAGGAATTCAGTACTCCTATCTCTGCGAGGGGATTTAGCAGACCTGCACAGTTTTATTCGGGATCAACAAGCAGTTACCATATTAGTTATATTACCTGTACAGGTAATAGTGTAAGTGATACGAATACGACCACTTATGCAAAGCTGTCCAGATATAGAGAGAGAAACATTAAATCACTTATTTATTACGATACCGACAACACATATTACTATTTTATGCAGTGATGAAACGCTTAACCGTTATCTTAATCATAATTCTTGTTATCGGTCTTACGGCCTGTAATAACGAACAAAAACCGTCATCGGAAGGTTATGAGAATAACCTTCTGATGGTATATTTTTGCGGAAGCGACCTGGAAAGCAAAAACGGCAGAGCAAGTGCAAATATTGAGGAGCTTTTAAACGCCTATATCCCCGATAATACTAAGATAATAATTCAGACAGGGGGAGCGAGAAAGTGGAAAAATGACGACATAAACGGTAACTTTATTGAGCGTTTTGAAATAGCGGATAACGGATTATGCAATGTATATCATCAGCCGCTGAACAATATGGGAGAAGAGGAGACTTTAACGGAATTTCTTAACTATTGTGCAAAAAATTATCCTGATACCAATAAATCCTTAATTCTCTGGAACCATGGCGGCGGGGCACTGAAAGGTTGCTGTTTCGATGAAAACTATAATTTTGACAGCCTTTTGATAACGGAAATTGCTAAAGCACTTAAGGATGCCGATATACCTAAGTTGGACTTTATAGGTTTTGACGCCTGCCTTATGGGAACCGTTGAGGTCGCATATATCTTAAAAGATTGCGCGAAATATATGGTAGCAAGCGAAGAGTTGGAGCCCGGTTGCGGCTGGGATTACAAAGCTGTTGCGGAAAGTTACGGAAAAAACACTCTAAAAGAAACTCTAATCGGCATTGTAGACTCGTATTATGAAAAATGTGAAAAACTCGGAAAAGCGCTTAATGCTACTCTTTCGGTAATTGATTTATCTGAAATTGAAAATCTGGCAAATACATTCAGCAAACTGTTTAATACTATACAAGATAATATTGACAGTGTCGGTCTGTATTCCGTTACCCGTCCTGTGTCCGAGACTTCTTCATTCGGGGGCAGGACTGCATATGAATCCAACAGTAACCTTATCGACCTATACGGTTTTGCGGACAATCTAAAGCTTTTTCCCGACAAAACGGATTTGCTCAAAACCGCTATTAACGACTGTGTTATCTATAAAAAGAACGGGGCGCTAAAACAAACTTGCGGAGGGCTTTCTTTCTATTATCCCTACAACCTTAACAGTAGTGAATTAAAAGAGATGGCAATGCTTGTTGTGTCGGAAGAGTATAAAACCTTTTTGAAAGATAATTATGCGGATGTCGGTAAGGAATTTATAAAATTTGAAGATTACGGTTCAATTAATGAATCAGGTGCCTTTGAAATAACTCTAAGCAAACAATCTCTGAAATTTGTACGTGAGGTCAAATATTCACTGTTGGAATTTGCCGGAACCGAATTTGAACCGATAATTGCATCTTTAGGCACCGATGTGGATATATACAACGAAACACCGAAAGTTTATACAAGTAACTTTAAGGGAAGATGGGTAACACTTAACGGTGAAACTTTGCAATGCTCCTATTTAGGTGAAGAAAACGGTTATGATATTTATTCATCGCCTGTTAAAGTAAACGGTGAACCTAAATATCTTCGTTTTACATTTTCCTACGCAACAAGAAACTTTAAATTATTAGGAGTATGGGCAGGTATAAGTGATTCGGGTATGGCGGACAAATCCTTTGACGATCTTAAAAAGGGAGACATAGTAACTCCCGTATATTACACTTTTGATGCAAACTATGAACGTTCAACAATAGACGGCAACAGAATTATAATTTCGGAAAATATAGATTTTCAAACCTCACCGCTTAAAGAAAAATATTACCAATATGTCTTTGTAGTAGAGGATATATTCGGCCACCTCTATTATTCCCGTAGTGCGGTTCTGGAAATGAAGTATACATATGATGAACTGTTAGCAAATCCGTTAACAGGTAAATATGATTTTGCAGCAGATATCATAGCAGTTTCAGATAATGTTGCACTTGTGCCTTAATAAAAATATCTGAAACTCTTAATGCTACTTTATCTTAACAAGAGCATATCCCGCAAACTTGTTCTTGGGTATTGTAAAGGTAAGAACCCCGTTCTCATTAACAAAGGGTATATTTACGCATCTGCTTCTCTCAGGAGAATGTAACGTTATCTTCTTAACGGGGATATCCATATTAATCTTTACAAAGATATCGTGTTTTATAGGTTTGGCACCTTTTACAAATGCGGGTATGGGAGCCACATGGCTTACAGGTCCCGATTTTGTAACGGTATCCTGTACATTTACAATATTTAAAGCATACCCTCTTCTTACCTTAAACAGACTTGCATAAACATCCTGTTTGCTTGTTACCTTCATTACGGTATCATAAGATATTGCATCCAGCAGTGCTTTACCGCCCGTAGCTCTTAATGCATCTACGGCATACGGAGGTGCTTCGGCTGTTGCTACCTTGTGATCGGTTTCCATTCTGTAAATATTGAATACCCAGTGATACTCTTGACAGCATGCGTCATCGGGAAGTACCGTTACTTTACCTTTACCTAAAATACATGACTTTCTTCCGAAACCGATTCTGTTTCTTAAAGATCCGTCAGGTCTGTACTTTCCGAATTCTCCTATGGTTATGAGGTGTCCTCCTTCTCTGACATATCTTCTCAGTTTCTTTAATACCGAATCACAAAGCATTACTGTATGTGCACATACAATCCTTTTATACCCCGCAAATTCTTTATACTTGGCATTCTCAAAAATCATATCTGTAGCTATACCCGAAAGATAAGAAGCTTGCAACCATCGCACGAAATTCTTCTGATGGGTTTCGCATCCGTTTGAATAATCTCTTGTATCGAAGGATAGCATGAATGCCAGATCGGATATTTTCGCAGGATTGGTATAACAGAACATATTCTTTATTTCAAAATCACGAAGCCATTTCTCATCAAGTGTTCCGCCTTCTCCTTCTCCTCCGCAACCGGTATACAGTTGTCCCCAGGATTTTGCCAGTGCCCAGGAGAAATACAAAGCATCTTTTGTTACGGGATAGAACATGGACATGGAAGGTATTTTATTCAGTCTTCCCAGATTGAATCTGTGTAAGGATTCCAGTGCAAAACTTAAATAGGATTCTTTAATAACGGAACTTGCACAGTTTTCCTGGAATACGCAATCCCATACATCGGCACACTTTTCAAACGGATATGCCGTCTTGTTTGTTGTAAGTATGGAAGATATATAGTTGGGACGGAATTGATTTAAACCCAAATCTTCATAATGTTTCTTTACTTTATACACAAACTCCAGTGTGGATTCATCTTTGAATCTCTTCCATGCTATAAATACGGGATCATTGAAGTTCCAGTAAAAGTCTTTCCATTCGGAAGGAGAGGGTAAATCATATCCATATTGTTTCTTAAATTTTTCTCTGCAATGAGCACAAGTGCAGGCATTGAATTCTCTCCAACCCATACCGTCGTTTCCGAAGTACTGCACATCATCGGTCATTATGCCGTCTATTCCTACAGCGTACAACGATTCTAAGTACTTAAGATATGCTGCAACATAATCAGGATTATTAAAACACATTCCGTATCCGTGATATGTTGATATTCCCCATTTTCCGGTTTTACCGGAAATCTGGCGAAATGATGATATCATTTTACCGTCTACGGAAAAGTCTCCAGTTGCATCTTCCAATAGTCCCGGCCAGTCGGATATGTATGAGTCTCTTTTTCCCAATACACTCTTCATATACACTAAATCATCTTCATTAAGAGGATTAAATGTCAGATGACAGCTGTGATGCTCTACATAAATTATTCCGTATTTATGGCATGCTTTTACAAGCTTACCTATACATTCATTTATCTTGTTCCAATGACGATAAAAGTTCCACCTAAAATGTGTACAGGAAAACCCTATCAGTATATTTATACCTTTATCGGCAAAGTCTTTTACCAAAGCATCTATATCTTCCTGTGTATCTCTTAATATCTCCTTAGAGTTATACCATATCCAACCGTATCTGCTACTCCATGGTCTTTTCCTTACAAACATATTCTTTTCCCCCCGTAAAATATATTGACAGAATAAGTATAACATGCATAAAAAACATACACAATGAGGCAGTTTTCTAAAACAATATTAAAACAATATTAAATAATACTAAGTTTTATTAAAGCATATTGACCACTAAAGATGACAGAAAATACAAGGAATGAAAGGTAAACATAACAATATGAATATATTAAACAGATAATGTACTTGTTATGTATATTAATATAATGGTATAATCACATATGAACATTTTGTTTGCCCGTGACCCTGTAAACAACTAACGAAGCCCGGAGCACGTAGTTGAATATGGGTGAAATATATGCACAACTGTTTATCGCTGCTACAGCATCGATAGAGTGGGATGCAGAGAATTAACAACAATTAAAAAATATATATTAGTAATGTACTTTGTTCTTTTTTTGAACAGAAGTATGTATAAATTGGTTATATCAATTCTTGTTCTATTTAGAGATAATCTAATTTTACTGATGCTGTTATAGTTATATTGACGGTTAAAGAGATAATGATAAAAGATAGTAGTAAAGAAAAGATTTGGCTTTCTTCTCCACACATGAGTGAGGAGGGATATGAAAAGTTCTATATTAAAGAGGCATTCGATACTAATTGGATAGCTCCTTTAGGTCCAAATGTTACGGAATTCGAGAATGAAATAGCCAATAAGGTTGGAGCAAAATATGCTGCAGCTTTGGTTTCCGGAACTGCAGCTATTCATATGGCTTTGAAGGCAATTGGTGTGGGAGAAGGTGATATTGTATTATGTCCTTCTCTAACCTTTTCTGCGACAGCAAATCCTATTATCTACCAGAATGCAACTCCTGTATTTATTGATAGTGATTATGAATCATGGAATATGGATCCATTTTTATTGAAGAAAGCTTTGAGTAAATATAAAGGTAGGGTAAAAGCTGTATTGGTTGTTCATTTATATGGTCTATCAGCAAAGATGGATGAAATAATGGATATATGTAATAAATACAATGTGCCTGTAATCGAAGATGCTGCCGAGTCTTTGGGTGCATATTACAAAGATAAGCATACTGGAACTATTGGGAAATATGGCATATATAGTTTACATGAGGACAAGTTTTATACAGGGCATTATGAAGCAAAAACGGCTTAAAAAGGGCTGAAATAAGGGCTTATCGGCTTGATTATGTGGATCGATTGCTACATAAATCAAGATTACATACCGTTCGGATATTATCAAAGATAAGTTTCTGATACGAATTAAATAACGTAATGTAATTATCTTCATAACATCAAGGTGTTTATAGAGACAGATTTATGAAAACGTTGAAGTAATTGCTGTTAAAAAAGTGGATTTAAACGCTGCTTTTTGGTATAAGAGGAGATTATATGTATTTGAATTCTTTCCATCATTAAGTCTGGTTGTCCTCGCCGACGATGCACGATGAGGAACTTCAATATATGACCAAGGCTTTTCAGACAAACTGGAGGTCAACGGTCGGGAAAAACATTAACGGGATCGAGCGTCTTGCGGCGTAAAATTCGGGTGTAAATACGCTGTTGCACTTTTATGTGGAACTGCGGCAACTAGGCAAATAGTCGCATTACGGCGCATATTTGGCGCTAAACCGAGTGTTTTACGCATAAACTTGCAATTATCATAAAGGAATTCACCCGAGGGGTCTTAACGAATTTATTACTGTCGGGGTACAGAATAGAGAAAGGGATAACGTACGATGGCTTTTATTGCAGAAAACCACGACTTCAAACCATTTGAGAAAAAAGTATGGCTCAGCAGTCCGACGATGCACGGGCCAGAGCTTACATATATGAAAGAGGCCTTTGATACCAACTGGATGTCTACTGTTGGTGAAAATATCAACGAGTGCGAAAAACTTGTAGCCCAGAAAGTCGGCTGCACTCACGCTGTTGCCCTTTCCAGTGGAACGGCGGCGCTGCATCTTGCTGCAAAGCTCGCCGGAGTCAAGCCGGGCGATGTGGTCATTTGCTCAGATATGACTTTTTGTGCAACCCTCTCATGTGTAAAGTATGAGGGAGCTACTCCGGTTTTTGTGGACACGGAGTATGATACGTGGAACATGGATCCGGTGGCTCTGGAAAAGGCTTTTGAAATGTACCCTCAAGCGAAGGTGGTCATCGTTGCCAATCTCTACGGCACCCCAGGCAAAATGGATGAGTTACGGGCCGTAGCGGATAAGTATGGAGCCAAGATAATAGAAGATGCTGCTGAGAGCTTTGGCGCAGAATATAAAGGAAAGCAAACCGGAACTTTTGGTGATATAGGCGTTATCAGCGGAAATGGCAATAAGATCATTACCGGCACTTCCGGCGGTTTCCTGCTAACTAATGATTACGCAGCTGCCGCTAAAGTCCGCAAGTGGAGTACTCAGAGCCGCGACAACGCCCCGTGGTATCAGCATGAGGAACTTGGCTACAACTACCGCATGAGTAATGTTATCGCAGGTGTGTTTCGTGGGCAGCTCCCCTACCTTGAGGAGCATATCGCACAGAAGAAGGCGATTTATGAGCGATACAAAGAAGGATTCAAAGGGTTCCCCATACAGATGAATCCCTACGATGCAGCAACAAGTGAGCCGAACTACTGGCTTTCCTGCATGATCATCGACAAGGATGCCATGTGTCCGCAGGCTAGAGATGACCATAAAGCTGTTTATCGATCGGAACGAGGCAAGACCTGTCCAACCGAAATACTGGAAACACTGGAAATGCATAATGCCGAAGGTAGGCCAATCTGGAAGCCCATGCATATGCAGCCGATTTACCGCACCAACCCCTTCGTCACGGTTGAGGGAAACGGCAGAGGACGCACAAACGCTTATATAAAAGGCTCTGGAATCGACGTAGGAGCTGATATTTTCAGACGTGGACTCTGTTTACCGAGCGATAACAAGATGACGGAAGAGCAGCAAGACCGGATTATTGAGATCATCCACAGGTGTTTTCTGTAACATCGGCTGAATGTGAATCAGGGGTTCAAATCGAGTAGTGCCTGTATCGGCAGCATATGCATCAGGTGGCCACAGGGGTAAATCTGAATCTGCTCCTTATGCTTTGGGTAGCCACAGGGACACGGTCAGGAGCTGCAGGCTCTCGTGTGGGACGACTAAAGGCGAATATATACTTTGAGAATTGTTGTCGAAAGAGTCGGTGGCGGCAGGTTGATATAGGAGCATACAGGGAAGTGCTTCAATATGAGCCTACCTCTCTAAATAATCAATGTACATAGTAAGAAAGTTTTTTCAACTGAAAGAAATATAAGGAAACGGAGGAGTCTTATTTATGACTTACAGATTATTTGATTCGATGATTGAAAAGATTGAAGCCCGGTAATCTGTGTGTTGGATGGAGAAGAAACTCGTTATGCAAGTGCCAGAGAATTATTGACACAAGGTTATGCAAAAAAGTACGAGATAGCAAACATTAAAGCGAGAAACGGGGATATTGTTATCACGCTTAGGGAGAGCAGCGTTATCCCGAATGATTTAACTGCAGACTGGGCGAAAGAGCATATGGCTAATACCGGAGAAGAGATTTCTTTCTTTTGAAACAAGAAAAGAGTAGAGAAGAGATCATAATGTACGGCGAGAAATCCCCCCTTAGTACAGGGTTAAAAAGCGAGATTTGCTGGCATAATGCCATGAAATCGTACATTTTAATGGTGTCCGAAAACTCAGAAAATATAGCGACCCCCTTCTATACAGGGTTATTTTCATAGGTTTCTGAGGGTGTAAGAATGGACTGCCCCTTTATGACAGAGTTAAAAAATTCTCCTTTCCCTGACATAA
>ERZ795052.4755-NODE-4755-length-13752-cov-95.665693_pt1 | contig 13752 bp, 10 predicted proteins | sample MGYA00375136_ERZ795052 | MGnify/ENA primary metagenome ERZ795052 (study PRJEB30181, sample SAMN05720156) | activated sludge metagenome | isolation source: Anaerobic digester | place: Japan | collected 2015-05-26 ... | reverse complement strand
CTTTCTGGCCTTCTGTTCCTTGACTCAAGTGAGTGCGAGCTTGTTGAACACCTTGCGGATGCGATCCACGTTGCGGGGGTTGCCGTGACCGTGCTTGCAGATCACGACTCGCAGTATGGATGCGGCGACGTGGTCTACTTCGGTTTCGTGTCGTTCATCGTCATTTCTCCTGTGTTAGCATCGCATTGATGGTCTCCCGACTGTTGCCGCGCCGCTCCAGTTCCCGCCAGACGGCCTCACGATTTCGCATTGACCGCGTGCGCGTGTACCAGCGGACTAAGCCGCTCTGGGTCCATCCGGTCATATCCGGTACGGGCGTATCAAGCCCCGAAAGGCTGATGGTTGTGTGGGTGTCTGCCATCGTCATACCTCCAACTGTTGCGGATTTGATGGAGTGGAGCGTTTTCATGGCGTCTGTCCTTTCAATCAAGGTGGCCCGGCCCCCGGTGGACAGACGCCAATCTGTGAGACCGAGAGCGCGGGCCGTGGATCGAGTTTACCGGATGGATTTGGCGTCTGTCCATGCCTGTCATTATCGACATTCGGCGCGGGATTGCAAGAGGAAAATCGATAATCCTCAAGTTTTTTTGTTGACTGCATCTGCCGTTGGCTGTAGTGTGGAGGTTGATTGATCAACTGGGCCTTTGTTGTGACTTGCCCTCAGACGCGGATCAGTTACAATTGGAAAGGATTCGATCATGGTTCGACGGCTGTTGCCTCTGGTGTTGTGTGTGATTCTCCTGGTCCCCACGTTGGCGCCGGCGTCCGGCCTGTCCGTGACCACCTGGACGATGGGCTCCGACCAGCAAGCAGAGATCCGCATCGGCGTGGCCAAGGACAACGGGGAGCTTGCCCTGGCGTTCTTGTACCGCGATCCCGCCGACATTGGCGGGGACGATGGTTTCGGGCTTCGAGGCTACGCACTGTATTCCGTGGTCGATGTCGACATGATAGCGACGTGGTTGGGCAAGGAGACCAAGCTGCCACCCGGCGAGTTGTACTTGGGTGGCTTTGGTGGTGTCGAGTTTGAGGACGCCGAGACCGAAGGCGGGTTCCTGGTCGGCGGCGTGTTGGGCACGATCCGCGTGGAGTATCAGTATGCTTTGGACCGTGGGGTTCTGCCCGACGATCACATGCTGATGGTCGGCGGTCGGTGGGAGTGGTAACGATGTCCCTGGCTCTCCCAACAGACATCGAAGGGTTCATGGGTTCAGGCCGCGACCGGCGGCGCGATGAGATGTTGCCGATCTTCTCTCGCACCACACGGAAACGCGATGGAGCCGCGTGCATCGAGACCGTGTCCGCGGCCGAACGACGTGCGCGGATCAAGCGGTATCGTCGCGATGTAGCGGCGGATAGGCCGATCCGATTCATTGATGCGAGCAAACCCTTGTCCCTGATTGGATACGAGGCGATTCATGGCCCGACCGCGCAGCAAGACGCCGTATGAGTACAGCCCAGAACAACTGGCGCTCATCGACGAGATGGCAGAGGCCCAGTGCCGTGATACCACGATTGCCGAGGCCCTGGGATTCGAGCCAGAGACGTTCCACAAGGACATGGGGGAGCGGACCCGGCGGCAGCGTGCCAAGGGCAAGGCCAAGGCGATGCGGGCGCAGTACATCGCCGCGACGACCGAGGCGGGTACACCGACTGACCGAGTCTGGTTCGGCAAGCAACATCTTGACCAGAAGGACAAGCAAGAGGTCGAGCACGGCGTCACCGACGCCTTTGCGGAACTGATGAAGGAACTCGATGGTAGCAGGCACTATCCAGGCGACCCTATCCCAGACGCCAACACGTGAGAATCTGCGTGACCCGTTTTGGCGGTGGAACAACCTGTACTGGATTCGCGACGAGTCCGGTGCTACGGTACGGTTCTCCCTGCGCCCGGCCATCGAGCAGTTTGTCCGCCAGATGCACACCCGCAACATCATCCTCAAGGCCCGGCAGCTTGGGTTCTCGACGTTCATCCTGATCTACATCCTCGATTGCCTGTTGTTCAAGGGTGGGCTGTCGGCAGCCATCGTTGCCCACCGGCTCGATTCGGCCAAGCGTCTGTTCCGCGAGAAGATCGCATTTCCCTACAACTACCTGCCCGAGTCCATTCGGCGGGGCTGTCCGATCATCTCCGGCGGGACGCGGACCTTGACGTGTACGGCGTCGCAGGAGTTGCAGTTGGCGAATGGCAGCAGTCTCATCGCCGACACGTCCGTGCGGTCGGGCACGTATCAGTATGTCCATCTGTCCGAGTACGGCCCCCTCTGTGCCGACTCTCCGGTTCGAGCTTTGGAGGTCAAGACGGGGACGTTGGAGACCGCCCACGCCGATTCGGTCGTGTTCATCGAATCGACGGCCAAAGGGCAGCAGGGGCACTTCTTCGAGCTTTGTCGGGATGCCCAACAGCGAGCACAAGACCCGACGCCGTTGGACCCCTTGGAGTTCAAGTTCCATTTCTTCCCGTGGTTCCGTAACCCGGCATACGTGGCCAACCCGGACATCGTGCGCGAGACGGCGGAACAAGCGGAGTATTTCAGGCGCGTCGAAGCGGCTATGGGTGTGACTCTGTCCGCCGAACAACGGGCATGGTACATCCTCAAGAAGCGGACCCAGAAGGGCTCAATGCGTTCGGAACATCCATCCACGCCACAAGAGGCGTTCGAGGCGGCGATTCAGGGGGCCTATTACGCCGAAATCATGGCGATGCTCTCCGACCGTGGGCAGATCGGCAGCGTGCCGCACATGCCGGGCTATCCGGTCCATACGGTATGGGACTTGGGCTATACGACGGCGGTCTGGTTCTGGCAGCAGCGGGGGCCGAGTCCGCACGTGATTCGATACCACGAGGCCCAGGGGTGGGGGATGCCACAGTGGGGAGAGTTCTTGGACAATCTCCACCGGGAGCATGGTTACTGGTACGGCCAGCACTTTGCCCCATTCGACTCCAAGACGCAGAATGGCGTCAAGGTCATCATCGGCCAGTCGATCCTGGACGCGGCCAAGGAGGCCGGGATTCACTTCACCGTACTGCCGATGGAGAAGAATGAGGTTCGAGAGGGCATCCCGCGAGCGCAGGAGCTTCTGCCCCTGTGTTACTTCGATCAGATCAACTGCGAGCGGGGCCTGTGGTGTCTGCGCACGCTGCACGAGGGGATCAATACGACCATGAGCACCGAGGACAACCCGGTTTACACGGGCAAGCCTGCCGATGGGCCGGAGTGCCACGGAGCCGATGCGTTTCGATACCTGTCGATGGCGATTCCGTTGCTTGATGGACCGAGCGACTACTACCAAGTGGCGGGTCGCGTGGAGCGACCACAAAGTTGCATGGTGGGGTGACATAGGGCAGAGCGATAGCGTAACAATCGAATAAGCGGGTTCGCCGACCGGGGGCGCTCGGAAGGCGACGCAAGGCAAAAGAACAAGGCTGTGTAGGGGCCTACACCCCCTCCACGGCCTTTTCTTTTGCGCCCAGGGGAAACCGATGAAGACGAAACTGTCACAATCCAAGCAAGACGAGATCACGAGCAAGCTGCTCGCTTGGCAAACGCAAGCAGAGGAGGGCAATGCGCCCATGTTTCGGCGCATGAGCCTGTGTGAGCGGTTCAAAGTTGGTCGTCAGTGGTCGCCGGAAGACCTTGATTGGAACAACTCGAACCGGAAGCACTCGATCACCATCAATCGGATTCTGCCCGCCGTTCTCCAAATCGACGGACACGAGGTACAGAACCCTCGTGACATCAACGTCAAACCGACCAAGACCACGACGCAGACGCGAGCCCAGCTGCTCATGGGCATCATCAAGCACATCATGGATGCCTCGAACGGCGGTCGAAAGAAGTCGAACGCCTTCGACGACGGCCTGACCACGGGGCGGGGCTTCCTGATCCCGTATCGGTCCTATGACCGCGACCCGAAGGGCGACTGGTGCATTGCCCATCACGATCCGTTCCAGGTGCTCCCCGATCCGAACCGCACGGCCTACGACCCTAATGACCTGATCGGCGGGGCACGGTACTTCATCGTGCAGGAATGGGTTCCCAAGGACTACATCGAGCGACTGTATCCCAAGCACAAGGAGCAGCTTGCATCGGCGTCGTATGGCTCCGACGGCGGGCAGCGGGGCGGCATGTGGAATCGCTTCGCCGGTCTGGTGAACTACTTGTTCAAGGACTCGGTCATGTCCTGGGACGTGCGGGCCGACTACCGAGATGGCAATGACGTGGACAGCCCGGAAACTCGGCGTCGATGGGAAGACTCCTATTGTCGGCGGACCTTCTGGTGGCGGACGTGGGAAGAAGGCTGCTACGTCCAGCGGCTCGATCAACCGGACTGGTATGTCACCCTCCATCGCAAGGGCGACATCGAGTACGCCAAGGATCGGCTCAAGGAGACTCGCAAGCGGAACATCCGCATCATCGAGAGCACCAACGGCAAAGACCCGGTTGTCGTGCCCGTTCTCCATTGGGCGACGATGGTCGGGGACGTGTTGTTGGACTACGAGTTGGACCCGTTCAACGGCGTGGACCGATTCCCGGTGATTCCGTTCTGCCCGTACTACCATCACGGTTACGAGTTCGGCCTCGTGGACAACCTGATTGGCCCGCAACAGGTCGTAAACTCGTCATGGTCGCGCGTTCTCGATCTTCTCAAGACGCTGGCGAATACCGGATGGCGTACAGGGAAGACCAGTGACCAGATGCTTCGCTGGTTGGAGCTTCACGGCAGTCAAGACGGTGTTGTGCTCGATGAAACCCGATTTGGCGGCAAGATCGAGAAGCTCGACGGCAATCCCTACCCGGTCGGCTTTGCGGAACTCACCGACCGCAGTACGCAGCACATCTCCGAGATCGCCAATGTTCGTCTCGAAGAACAGAACTGGGATAAGACCGATCTCAGTGGTCGCGCGATCGCGTTGAAACAGCAAGCGACCATGACCGGATCAGCGATGATCTTCTCGAACTACGATTGGACAATCGAGATGCTCGGTCATTTCCTGATTGACGGCGTAATTCGTTCCGGGACCACCGATCAAGCGGAGATTGAGTCCCTCATCGACGAGGAAGAACTCATTGATGCGAGACTATTGGACGAAAGCCGTTCGCTGCTGATGCAGCAGATGTACGGGCAGATCATACCCGCGCCGGAGCCGCCCGATCCGGTCATGGTCGAACAATTGGACCCCCAGAGCCGCGCACGCTGGTGGATGGCCTACAAGGAAGAAGAACGGCTCTACTCCCAGATCATGCAGGAGATCGACGCCCTGGCCCGCCCGATGGCGAAGGCAGCGTTGCTCGATGAGTTCGACAATTTGCCCAAGGGACGCTACGGCGTCAAGGTCGGCCTCTCCGAGTCGGCATCCACCCACCGCGCACAGAATTTCATGGAGTTGATGGAACTGCACAAGACCCTCTTGGAGAGCCAACTGCCGGGCGTGCCGCGCAAGGTGCTCGTGGAGGCTTCCGATGTGTCCCACAAGGACGAAATCCTGGCGGATGCCGGGTAGGACAGGAGCAATCATGGCTAAAGCAAGTGACGTGGTACAGGACAACAAGAGCAACCTGGCCCCTGGCGAGGTCAAGACCGACAGCAAAAACAAGCTGACCAGCACAGAGGCCAAGAAGCCTTCGTGGAGAGACAAGGCAGTGAACCTGTTGACCGCCAAACGGGGTCGTCGTGTTGCCATTGACGCGGCGACCTTGCAGGTGTTGGCCGAGGAGCGAGGCGAGCTTCTCACGGCTCGGTTGCAGGCGGCACAGAGTGGTCGCACGGTCTACCCGGATAGTACGATCAGGCAATTCGAGTTCGAGTTGCAGGCGATCCTGGCAGGAAATTGGGCTCCTGGCATCACCCGGCCCAAGAACAAGGAGTTCGACAAGATGTTCTATCAGATCGGCGCCTTGGGAACCCCCGATAAGGGGCAGGTGGACGATCCGGCCAGAGTGGACGCTCTTTTGACAGGCGAATGACCATGAGGTTCCTCAAGTAACCTCAAGGATTTCACGTGTGTGTCCGGGGACGCTCGGACATCCACGGTTTCCCGCTCGTGACGAGGCGTATCGCCACGCAGGTACGACGGCTGTTCCGTCGGTTTACGGCTGCCAATCTCCCAGCCGGTGACACAAGAGGAGCTTCCATAGATGAGTGACACGGACAAAGAACTGGATGCAATGCTGACTGAGACTGAGGACACGGCAACGGTGGAAGACCCACAGACCGACGTTGTTGACTCGGATGATTCCGACGCCAACGCCGACGCATCGGCTGGGCGGCAGCCGGATGCAAAACAGGATGATACGCCTGATGAGCAGGACGGGGACGCCCAAGAAGCTAAAGCCGAGGCTAAGGCCAAGGCCGGTGTACCGTTGAGCAAGCACATTGCTATGCGGCGGGCTCTACGAGACCTTCGTGCAGAGCTTGCCGAAGCCAATGCCGAGCTTGCCCAACTACGCGAACAGCGTAAGCCGGTCGATCAAGAGGACGAAGCTGAGGACGAAGCTGACGACGAAGAGGACGAAGACGCCCCGTTGACGCGGGCCGATCTACGGCGGATCGAGGCGAGGCGGTCGCAACAGGCTGCCGAGCAGACGAAGCAACAGCAGTTGCAGCGCGTCGAGCAGTCCCTACGTGGCGCCGACGAGACGCAACGGCGGCTGCTGACGCTGGCCGAACCGTATCTGACGCGGGCGGATCGTAAGCGGATCGTTGAGTCGCAAGACATCCTTGCGACTGCTCTGGATATCGCTAAGGACCGTATCGAAATGTTCGGCAGCGACGAGGAAGTCGAGTGGCTTGACGGTCTTACTTCATCGGAGTCGAAGTCGCAGAAGAAGTCTGCATCGCAGTCCAGACCACAAAGCACTGACCGAGCCCGACAGAGACGGGAGACGGTCAAATCTGATTCCGAGCCGACGGACAACCTGGATGTATCTCCGAACGTTCGTGGTATGCTTGACTATATGTTCGGGTGAGAATCGAGTTTTCTCATGAAAACTTGAAATCCGGGGAGCCTGTCGCCGGAGTGGAAAGGACATTATTATGCCTGCGACAAGTATTCTCCATGCAAATGCACTGACCCAACAGGCATGGCCGAAGACGTTCTTCGAGTACATGCTGAAAAACATGATCTTCAGTGATCTGATGGGCGCTCCCGGTTCGGGTATGCCCATCGTTATCGACCGCACGTTGGTTGGGCGGGCGGGTGACCAGATCACCTTTGAGTTAGACCAGCCGCTTACCGGCGCGGGCCAGGGCAACGACGGCACGCTTGAAGGCAACGAGGAAGCGATGAGCTTCTGGAACATGCCGATGGTGCTGGCTGAACGTGGTCATGCGGTGGTCGAAAAGGGCCTGATGACCAACAAGCGGGCCGCGATCAACATCATCACCAAGGGGTTCTATGCCCTGAATCGGTGGGCGGCAGAGCAGTTCGAGAACGACCTGATCTATGCCATGTGTGGCCTGGGCAACCAGGGGACGTACGCCGGAGAAGGCAGCACGGGTATCGAGACGGTCAACGAGGTTGCTCCGAGCACCAACCGCATCATCCGTGGCGGCCAGACACTCGCTGGTGTCTACGCAGAGGTGGCAAAGGATGCCGACTTGGGAAAAGCCAGCACGGCCGACTACAAAAACTACCTGTTCGGTACGCGCGTGATTGAGGCGATGCGGATGAAAGCGCAGTTGGCGGCGCCCAAGATTCAGCCGGTCTTGGTGAACGGGCGGTACTACTACGTCTGCGTGTACCATCCGCTCCAGCGCCGCGCCCTTCGGGCGGAGACCGGCGAGACCGGGTGGCAGCGAATCGTGGCCGATGCCTACAACCGAGGCATGGGCAACTGGCTGTTCGGCAAGCAGGGCAATGGCCGCGAGCGCATGTTCAACGGGATTGACGGCGTCTACGACGACGTGATTCTGTACTGTTCCGAGCGGCTGCCGACCCGTGTGGCGGACGAAGTGCTGGATCAAGGCGATAAGATTGACAAAAGCATCGTCAGCGGGACTGCGCGTGTAGCTCGCGCTGTGCTGTTGGGCGCCAGTGCGGTTGCCGTAGCCTGGGGCAAGGACTGGAGCCGTCGAACGAAGAAGTTCGACTACGACCGCAAGACAGGTATCGCCACGGACGCGATCTATGCGGTCAAGAAGGTTCAGTTCCGCAATCCCGGTGCAAACCAAAGCACCAACACGCCGGGCGATGACTACGGCGTGATCGTGGCCGATACCTGTTGCGAAGAAGTGTAAATCCAATTCAGAGTCTGCTGGGCCGGTCGGCAATGTGCCGACCGGCCATACTTTGGCTATCCGAATGGAGTATTTCCATGAAACGGTCTTTTGTGGTTGCCATGTTCCTTGCTTTGATGACGTGGTCAGTTCAGGGTGCAGTTCAAGACCTTGGAACCTGGACCGAGATCGATCCTTACGGCTATCTGACCGTCACCGATACGTCCGTGGTCGCCGCTACCATGCCCACCAACGTCGCGACCGCCGTCGCCAAAGACCTCGGCGTCGCGTTCGACGGCGACAGCGATTACACCGTCCTTCTGGAGTTCACCGGCGGCACCTGCTCGCATACCACCACGGCCAACGTCCTCGGAGTGCTCGGCCTCAGTAACATCACACAGGACAATCCCACGTGGACAGAGATATTCTTCACCGAGGGCGTTGCGATCCGCTGGACCCGCGACAGCAACGGGCACAAGCTGCTGTTGGAGATGCACAACTACCCCGACCACCTCTATGGCAGCAATCCGGCCGCCCTGAGCGCATCCACCAAATACTACGTAAGGCTCGACTACGACGCAGACGGCGGCGACGACTCGGTCGGACTCTATACGATGTACGTCGCGACAGGCAACCATCATGGCTCCGGAGGCTCGCTGATCGATACGCAGACGCTGAGCGTGCCCGACGGATGGACGCGCTCCTGGACGGTGGCATCCCTGGCGGCCAGTCGGACGAACGGATCGTCCTCGATCACCCAGAGCGGCACGATCGAGAACGTGGATATCAGCGGCGAGGCGGCGCCGCCCGAGCCCAACGAGCCTCCCGAGAAGGCGACGAATCCATCCCCGGCCCATCAGGCGACGGGTGTCTCCACGACGCCGACCCTGACGTGGGGTGTGGCTGCCGGAGCGATCAACTACAACGTCTACTTCGGCCCGACCGGCAGTATGGTCCTGATCGGCAACCAGACCGCTCGCTCCTACTCGCCCGCCGCACTCGATCCTAACGGTGCGTCGTACTCCTGGCGGATCGACCCGAACAACGCCGAAGGAACTACGACCGGCGATGTATGGACTTTCAAGACTGTCTATGTGTACAGCGAAGGGGACTACGGCGAGACAGAGGATTTCAATTATTGGACTCTCGTTAATCCACAGGGGGAATTGGCTGTCACAGATGCCAATACCATCACCGTGACGAATCTGAGTATGGATCATTCGGCCTACGCCTATCGGTTCCTCGGTGCCGATTACTTCAGCGGCAACTACACGATTCGTTGGCAAGCGCATATTGATGCGGTAACCAACAACGGCACACTGGGATTGTTCGCAGTAGCCGACCGTCCCGATTCGTATATGGGCTGGATATGGGGCAGCGATGACGTTCAGATGGTGTATGTGAAATCCGAGAGCGGTGTGCTCAATTGCCATCTCGCGATCATCGACGATGGAGTGATCGACAGCAACTCGACGCAATTGACCGTCGGAACGGATTATTGGTTTCAACTGGAGCGAAACGACACAGGAGGCGACAACTCCGCTGGCCTTCTGACTCTCTACATCACTACGGGCAATTACCACGGAGAGTCGGGATCAGTTGCCGTAGCCACGGTTTCGATGGACGTCCCCGCAGGTGAACAAAATGACTATGACTATGCGCTGACCACCATCACCAAATCCAATCATGGAACATCGGCGATCATCAGTGGTGCGGTCGAGTACATTGATCTTGGGGCCGTGATCTCCTCACCGTACGATCCACCTCCGAAAGCGACGATCTTGACTCCATCTGATGGAGCTACGGATGTGAGTACAGCGATTACGCTGGCCTGGAATGCCGTTCCCAATGCTACGAATTACAACGTGTATTTCGGTATGCCCGGCAGTCTGAGTATCGACCCGAACAGCTTCGTTGGGAATCAGACGATACGATCCTATACACCTACGGGACTGGTGAGTGCCACGACGTACGCTTGGCGGATTGATCCGAACAACGCCTATGGGACCACGCAAGGCGATCAGTGGACCTTCACCACAGGCAATACGACGAGTACCACAGGTAGTCTTAGCAGTGTCACTCAACATGGGATTACTTGGACGTTCGATAAGCCGTATACCGTCGGTCAGTTTGCCAACGGTGATTTCTATGTGATCGGACCAGTGACAATCATCAGCATTTCGCCTTCTGGTGCAACGCAGAATGGTACGATGATTAACCCGGTCTCCAATACTGCCCAGGGCTTTGACTCCAGATCGAATCATTGGGATGCTACGACCAACATCGCAGACGATTTGCCATACACCGTCCCGGTTGGTTCATCGGTCATTTCCTCTCGTAGTCTGGCTGAGGCATCCAGTTCTTCCTATGTGGGATACTGTGCCATTTTGACGGTGTTGGATTCGGCGCCAGCCGACGGTTCTTTTCGTCCACCGTATTTCGGGACGGATAAGACCATCAAATACAACATCAGTCAACTCAACTACAATCTGCTGTACAACCTGACTCCTACTGCCAATGCACCGACGCCGATGGCGGCTGCCGAATGGTTCGAGGGGCCTTGGATTGACTTTGGTCTTGGTTGGGGTGGACGGACTTTTCATCCGGCAGGACAGATGCCGCCGTATGGACGTGACCTGTCGGCACGAATCGGCAGTGGAGCGCTGGCTTTGCATCTCAACTATACGAATCAGCAGAAAGCCAATCTGATGATTCGGTTCACTCAACTCGGCATCGACAATTTTGGCATCGTATCCCATCCTGGTGGACGAACTACCTGGTCGCCTGACGGTGGTCACTGTATGGGACGCAAATTTCCGATCCTCTTTGCCGGCGCCGTGCTGGGCAATCAGGACATGCTGTCGATCGGAGAGAAATCCGGCGCGTATCTCTGGAGCGCCAAGCCGGGCGGCGGATTCTACGGGCCAGGCGACATCCCGCCCGACTACATGTATTTCCAGGAGGACATGCAGACGTTTTTCGTCGATCAGTTCATGGCCGATTTGGAGCTTGAGGTCTGTGTGGAAGGGTACGCCCTGGGCAGCACTTCGACGACTATTACCGTCACGGGTCTGCCCAAGTGGCGAGGTCAACCAGAGGACCAGTACGTAGAGATTCTCAGTGGTCCTGGTGCTGGTCAAAGACGGTATGTCGTAAGTTCTGACTACCAGCGGACCAACAACCCTGATGCTCCGGTTGTGTTGACGGTTTCAGGGGCATGGACAACCATACCCACGACCAGTTCCTACTACAAACTCCAAGGGTATGACTCCGAAGATATTGGTGTTCCCGAATGGGGGAATATGCATGCGCTCATGCCGACGACATCTCATCCATCTTGGGAGGCTGACTATCGCTGGATCAATGGTGTGAGTTACACCGGATGGGTACTTGCGGCGCTAATAATGAATCTTGAGGATCAGTGGAATCACGAAGCGCTCTTTGCATACCAAGACAGGTGGATGAATAACACTACTCGTTCCTCTTGGGAACCCTGGCAAGATGAGATGTGGGCGGCCTATCGCAACAATCTTCCAAGTGCTCCGACTACCGCACCGACAGTGCCTACCAACCCAATTCCGGTCAATGGGGCTGCGGACATTTCGACTACGGTAACTTTGCAGTGGGATGGTCAGGCCACATCTTGGACGATCTATGTGGGGACCAGCAGTGATGCACTCGTCTATCAAGGTGATACGACGATTCGTCAGTATCTGCTGACTCTTGACTATGGCACTACGTATTATTGGCAGGTTGTAGCCAAGAATGCCTACGGATCGACCCTATCGCCCATCTGGTCATTCACTACGGCAGATGAAGACCTTCAGGCTCCTGGAGTGCCTGTAATCCAAAACCCTGTTTCGGGAGCTACGAATCAGCCTACTTCTTTGACTCTCCAGTGGTCTTCTACAGCAGCTACGACGCACTATGAGGTGCATTTTGGCACGGTGGGCAATATGACCATCGTGGCTACACCTACGAGCAATCGTCACAACATTACTGGTCTGGCTAACTCCACCACGTATCAGTGGCAGATAAATGCTGTTGGTCCTGGGGGCGTTACTTCCAGTACCATAGGGACATTCACGACCGTAGCCGCTGGTGGTGTACCTTCTGATCCGACATCTCCGACTTTGCCAGCGTCCTCGCCTGGTGTGCGTGTGCGTGGTCCCTATGAACGGTCCCTGCGTCCAGACAGCAATTCGCAACGGTATTTGACACCGTACGAATCTCTGCATGTAGCGGAACTGATCCAAGAGCCCGCAATGCCGGGAACCTACATCATTGACCCCTACTTGATGGGATATCTGGAGCGGATCGTCATCAATGCTGTTGGAGAAGACACTCAGTGGTCACTGAACATTTCCGATGCTGCTGGTGCGATTCTGTTTGCGGCAACCGATCTCGATATGACTGCCGGAGTGGTCAGTTACGATGGACAGAGAATTCCCTTCAGCGGTGGACTGAAGGTTACCATCGCCGACACTACAGGTGCTGATCGACTTGAAATCTACTGCTATGTGTGGGAGGTCTTTACCCGATGAGACGCGCCCTACTGCTCATTCTGCTGCTGGCTGTGCCGGCGTCGGCGGCTGTCGAGGACTTCACCACGTATGACACGGTGGCTGATCCCGGCAGCGATCTGACCATCACCAGCAATCGCGTGACCTATACGAAAATGAGCCGAGCCGCCGACACATGGGTCTACGATGACAAGGGGGCAGCCTACTTCGACGGGGATTTCGTTCATCGGCTCAAGATCTGCATCACCGCCGCCGACAATACAGGCGTATCGTGTCCGTGGGTGCTCGCGACCGCGAACAACAACACCCCCCGATGGCTGACCACGACGACGTACCTGGTTGCATATATGACGGATGACCTATTTGTCGGCCTGCGGAACAAAGGCAGCGGCGACGGTGCCGATACGTCCGTGCCACTGGACCTGGATACGGTCTACTGGGTGCAGATCGAGCGAGACGACGACGCAGGCGCGTCCTCTGCCGGACAGATCGTCGTCTACATCACCACGGGGGCCTATCACGGCCAGGCGGGTGCCACCGCCGTAGACACGATCACCATCGACTTGAGCAGCCAGGTGGACTATCGGTATGTCGGCGTCACCGGCTATAGCGGTGGCAATGTCGCCTATAGCATCTCGGGCTACACTGAGGACCTGGACCTGGACCCGTCCATGGAGCCGCCCGCCGAGCCGGAACCACCGGCCAAGGCGACAGCGCCGTCTCCCGCCGACGGTGCGATCGATGTAGACCTCGACAGCCTGCTGACCTGGACGGCATCGGGCGAGACCTACGATGTGTGGTTCGCCGCCGGAGAGATTCCGAGCCTGGTGGCGTCGGACTGGGAGTACAGCTATTTCGATCCGGTTCTCAGCTACGGCACCAGCTACGCCTGGCGGATCGATGTCAACGATGCCAACGGCACCACGACCGGTGACGTCTGGACGTTTCGGACCAAACCGGAACCGGAACCGGAACCGGAACCGGAACCGGAACCGGAACCAGAAATTCT
>ERZ795052.4745-NODE-4745-length-13779-cov-15.783154_pt1 | contig 13779 bp, 17 predicted proteins | sample MGYA00375136_ERZ795052 | MGnify/ENA primary metagenome ERZ795052 (study PRJEB30181, sample SAMN05720156) | activated sludge metagenome | isolation source: Anaerobic digester | place: Japan | collected 2015-05-26 ... | reverse complement strand
ATCGTAGTATAGATTTCTCTATACTGAGTCTGGTGAACTTAGGCTTTTGAAGCCACGATGCCTTTAGGCTCGTGGTAGTTCACTGTTTATATAAATATACATACAACTTAAATAAAAATTTACTGTTTTGAACCTTAATTGAAAATATATAAAGGTAAAATAAATATACACAAATTTAGATTTAGCAGGAGGAAGCTATGAATTTTATTTTTACACAGGAATAGAAAAATAAATTAGCAATATATAAAGATCATATTAAATTGGGGTTTGAATTAGAAGGATTACACACAACATCATGTTTAGAAAATAAATTTAGTACTAATTAGGAATCGGTGAAATACTGGGATAATTAGGTAAAATTTATAGTAGATCAATACAATGAATATTTTGACAAGATGTCATTTCCTGAATCAATAGAGAAAATATTAATACGTCATGCTATATCTATAATTCATTCTGTTATTTCAGAACACATTATGAAAAATTTAAAAACAGAATAGACAAAATTTTATAAAATATTAGAATTATAGAAAACAGAAAATGTAAATTCCTTTGAGAAATTAATAGATTTATTAGATGGATTAGTTTTTAGTGCTGATGTTTTGACTACACCATTTATTATAAATAAAGACAAGTTAATTAATGAACATTTTGATATTACACTTATTACTAATACTAAATATTCAATTAAAAATGCTGATTTTATAGAACTTGACTATTTAACTCCCTTTATTGAATTCATTTTAAACAAACCTATTTCATCTAAAGTTATAACTAAACATGAATAGTTTAATATATTTGAACAAATTGTTGTTGAATTTAATGAAATATCAAAAGCGGGGGATACGAGAGATTTAGAAATATATTAGGGGTATTTATAGGCATTTTTATAGGATATATATGTTAATTTTCACGAAAGTTCATTTCAAGGTATATCTGATCATTCTACCTCATCTACTAATATTTTTAGATTCATAAAAGAAAATAAACAAATATTTTAGAATTTAATATATACTACAGATATTGAATCCAGAAGAGATATTAGAGAATTATTATATTTTTTCCCACCAAAAGTTCAGAAAAAAATAAAAGGTAAATTTAATCTATATAAAGATTTATAGACAAAATTCAAAAATAAATATGGGTATAAAACGCTATACAGCACATCATATAATGGTACTGAACATGGCAATAATTGGATGGATAAAGTAAGATTTGAACCAGATTTTTCAATTGAAGGTAAGGGTACACCAATAGAAATAATAACTCCCCCATTACCATATGATGAATAGTTATTATGTTTAAATCGTGTTTTGGACTTTATGAGAGAAAATGATATTATTACTAATTCTACATGCGGGTGCCACGTTAATATTTCTGTTGATGGGTTTTTGTAGTCTGATATTGATTATAATATATTATTTTATTTATATCGGGATGAAAACTTTAGAATAAAATTTAGAGGAAAACCAGATGAGGTAGGGTATAAATATAGCACATATCAATAGGAACAACTGTTTGATACGAAACGGATTAAACATATATGGGCAAGAATGAGAAGAATACCACGAAACAACAAACAATTAATATAGAAGATAAATAAGTTTTATTATGAGATTAATAGTAGTATGTATGACAAATCTTTATATACCAAATATAATTGTGTTCATAATCACAAATCATATTTAGAATTTAGAACAATAGGAAACAATTATGCAGATATTAAAATATTAAAACAACATATAGAAATTATAAGTAAATAGTTTTTATTCTCATTATTAAAACCATCGTATTTAGTTTCAAAATAGAAATAGAAATCATTTAAATATACTATTTCTGATTAAATTAATTAGTTACATTTTATGTGGGGGTAAACTATGAGCGATCATAAAATTATTAATTGGAAAAAAGATAATAAATCTGAATATTGGAATATTATAAAAATAATAAAGTCTATTTTGAAAAGGGATAGATAGAAATGAAAACATAGAGTTTAATAGCAGGCAGGTTTCAACCTCCTACAATAATGCATAAATAGATTATAAATTCGGCATTGAAATATAGTGATATATAGTATGTTTAGATTGTCGAATCTAAACAACAAACGGGGAATGAACGAAACCCATTATCTGGTGAGTTTAGATAGAAACTTATAAAATAGATATTTCCAGAAGATAATGTAAGAACATTTATTTATCCAACGGGATCTTTAGATGATATAATACACAAAATAGAAAAAGAAGATACTAATGTTGTTATAAATTCGGTATTTTGTGGAACTGATAGATTAAAGCGATATGCCAAACAATTAGACAAATATTTTAAAGATCATTAGCCAATAGATTTAATAGAAATAGATAGGGATGTAAGTGAAATTAATGATATTTCATAGAGTAGTCTGAGAGAATAGATTGTAGAAAATAACATATCTATATTTAAATAGTTATAGCCATAGGAAATTTATCCATACTATGACGAAATACAAGAATATATTATAAAATCAAAAAAACTGTTAGTAGAAGAAGCAGTGATGACCGAAGGAATAAAACATATTGAACATACCGATTAGAAAGAATTTATAGAATGGATACGATAGATAATATATAAAAATGAACCAATAATTTAGTCCATTAAATATGATGGTATTTAGAATATAAGTTTCACATTTAAAAATGGCAATGTATATTAGTAGCGAATAGCAAAAGGAAAAACGACATTAATTGAATCGCCTACTCAATGGTCTAATAGTCCTATTTATAATGGTATTCGAAGTTAGCATCAATTTATGATTCAATTTTATAAGAGAAATAAATAGATATTTTTTAGACACATTGAACCAGATAAAGAATATTCAGTAGATTGTGAAATTATTCCGCCAATATATGGAAATATATTAAAATACAATAGACCATATGGTACATTAGTGTGGCTAAGACCCCTCGACGGATTTAGTGAAAAAGAATTCAAAGACTTATAGGATGAATTATAGCAGTTAGAACCATTAGATATAAAAGTTAAACAATATAGAATAGAAGAGGAAACACTAGATGTAATGTCATACGAAAGTGTAGAACAATGGAAAATAGATAATCCAACCGAAATAAACATAAGTAAATACTAGGAATAGTAGAAAGAAATTATAGAACAATTTTTAACTGGAATGGAAGAATATATGGATAGCAAACCATATTTTGATTTAGATATAACATAGTATGAATTATTAACATAGAATCTAAATCAATTTTAGAAACCAATGCGATCTACTATAAAACAGTATAAAGAAGAAATTTAGGAAAACTTATCAAATAAAATGATAGATATAAAATCATTATTAGTTAAATTTGTGAACGAATAGTTAGAAGAAGAAACGGGGGAACCTGTAGAAGGTATTGTTTTAAGACGTGGTAAGAATCAAACTAAAATTGTTGATAGAGAATATTTTACCAAATTAAATAAATTTTATTGGAAATATATATCTATGTTAAATAGCGGTGGAATTGATCCATATACAAACGAATGGATGGAAGGATATACTACTTTATTCAAAAAAGAATTATAGGATTTAGTCGATGAAAAATTCAGATCACCAATATTTAGAAATAGTATAAAAACAACTGAAGGAGATTCAATCCAAACCAAAATAATTAACTATGTAAATAAAAATAAGAAATCGTTAATGGCAAATTAGGATGATATTCGTATCAAATAGTTAAATGTATAGGAAAAATATTATTCAAAAATATTAGATTTATTGCAAAATATGATAGATAATTATAAAGGTGGTAATCTTAAAATTAAAATTACTAGAGCCAGTGGAAAAGAAGAAGTGAAAGAATTTGATAATCATATGTATACACGATCTTATGAATAGTTCTTATTAGCAAAAAAAGATATAATTGAATTTATTGAATAGATAAAAAAATAGGATGGAATGATGTAGGTATAGGTAATTTATTTTAAATTGATTGGAATTAATAATAATATTGACACAGAAGAAGAAGTATGATATAATTGTTATACATAAGTTTAATGGAGGATAAAATATGAACAAAAGAACATTTACAACACGACAAATATTAAATGAGCTTAAAAAAATAAAACAAATAGATTATATAGAAACCCCAAAATTATCATTTGATTAGAGTAAATATATATATAATCCAAACGAAACCCTTTCTTTTGATGTGTTTACTGATAATGGAATTTATGCTTTTTATTATACTGAAATAGATTATGATGTAGGAATTATTACTGTTAGTATTTATGGAGACTTAAATACTGTAATAACAGTAGAATCCAAAGAATTAACTTAGGGTAAAGCATTAAGGAATTTTCTTTCTAAATATGAAATTAACGTAGCTGATGTTTAGTAATCTATTATATTCCCATTAATAAATGTATATGTTTATCTAATCCAAATTTCATTAATTCTTGCTACCATATTCTTAATTCTGGTTTAGGTAAGTTACTTAATATAGTTAAAAAATTTTTTGGGTTGTATGGAGAAATATATGTTGTTTTTCCATCTTTTTGTTTTATCTTAAAAAATGTATTTTCAATATATTGTCGGGCTTTTTCCTTATCTGTAAAAAATGACTAAATATGAGATACCGAAGTATGTAACTATTCTATTCCAGAAAATGTTAAATCATTAGGCATATACATATGTGATATAATATCGTTTGGTATTATATTTCTTACATCGTATGGATAATATTTATAGGTATCAGACTACAACCAAAATCCAATGTCTATATCCTCCAAATTATTCTAAAATGAACTTGTATGATGAACAAAATTTATTACTATATTCTATTCTGTTAAAATTTGTTTCTATGACATATTTTTTATATTATTAAGAATTACATATAATCTATTAATTAATTTTTTTATTTTTGATAACAATTCATTAGTTATATTACCAAATGAATTCTATAACCACATACGAAATTCTTTCTATTTATTAGCCAGTACTTTATATACATTTTTTTCTATTTCTAATTTATATTTGTTCTAATCATCACGATTTGCCTGTTTTATTTTTAAATATATATCTCGAATAGGTTCAAGGTATTCACGTAATGTATAATAATATGTATCTATTTGTTGTAATATTTTATTTGTTAATCCAACATCTAATCCATATATGTTAAAATATTGTTTTGAAATTTCAAAACAATTTTCTTTAAACTCATATAAATTTGGGTCTAACTCACTTTTAGTTTCTTGTATATACTTGTCTATAATATATATTGGAGATAAATATTCATTAGTATACTATTTATCAAAAAATATATCTAAGAATTTATATAAAAATCTCATATCTATTCTTGGTATATTAAGCTATTCTATGGGTACACCTTCAGTAATTTTGGGGTATTCTAACAACCAATCTTCAATACCTAATAACTAAATATATTCAGGAACCATTTTTTGTCCATTTCTATACATTTCTTTTCTATTGCCCACAGAAAGTAAGTTTGGAAATAGTTTTTCTGTGTCATGATAATTTAACCAGCTCTATGAAAGTTCATATAAAATAGATAACAAATATGTACCAATTACTTTAACGTTATTTTCTAATATTTTCTTTAACTCTTCGAGTGAAACATTAGTTATATTATCTTCTTTATCAAAATATTCTGAATAATGATCTATTATATTTAATTTAAATTCTAATTCATATAATTGCATTATCCATTCTGCTACATTATTTGATTTTGGTTTATTATTAGAAGTAAATTCGTTATATTCGGTTTCAAATAATAGCTTTCTATTTATTATCATATTATTCTCCTTAAATATTCATTAATATATGAAAATGTTTATCTAATCCATATTGATTCAGTTCCTTACCCCACTATCTTAATTCGGGTTTTGGTAGATTGCTTAAAAAGTTAAGGAATGAAGTCTATTCTATATAATGTGATGAAACAAATGCACCATAGTTTTTATTTAAATATTCTGTCTATTTTGCTTTATCCTAGAACATATTCTATATATTTCGTAAACTAGGAATAATCTATTCTCTTGGAACAAATGTTAATTTTCTTTTTATTATATCATTTATAATATTTTGATCCTATACACCATTAATATTATACGGATATATTTTAGTAAATTCAGAATTAAACCACAATCCTTGTTTTATTTTAGGTAAATAATTTGCCATATTTCCAGTATAATGAACTTTATGAAGTAATAAATTTGATCTTATCAATAATTGGTGCTATGATATTCTATTAATTGCAGTTAGAATATAATACTATTCTTTAACCTATTGTTCCATTCTTATTAATACTGAACTTGGATCAAGACCAGATGAATATTGTGATAATTCGGTTTCCATATGATTTGAGTTTACTTCGAATAATTTTTTTATATATTTATATAACAAATTATACTATCTTTCTTTTTTATTAACGGGAAATGATTCATCTGATTGAACATATTCTATGAATTTATTTATCTATAAACTTGGGCTAAATGCTTTATAAAATTCTTCTACTAAGTTACTATCTACTAACATCTATAATTCATACATAAATTCATTTGTATCGTCTCTCATGCTATAAATATCTACTCTTGTGGAAAAATCACTAAAATTAGATAATCCCATAATATCATCTTTAACATATTCATATATTACTTTCTAGTCTAAATCAAATGTATATTCTTCTTCTTCCTATGTTAATCTGCCTAACTTGCCCACCATATTACGAAAATTTTCATCTAATAATTTATCTCTAAACGAATTATTAGTTGAATATCTGGATATCATTTCCTACATAGAATTAAAATAATTATGATAATTATACCAAGACTAATAAACATAATATATTGTAGTTATAAACGATTTACTTATTACATTAATAATGTGAGATAATTTAGCCTTTATTTCTTCTAAATTAACACCAGGAACATTTTCAAATAGATTTGGATAATATTTTATGGTACTAAATTTAAATTCTAGTTCATATAATTGCATTATCCAAGTTGCTATATTATTTGTGGCAGGCCTATCATTCAAGATAAAATCATCAATCGCTGTTTCCAGTAATATTTTTTTGTTTATCATTTTTTAATCTACTCCCATCAATATCCATTAATAAATGGATGTGTCTATCTAGTCCAAATTTGGTTAATTCTTGCTACCAATATCGTAATTCTGGTTTAGGTAAATTACTTAAAAACCTCATAAATCCAGACGGAGATGATAGTCTTATTATTTTGGTTTCCCCATATTTATTAACATATTTTAAGTATTTATGTGCAATATATTCTTGGGCTTCATCTTTATCCTCAAACATATAAGATAATCTGCTTATTGCTCCCCTAACCTATTCTTTTGAATCAAATGTTAGATTGCCTTTTTTTACTGGGAAATCTATAATTTCTTTAGGAATTATTTCTCTTACATCATATGGATAATATTTATATGTATCAGACTAGAACCATATTCCATATCCAATGTATGATAATAAACTCTAGAAATCTGATCTATGATGAACAGTAGTAATTGCTATATTACTGTTCATTAATATATTAGACTATGAAACATGGTCTATATTTATTAGCATAGAATATAGATCATCTACTATTTTAGTTATATTATCTACTAATTCCCCAGTGCTTTTCTTATATCTTCGGGCTAAGTCTGAAATAAACTCATTTTGTGCTTCGGCTAATTTATTATATATTTCAATTATAACTTCTTGTTTATAGTTTTCCTAATCTTCATTTGATACCTTTTTTAACATTTGATACGCAGTTCCTATTTGAAAAAAATGCGAATAAAACTTAGATGCATTTGTATTAATATCATTAATTATATAATAATCTAGTTTTGGATTATTAGGATATTTATCAAAATATTTTTTTATTATGTATTTTATTTTAGTATAAAATAAAACATAATTGGGAGTATTATTTATTTTAAGGGCATTACATGTATTGGCCAAAATTTTTTCTATTTGATACCCATTTTTAGTTGGTTTATTAAATGTTTTATAAAGTAATTGGTTAAGGTTTTCTATATTTATATTATATAATTCTTCTCTATTTCCTTTTTTCGGGTAATTTAATAGTATATTTTCTATTTTTAATTTAGAAATAGCTTCGTCTATATATGGAAAATCATCATGAGATTTGTCATATATATTACCTGCCTATATAATATTTGGAATAAATTTTGAGACATCATGAAAATTTTTCCAATTCTATATCAACTAATATATTACAGAAATTAAGTATTTTCCAATTATTTTTGAACTTTTTTCTAATGTTTCTCTTACTGTATCAAGTGATATGTTTGATGTATTATCCTATATATCAAACATTTCTGGGTGTCTATTTATAAGATTTAATTTAAATTCAAGTTCATATATTTGCATGAACCAATCCGCAACATTATTTGAAATTGGTTTATCATTAGAAATAAAATCAGTATATTCAGTTTCTAGTAATATTTGTCTATTAATCATATGTGTCCCCTTGTTATTTTATATTTACCCTATTCATTTTTATCTAATATTATTTCAAAGGGTGAATTGCCATGTTGCTTTCTAACTACGATTCGTTTTAGTTTGCCATTTGGATAGAATATATGGCTTATCATATAATCTTTATTAAAAGGCGATATAAACCTATTATAAAGTAAGGTTTCGCTATCAGTAACATTTTTTATATTTCCAGTGTGAATAGAATTAAAAATATTTTCTATAATATAACCAATTTCTGACTATTTGAATGAAGCTCCTAATTTTTTATGAATATTCGAATATACTTTTGTGGTTGGGATTATATTGCTTTCCCATTGAGAATTTGACCATATACTGGGATATTCTGGGTATCGATACACGGTTACTGGTATTCCATTATATATATTTTTAATATTTTCAATATCTTTACTCATCATAGGATCTTCATTCATTGCCCTGTTAATATTATCATAATTTTCAAATATATTAACCGTAAAATAACTATCTTTTTTTATAAATGCCATTATCTAATGTATATAATATTCTCCTTCCCATCCTGTTTTTATCTTAATAGCATATTCCTTACTATAATTTTTATTTATATATGTTTTTATTATAGTGCTATCACCATAAAAATCTATTAGCAATGGAGATTTATCGGTTGAGTATGTATTCAAATTAAACTTATTTGTATCATATACGAGAGAAAGATTTTTTCTCTAAAAATATTCAAATAGCTATAATACAATATCCTTAGATTCCCATAACTATCCTGTGTATATTAATTTATTAAAATCTTTATCATTAAATAATAGATCTTTTACTTTTTTATATAATTCTGGTGTAAACTTTTCGGATTCAATTGATCCATGATTGTTATATTCCAGTGTAAGTAATGCATCATTGCCACTTTTATCTTTTATTCTTTTAATAATATCTGGATTATTTGGACTACGAGTAAAAGATTTTTTAAATAATACTTTATGTGTTGTATATTCATATGTGCCTTGACTAATAATATTTCCTTTAATATCCAATAATACTTCATCATAAATATCTTCTTTATATTTTGTTGTTACTTGTTTTATCATAGTTAATGTTTTATCATCATAATATTTATCCACGGAAAAAGTGAACTCTGAATTTACATAAGATATTATATCTAATAACAATCTATCAGATAAATATATATAATAATTAGTGTTATCATTTTTAATTTTAATTAATTTTGGAATTTTTGTATGTGAAACAATAGTTGTTTCCTCTATTTTTACATTTTTATCATTAATATACCAATTAGGGGTATTATTTTTGTTGTCCGCTGGATCAAAAATTATTAAATAATTTTTATCTTTCAATGAATCAATAATTTTGATTTTTTCGCTATTTTTAATAACACGAGTTAAAATTTTGGTATATTTTTCAGTAGATAATTTTTTCTATTCTTCTGGTTTATAGCATGAAATCTAATACTAAGATGAAATGTAATATATCTATTTTATTAATTTTTTGGTATCAGAATATTCATTACCTACAATTCTAAATTCAAGCCCTGGTATTTTTATTTCATTTTGTTCTTCTTTACCTTTTGTAAATACTTTCTAATGGGCAGATGCACGCTTACTTTTAGACAGAAATACTAAATTATTGTCAAGAAGATCTAAAATATTTTTTGAAATGGCTGAAATAGTTGGAGCATAAAATAATTTTACTGGATTTATTGTGTCTCGTTCGATTCCCCACATATTTATATTTTTTAATATTTCATTCATTGTAAGTGCCAACTATTGCGTAAACATAGGAAACTAATATTTATTTGTGTCATTAACTTTTAATTTTCTAAAATTAACCTGATAAAATGATTCATCATAAAAACTAAATAACAAAGGATAATTTGCAGATAAATTATCAACATTAGATAAATTTATATGAAATCCACAACTGGAATTTACATATCCCCCAATATCATTTATAAATTTTAGAATTCTAGTTGTTACATCTATCTATTGCTAAAAAGTTAAAACGGGTGTTACTAATTCTATTCCAAACTTATTTGTTTTTTCGTCTTCTTCCCATTTTAATGATGCATCAGTTTCAAACCTGAAATAAGTGGGATCATCAGTACTATGATATTTCCATTCACTTTTTAATTTAAAATTATTTGCTAAATAATCACTAAATTGTTCTTTAAAATACTTAACAATTATATCTCGATTATTTTTAATAGATGATGATATTTCAGGTAGGTATTTTTCTACTTTAAACTTGGCTGGATCTAATATAAATTCAAATTCCAATCCAATATTAATTTTATTTAAAAGTGATTTATTATTACCCATGACCTTTTTTTCTTCGGCAAACTATTCTTTAAGTATCTACATCTAATCATCTCCAAATAATTTTACTTTTAATTTAATTATATTTATTCAGTTAAATTAAATATGATATTAATATTTATGGAATAATCGGAGGGGTAATATGTGTTCTTTTGATATGTATATTAAGATTATGGAATCAGATAATTAGGTTAAAAGGGGCAAAAAAACACCAGTTCAATAGTAGGTTCATGATATTATCGGGAATTTCAGGAATTTAAATGAGTAGAAACAAATGTCAAAAATTATTAAAGATTTAAAAGTAGATTAGGTTTCTCTCAGTGGAATTTCAGTAGATTATAAACTCTTAAATAAATAGATTGAACTTATTAATAACGATCCGTCATTATCTCCGTTTAAATAATTGAGTTTAAAATAGTCTTGAAATGGTGGTAAAACACAATGAGCAAATTGGTTCTAGATGAATAGATACGTAATGACATACTTTAGGTAGTATAGAAATAGGTAAAAGATAAATAGGTGCTTAAAATTAAGTATAATAATCAATGGCGAATTATAGAACCATTTGTTTTAGGTTATACCAGACGAAACAATATGTAGATTAGGTAGTATCAGGTTATTGGTGGTAGTTTACGTGGGGTAACAAAAGGGTGGAAATTATTTAGAATAGACAGAATGGAAGAATAGCAATTTACGGGTAAGTATTTTGAACACCCAAGAGAATTATTTAATCCATGGGATAAACATATGCCAAAAATAATATCAATATAGACTTTTAATAAACCTAAAAAAGAAGAAAAGGTTATTACCCCAATCACAATACCAGTTCAATACAACAGAGGAATTACATAGATCAATAATATTAGAATATTATTACAAAGAATGAATTCGCAATATCCATATGTAACATATGAAATAAATGAAAAATTTCAGATAATTCCCAATTAGATAAAAAATGAAGCTGTGTTATAGGAATTACAAAGAATGAAATTAATAGATAGATTTAATAATGATATTAAAATTCTACAACAAAGTGTTAATATATAGTAGACCTTTATTCAAAATGTATTTAAAGTATCATAGCTCCCCATATTTACCAAATCAATACAAAAATATAACGTGAATATGTTTTAGAAAATATAGCAATTGATGACATAGTTTATAACTGAATATTCAAGATTAGTAAAAACATTTCCAGGCATAATAATTGGTATTGATAATAAAACAAATAGTATTGATTTTACATTTGATGAATAGAATTTTGGTAAATATAGTGATGATCAAGTAATGTAGTATTGGGGTAGAATTGATAGTATTGCAAAAGAAATAGTCAGATTTATGCAAAGTGTTTACGGGTATGATCCTAATACTATATTTAGGGGTCAATAATTAACGGAGGGATTTCAATGACAAATAAATAGTATTTTGTAAATATTAGCTCATAGGAGATAGTATTTAGGGGTATTATATTATTTGAATAGCATAATAGCTATATAATACTCACTGATAATAATAATTTGGAAATACCAGAAAAATTAATTTATTATCTAAAATATCAAATAAAAAGATTTTGTATATAGAATTCAGAACGAAATCCGCATAAAATAATGGAATATGCAAAAAAAGAAATAGAAAGGTATTAGAAAACAATTAATAATATAAATGTTAATCAATATAAGAATTAGTTAATGTTTATAAGTATGGATAATTTTATTACATTAAGACTATTGTCAGAAGATGAATTTATACGATTTAGGCAAGTAGATAAAATTATAAAAGAAATAATAATTTAATTGGAGGCGTGATTATGCTAAAATCTAAAGTTGTTATATAGTTTATTTTTACCAGTGGGAAAGTAACTAAATTTACATATGGGGAGATAGAATAGAAAAATTTTGACGAATTGAAACGTATTTTTATTCAAACAAAAGAAGAAATTGCTGAATCTAAAAAAACAGGAAAAATTCTTGAAATTTAGAATAAAGAGAAAACTGGTTATTTATTTGTATTCCCAGATCAATTATCTTAGTTTAATATATTTTTAGATGATAGAAAATATGATAATTTTGATTAATTCCATATTGTGAGGAAATATTGTGGCTAAAGACTATAAATCGATAGTATTAAATAAAGTAGATAGACCTTATGTCGAATTTTGGAAAACTATAATTCGATCAGCGTCAAGCACCAATATTTTAACTCAACGAAATTCGGAATTATTAGAAATTTTAGATTAGGTTGTTGAATTAGTTAAAAATAGACGATTATTTGTAAAGTATTAGTTATATGACAAAACAACAGGACAACTATTGGGATTTTTTGATCCGTCTAAAATTTATTCTGGCATATCTATTGGAGGAAAATATTATAGATAGAATGATACAATAAATTCCCTTGTATTAACAAAAACATCTTAGGATTCTATATATAGAAGTTCTGATGTTAGATAGGGGACTATGGTAACTACTAATGTTAAAGATAAGCCAAAGCAATGGGAAATTAGTCAATAATTGTTGGGGCAAATATGGATAATAATAATTCAAATTTAGATAAGTTTTCTTTTATTTAGAAAAATAATAATAGTGATGAAACATCTAAATCTATTTCAAAACGAAACCCTACAATAGAACAACGAGATATATTATCAAAACTAGATGATATTATTTCTTCAATTGAAAATGTAGTTAAAAGGTTAGACAAAATAGATAAAGAAGGATTTCATGAGCAAATAGAAGTAATACGATTAGAATATGGTCGTATAATAGACACTTATAATAAATTAGTATCTTAGTAGGATAAATCTAAAAGTGAAAAGACTAAAAGATTTAAAACTATTCTAATTACTATTACAATCTAGATAGTTACTTTATTTGTTGGCATAAAATAGGGGTCTAACCCCGATTTTCAAAATTTATGGATTGCATTATTAAAATTCATAAGCGGAGGAATGTAATGAAAATTTC
>ERZ795052.4742-NODE-4742-length-13785-cov-6.273999_pt1 | contig 13785 bp, 11 predicted proteins | sample MGYA00375136_ERZ795052 | MGnify/ENA primary metagenome ERZ795052 (study PRJEB30181, sample SAMN05720156) | activated sludge metagenome | isolation source: Anaerobic digester | place: Japan | collected 2015-05-26 ... | reverse complement strand
AGGTCAGGAGGGCCCCGCAAAAAAGCCAAAAGGTTCTTTTCATAAAATTCAGGTCTCCAGTAGAGATTTAATTTCGGTTTCTGTCAATGTCCGCCATTTGCCCGGACGCAGCTCGCCGAGCTTGATTTTGCCAATCTGAATCCGCTGCAACCGCCGCACGGTGCGTCCCTGCGACTCGAACAGCCGGCGGACCTCGCGATACTTGCCTTCGGCCAGCTCCAGCTCGATGACGCAGCGTGAGGGGCCGTTGGAAATCAACCGGACGCGCTCCGCCTTGAGGCGTTCGCCTTGATGGTAAACGCCGCGAGTCAATGTCTCCAACAGCTCGTCGTCCGCCCGCCCCTCGACGGTGGCCAGGTATTTCTTTCTGACCCCAAACCGGGGATGCGTCAGCCGCAGGCTGAACGCGCCGTCATTGGTCAGGAATATCAGGCCTTCGCTGTTGAAATCCAGGCGGCCGGCCGAGTGAAGATGCCCCCATTCCTTCGGCAGCAACTCGAAGAGGGTCGGGCGGCCCCGCTCGTCCTGGCGCGAACAGACCACCCCGCGCGGCTTGTTCAACGCCAGATAAATCTTCCGCCGCGCCCGCAACGGTTTTCCATCCAGGCTCACATGGTCCCGGCCCGGGTCCACTTTGGCGCCCAGCTCGGTGACGACGGCGCCGTTGACCCGCACGCGCCCGGCGAGAATGATCTGCTCGCTGGCGCGCCGCGAGGCAACGCCCGCCTCCGCCAGGTATTTCTGCAGCCTCACCATCATGCGCTCCCGCTGGAAAGTTAAAACCCGAGTCGGACGCCTGCCGGCCCCGACTTCGGGTTCAACCTGAAGATGCCAGTGGAGATTACGCGCCGGGCTTGGTCTTGCGCAAACCGGTAATCCGGTCGCCGTCTTTCCATTGCCCGCGCTTCTTCAACACCTCAATCCGCTCGAAACGCTTCAACACGTTGCGCTTCCCGCCCAACAGGGCTGCCGCCCGCAAACTACGATGCTGTGACATATCTTAAAAAACGTCTGCTTTCCAATCTGTTGCCCGCTCCAGGTTCGAAGCGGACGTAGGTTGTAGCACGCCCGACCGGCCCAAGCCAAGCCCTTTCTCCGACCCGCTCCGGCCCCGCCCCAGCCGACCCCGCCGGCCGCGGCTGGCAGTTGGTTGGGGAACTTGAATTCGCACCGGCCCGCTTCAAGGGGTGAGCCGAACGCTGCATCGCTGGTTACCAAGGGTTTAGCGGCTGCCCTCTGCGATGCTGCCGGCACAGGTTCGGGTCGCCCAGGCAAACGCTTCCCCAATCCAACGGCCCGCGCCACAGTGCGTGCAAACCCGTGCAGAATCACCCTGAAAAACGACCCGGCGGGAAGGGCGTTCTGTTCGAATGGTGTTGGACCGAGGGGGGCGTCTGACCAGACCTCGCATCCCAACCCCCAACCGAACGATGCACGCGCCGGGCAAAGCGCTTCCCGGTTCCGGCCAACTGTTTTTGCGCGACACGCCCAGTTTGGCAACCCTTTGGGCCGGCTTGCGCCCGCGGGAGCCGATTTTGTTGTTGGCAAGGGGCGGTTTCGTTTCGATAGTCTTTGCGTTTGAAGTATGGCAGAGAGCACGAGGCACGTTTACGACGAAAGCAAGATCAAGACGCTTTCCTCGCTGGAGCATATCCGGCTGCGGACCGGCATGTACATTGGCCGGATCGGCGACGGCTCGCATTATGATGACGGCTGCTACATCCTGTTGAAGGAGGTGATAGATAACGCCATTGACGAATTCATCATGGGCGCCGGCCGGGAGGTGCAAATCTCCATTCAGGACCGCACGGTGACGGTGCGGGATTTTGGGCGGGGCATCCCGCTGGGCAAGGTGGTGGATTGCGTGTCGCAGATCAACACGGGGGCGAAGTACAACGACGACGTGTTCCAGTTCAGCGTGGGGCTGAACGGGGTGGGCACCAAGGCGGTCAACGCCCTGTCGAAGGAGTTCATGGTGCGCAGCCACCGCGAGGGCCAGTTCGTCGAGGCGTGGTTCAAGCAGGGCAAACTCAAGAAAGAGCTCAAGGGCAAGACCAGCGAACCGGACGGCACCCTGATCCGGTTCGAGCCCGACCCGGAGATTTTCAAGAACACGGAGTTTCGCCCCGAGCACGTCGAGCGGCGGCTGCGGCATTACAGCTATCTGAATTCCGGTCTGCGGCTGATTTACAACGGGAAGGTGTTTCAATCGCGGAACGGGCTGTTGGACCTGGTGATGGAGGATTTGCGGGCGGATGGGAGCGAGCCGATTTACCCGCCGCTGCATTACGCGGAGAAGACGCTTGAGTTTTGCTTTACCCACAGCAACAGCCGCTACGGCGAGACCTTCTACTCCTTCGTCAACGGCCAGTACACCAGCGACGGCGGCACACACCTGAGCGCGTTTCGCGAGGGGCTGCTCAAGGCCGTCAATGAGTACGCCCGCGAAAAGTTCGAGGGTGATGACGTGCGCGAAAGCATGGTGGGGGCGGTGGCCATCCGCCTCAAGGACCCGGTGTTCGAGTCGCAAACCAAGAACAAGCTGGGCAACACGGAGATTCGCACCGAGCTGGTGAACCGGGTGCGCGAGGAGCTGCTGCATTTCTTCAATCGCAACAAGGAAATCGCCGAGAAGATCATCGCCAAGGTTCAGGACACGCGGCAGCTCCGCAAGGAGCTGCAGGAGGTGAAGAAGCTCGCCCGCGAGCGCGCCAAGGCCATCACCATCCGCATTCCGCAGCTCAAGGACTGCAAGGTTCATTACGACAAGGCCAAAGGCAAGGGCCGCGGCTCGATGATTTTCATCACCGAGGGGCAGTCGGCCGCCGGCTCGATTGTGAGCTGCCGGGACGTGAACACGCAGGCCATCTTTGTGCTCAAGGGCAAGCCGCTGAACGTCTGGGACCTGAAGCGCGACATCGTCTATAAGAATGACGAGATGTACAATCTCATGCGCAGCCTCGACATTGAGGACACCATTGAGAACCTGCGTTATGAGAAAGTGATTCTCGCCACCGACGCGGACGTGGACGGCCTGCACATTCGGAACCTGATGATCACCTACTTTTTCCGCTTTTTTGATCAACTGGTTCATGACGGCCATCTTTACGTGCTGGAGACCCCGCTGTTCCGCGTGCGCACCCGGCAGGAGACCCTTTACTGTTACTCGGAGGCGGAGCGAGACGAGGCCGCGAAGCGATTTGGCAAAGGCTGCGAGATCACGCGGTTCAAGGGGCTGGGGGAGATTTCGCCCGACGAATTCAAGCAATTCATCGGGAAAGACATGCGGCTGAGCCAGGTGGAGTACGCCCCCAAGGTGGAAGCCGCCGGCATTCTGGGTTTCTACATGGGCAAGAACACTCCGGAGCGCAAGGACTACATCATGGAGAACCTCGTGGTGCCCGTGGAGGAGTAAGGGCGTTGTCCCGTTTCCCCGCCGGGTCGCCCCCGCCGCTCATTTGACAGGAGCGGCTTCCTGCGCCATGTAAACCCATGCGGCGGAATCGTCGAAGGTTTCTGAAGTATCTCGGGCTCGGGGCGGGCTTGACGGCCGCCGCCGGCACGTGGTGGGCGGCGACGTCGCAGCGCCGGCCGGCGCGGTGGCTGCGCCGATTGGCGGCGGACGCCCGCCGCTCGATTCTTGCCGCGCCCGAAAAACCGGTTCCGCAGTCGTGGCCGGACAACACCATCACCCTGGCCTGGATCGGGCATGCCACGGTGTTGATCCATTTTTATGGCGTGCGCATTCTCACGGATCCGGCCTTGGGCAGCCGCGTGGGCATTTCGCTCGGCCTCGGCACCGCCGGGCCGAAGCGTTACGTTGCTCCCGCCCTGACCCGCAAGGAACTGCCGCCCCTTGACCTGGTGCTGCTGTCGCATGCGCACATGGACCACATGGACCTGCCGACGCTGGCCACTTTCGGCCCCGAGACTCCGGTGATCACGGCCCGGAAAACGCAGGATGTGCTGGCCGGTCTGCCCCTGAGACCGCAGGAGCTGGCCTGGGGCGAGCGAACGGTGTTGCGAACCGCGCGGGGCGAACTGGAAATCGAGGCGTTCGAGGTCAAGCATTGGGGCGCCCGATGGCCCAGCGAGGTCGAGCGCGGCTACAACGGCTACATCCTCCGGCGGGAGGGCAAAGCGTTGATCTTTGGCGGCGACACCGCCCGGACGCCGCTGTTCGGCGAACTGCGAAGCCGGGGCCCGTTCGAGGCGGCCATCATGCCCATTGCCGCCTACCGGCCCTGGATTTGGAACCATTGCACTCCCGAGGAGGCGGTCGAGATGGCTAATGCCGCCGGCGCCCGGTTCCTCGTCCCCGTTCACCACCAGACGTTCAAGTTGAGCGAAGAGCCCCTGAACGAGCCGCTCGAGCGGTTGGAAGCCGCCCTGGCGGCTGAACCGGAGCGCGTCGCCCTGCGGCGCATCGGTGAAACCTGGGTGTGCCCGGTCTGAGCCGTTGGACGCCTGTTTTCCTGCCGTTCGCGTTTTTTCCTCTGTCCGTTGGCTGGGACTCCACCCTCTTGGAGATGATTCGCAAGAGTTGGCCGACGAGCGCGGAGGCGCTGCCCCTCCCCCCGCAGGAAAAAGAACAAGAAATACCCTGCTTCCGAACGGCAGGCGGCGCAGGCCCCAAATCACGCCCCCCTGACAGGTTTTAGCGTCCGGCTGGGCTTGCCTAACGGGGCTGGAGACGGGATACTTTTCTCAATGAAGACTGCGGCGGCAACTTCGAAGCCGGTGGTGTGGCTGATTGAGGACCATGCGGATTCGCGGCGGGTTCTGGCGCGGGTGCTGAATCGCTCGGCGAAGCTCGCCTGTCCCTGCACGTTTGCCACGTGCGAGGAAGCGTTGGCGGCCCTCAAAACCAATCCGCCACCGGACGTGATTCTGCTGGACATCGGCCTGCCGGGGATGAACGGGATCGAAGGCATTCCGCTCTTGAAGAACCTCGCTCCGGCGACGCACGTCATCATCCTGACGGTCTTTGACGACCAGGAAAAAGTATTCAATGCCATCTGCGCCGGGGCGTCCGGCTACCTGCTGAAGAATACCGATGAAGAGGCCATCGCCACGGCGGTGCGGGAGGTCCTGGACGGCGGGTCGCCCATCAATCCGCGCGTTGCCCGCATGGTGTTGAACATGTTCGCGTCGCGGGCCGCGCCTCACAAGCAGGAGTACGGCCTCTCGGCCCGGGAGCGCGAGGTGCTCGAATTGATGGTCCAGGGCTTGATCAAGAAGGAGATCGCCGCCCGCCTCAACCTCAGCTATCATACGGTGGACAACCACTTGCGCAGCATTTACGGCAAACTGCAGGTTCACACCCGCGGCGGGGCCGTGGCCAAGGCGGTCGCGGAGGGGATTTTGTCCACGTCATGAGCCGGCGGCGGGTTTCATTCGGTGGTCACTTCTGGCAGGTGGCCGCGGTTCTGGCCGGGCTGGGCTTGGGGGCCGCGGGCTGCGGTTCGGACACGCCCGCTCCCCGGCGTCACATCACTTCCATTCACGGGACCGGGGGCTACGGCGACGCCGCCCGCGTGCTCGCCACCGAGTTCGAGCGGCGCACCGGCATCCAGGTTACCGTGGTCGAGGCCTCGCTTCTGAGCCTTCGCGAGAAGCAACTCACCGACCTCCTCACCGGCGCGGGCAACTACGATGTGCTCCAAATCGCCTACCAGTGGGAGGGGGAACTCTTCCCGCACTTGCGGCCGCTCACGGACGTGGCGCCGGGGCTGATCGCGCACCTCGAGGATTTCATCCCCACCGTGCGCAGCAACTGCGGGCAATGGGAGGGCCGGATTTACGGCCTGCCCATGGCCTGCGATGTGATCACCCTGCTCTATCGCACCGATGTGTTTGCCGAGAAGTCGGCCGAGTTCCAACAACGCACGGGCCGCCCCCTGGTGCCGCCGCGCACCTGGCGGGAGTATCTCGAGATTGCGCGTTTCCTGAATTCCGAGGCGATTTACGGAAACCTGGTCATGGGGCGCGAGCAATGCTTTACAATCTGGTCCGGCATCCTTTATGGCATGGGCGGCCGGCTCGTGGACGAAAACTGGCGGCCGGAGCTGAATTCCGACGTGGGCGTCGAGAGCCTGACGATCCTTGTGGAAATGTATAGGTATGCCCCGCCGCGGTCCGAAGAGGCGAGCGTGGACGCGAACCTGGCCTTCGTTCAGGGCCGGGGAGCCATGCTGATGGGCTGGCCGAGCTTGATTTGGCCGCTGCTTTCGGACACCAACCGTTGCAAAGTCGCCGGCAAAATCGGCGCGGCCGTCATCCCGGGCGGACGCCCGCAACTCAGCTCCTGGTCGCTGAGCATCAACCCCGCCTGTCGGGATCCCGATGCCGCCCGCCAATGGATCGAATTCCTCGTCAGCCCCGCCAACACCAAGCGCCTGCTCCTCGAGTACGGCCGGGGCTCGCCGCGCCTCTCCACCTACGCGGACCCGGAGTGCAAACAGCGCATCTTTTACCATTCCCAATTGCTCGAGGGGTTGGCGGGCAACCAGGCCCGCTTCCGCATCCCGCCCTCGCAGGAGCTCTCGGACTATCTCGACAACGAAATTCTGAAAGCCATTCGCGGCCAAACCACCCCCAAAGCCGCGTTGGACCGCACCGCCGCCCGCTGGCGCGAAATCCTGACGCAAACCGGTTACCTGCGGGAGTAACCGGGGCGGAAGGTCTCCGCCGCGGCTGCCGGGTCCGGTGCCGCCAGCGGGAGGTGGAGGGGGAGAACCGAATCACGGTTTTTATTTCTCGGCGCGGGGTTTTGTGGCAAATGGAGAAGGCAATGCATCTGGCGCACTTACGGCTTCGCGACTTCCGCAATTACCCGCGGTTGGACGTGGATTTTGCGCCCGGCTTTCACTTGCTGCTGGGGGACAATGCCCAGGGCAAAACCAATATCCTGGAGGCCATCTACCTGATCGCCACCTTGCGTTCGTTCCGCGGCGTTGGCGGCGCTCAAATGGTGCGCCACGGCCAGAAGGGTTATTTCGTCGGGAGTCACATCATCGGCCAGGGGGAGCACGACACGAAGATGTATTGGTCGGTGCGGGAACGCAGCTTGAGCCTCGACGGCCGGCCGGTGCGAAAACTGACGGATTACCTCGGGGTATTGCGGACGGTTGTCTTTTGCACGGAAGACCTCCTGCTGGTCAAAGGGCCCGGGCGGGGGCGGCGACGCTTCCTGGACCTGCTGCTGACTCAGACTTGTCCGGGTTATCTCCCCTTGCTCCAGCGTTACACGCGGGCCCTGCGCTCGCGCAACGCCCTGCTGAAGCAGGCGGCCGCCGACCCTCGAGCCCTGGAAGGTTTCTCACGCGAGCTGGTCAGCGCCGGGCAGGAAATCACCCGCTTGCGGCGCGAGCTGGTGCCGCGACTGTCGCCGCTGGCGCGGCTGGCCTACCGGCGCATCTCCAACGACGCGGAGGAGCTGCGGATCGAATATGCCCCCAGCGTGCGCCAGGATTTTGCGGTGGAATTGGCCCAGAGCCAGCCGCGGGAGCGGACCTGCCGGATGACCGTGATCGGGCCGCACCGCGACGAGGTGCAATTGCTGCTCAAAGACCGGTCCGCCGCCGAATTTGGCAGCGAGGGCCAGAAGCGGACGCTGGCCATCGCGCTCAAGATGGCTCAAGCGGAGTACCTCACCGGCATCCACGGGTCGCCGCCGGTTTTGCTCATTGACGACGTGATGGGCGAGCTGGACGCCAAACGGCGGGGAGGCCTCCTGCCGCTCCTGGAGCGCGCGCACCAGGCGCGCGGCCAGGTGTTCATGACCGCCACGGAAGAAAACTGGCCGCGCGAACTCGCCGGTCAGGTCCAACGGTGGACTGTAAAAGCCGGGGCCTTGGAGCGCGGGTAGGCCCCCGTTCGGGCTGGCGCGATTTCCCGCGTGACATGCGCGAGAGCTTTTCCTTCACCCCAGCCCCCGGCCCCGGCGGACGGGGGTTCGAGAGGAGGCGCCGCCTGGTTTATTCATGAATTTCCACCACGTCGCGGTCCCGCAATGCTTCGGTCTTGTGCACTTGCTGGCCATCGAAGCGACTGTGGCCCCATAACCGCGCATATTTCATCTGGTCCGGCAGATCACGGTGTATCTGCCGGGCCAGGTCCGCCACCGTCGCCCCTGCCGGCAAAACGAAGGGTCGCTGCATGTCCGCGGGTTTTCCCGGCTCCTTCGCGTACACGCGGATCACCCCCAGCAACTCCCATAACGCCCGAAACCATTCCTCCAATCCCAGCCCCGTCCGGGCGCTGACGGGCAGCACCCGCAGCCGCGGATACAACTCGCGCAGGACCGGAATGGTGTCGGCCGGGGCCAGCTCCGCCTTGTTGACCACCATCAGTCCCGCATGTCTGCCGGGTTCCGATGCAGGAATGTCCCGCGCCGGCACCGAAACCAGTTCCAGGCCGCGCGCGGTCAAGGCCCCCAGGATTTCCTCGCTTTGTTCGAGAAGGCGCTCCTCGCGGCCGTCGAGCACGACGCAGACGACGTCCGAGTTGCGGAGGGTGCCCATCAACCCCGGGGGCACGTGTGCGGGCGTGATGGGCGGCGTGTCCACCAGTTCGATTGGAATGTCGTCCCGATGCCAGATGCCGGGTTGCGGCAGGGTGGTGGTGAAGGGGTAATCGGCGACTTTGACCTCGGCGTTGGTGGTGGCCGCCAGGAGACTGCTTTTCCCGCTGTTGGGTGGCCCGGCCAGGACCACCTGGCCTGCCCCCGTCTTCGGGATGTGGAACGGGTCCGGCCCCTTGCTCGCGCTGGATTTCTGCCCCGCCTTCCGCAACTGGCTCAGGCGGCGCTTCAGGTCCGCCTGCATTTTCTCCGTCCCCTTGTGCTTGGGGATGGCCGCCAGCATGTCCTGTAATGCCGTGATCCGCTCCTCGTCCGAGCCCGCCTGCCGGTAGCGGAGCTCCGCCTTCTCGTATTCCGGTGTCAGATTCGCCGGCATGACGATGGGTCAGAAGGTCAATCCCGCTTTTCGGCCCGTCGCCAGGATGTGGTCCCGCCCCGCCGCGTATTCCTCGGGGCCGTTGAGATGTTCGATCATCAGCGGCGGGTTCTGCGGCAGCGCGGCCAGCCGCCGCAGGTAGGTGGAATAATCCAGTTCACCCTTGCCCGGCACCACTTCGCGAAAATGCACATTCATTTCGATGTCCCAGGTCAGGTCCTTGGCATGGCAGCTCGCAATCCAGCGCCCGAGCTTGTCAAAGCACTCGTTGAGCAGCGCCGTGTTGCGGTAGAAACGCTCGGGCGAGTTGATCAGGTTGCAGGGGTCCAGGTGGACCCCGAACCCCTTCCGGTCCACCGCCTTGATCATTCGCAGACAGCTCCCGGGACTGTCCGGATACGCCCACCCCATCATTTCATAGCAGAATTTCGCCCGCTTCGGCTTGACCGCGTCAATGATCTTTCGGGCGTTCTCGACGCTGGCGTCGAAATGTTTCCGCGTCAGGTTGTCCGGATGCGGCCCGAACCACGACGTCGGATTGTAAGACCCCGCAATATCCACGCAGCACCGCGCCCCGATCTCGTCCGCGAGCGCCAGCCCCTCCGTCACCGCCTGCAAGTTCTGCCGCCGCTTTTCGGGGTCCGCGTCCAGCAGGTTCACCCAACGCCCCACTTCCGCCACCACCACGTCATGCCTGGCGAAGCCGCGCTCGAACGCCCGGATGCGATCCCCCTCCTTCAAGGCAACATTGGGGCAATACGCCGCCCGGTAGCCCAGCTTCCGATGGGCCAGGGCCAGCTCTTCCGGGTCCTCGGTTCGCGCAAACACAGGCGCCCCCAATCGAATGGATTGTGGCGCCCGCCGGGACGCCCCCTCTGCCGAACCGATCGCACCGGAGCCCGGATGCCACAGGGGAGCGGTGGCGGCAAAGGCAATCGAGGAACGCAGGAAATGGCGACGTGAGCAGGCAGATTTCATGCTCCTTTTTCCCATGTTCAGCGCCTGATTTCAAGGCCAGAACCGTGCCGCGCCCCGCCCCGGGGGGGATTGAAACGCTCAGCCGTCCTTCGCGCCGAAGCCCGCGGGGGGCCGGAACCGCGGCCGGTCCACCTGGTGCCGCACGCGACGCTGCGGGCTGTCGGGGGTGAAAATCTCGTACGAAAACGGCGCCTGGGAGTACATGCCGCCCGCCCAGCGCCGCAGACGATGGTGAACAACCCAGAGCGGTTTCAACATCCGCGCCCACGCCGGCGCGCTGCGGCGCAACTCCCGCGCCTCCCGGCGCGCATTGGGCGCCGCGCTCATGTTCGCCCCCGTCTGCGTGAACGCCGAGGTGAACCGGCCCAGGGTGGCCATCGCCACCCCGCGCCTCAGCAGTCGCAACATCCATTCCCCATCCCCCACGTCTCGCAGGTTCGGGTCAAAAAAACAGTCGGAATCAAACACCACCCGCCGGCGGAAAAAAGTCGCGCAACTCAAGGTCGAGAGGTGGCACGTCCACGTGTGGTACTTCAGGGGCGTCAGCATTTTGCGATGCCACAGATACCTCCCCGAACCGTCCACCATCACCACATCCCCAAACACCAGGTCCACCTCCGGATGGGCCGCAAAGAAATCCGTCACGGCGCGCAGCGCCCCCGGCAGATACTGCTCGTCGCAATTCAGCCAGGCGAGAATCTCGCCCCGGCTCCGCCGCAGACCCCGGTTTACCGCGTCATACATTCCCCGGTCCTTCTCCACAAACGCTCGCACCCGCCCATCTGCGTTCAGCCATTCCAGCGTGCCGTCATCCGAACCGGCGTCTTGCACAATGTGCTCGACCTCGGCCCCTTGGTCCGCCACCGAGGCAATGCACAGGCGCAGCCATTGGCCGCTGCGGAAACTGGGGGTGACCACGGAAACCAGCATGACGCAAGATCAGTTGGCCGACGCCATTCTGTCAACATCACCGCCGCCCGCCTGCCCATCAAACCTCGATTGCATGCGCCAAGCCTGCCATAACTCCGGACCCCGGCCAAGGCAATCCCGGGTCCCGGGCCGCGCCCGTTCCGTTTTGTTCGTTGACACCTCCGCCAGCGCCCGCTTGCGCTGGACGCCCGGCTGGCGGATACTCGCAGCGTGCAGTTGACGGTGCCCAAACTGACCGAACGGTTGCTTGACTCCTACGCGCGCGTGGGCGGCATCAACCATCTCGACGAAATCAACCTCCCCTCCAAACGCGCTGTGGCGGTCATCACCATGGACCTGCTGCGCCTGCTCTTCCCGGGCTTCTTCGACGAAAGGCTCATCCATTCCTCCGAACTGCGGGAGCAGACCACCGCCCTGCTGCAAAAGGTGTTCAAAAACCTCGAGGCCGAAATTGCCAAAAGCCTCCGTTATCACCCGCCCCCGGAGCTGCCCCAGAAGGATTTCAAGAGTGTCGCCCGCGCGTACACGGTGGATTTTCTCGACAGCCTGCCTCGCATCCGGGATTTGCTCGCCACCGATGCCGAGGCCGCCTACAACGGCGACCCCGCCGCCCTGAGCAAAGAAGAGGTGATTGTCGCCTACCCTTGCATCGAAGCCATCGCCGTCCAGCGCCTCGCCCACGAGCTTTACCTTAAGAACGTGGCCCTCATCCCGCGAATCATGACCGAATGGGCCCACAGCCGGACCGGCATGGACCTCCATCCCGGCGCCCAGATCGGCTCCCATTTCTTCGTGGACCATTGCACCGGCACGGTGATTGGCGAAACCGCCGTCATCGGCAACCATGTCAAGATGTATCAGGGCGTCGGCCTGGTGGCCCGCTCGCTGGCCGCCGGCCAGCAGTTGCGCGGCCAGAAACGCCACCCCACCGTCGAAGACCATGTAACCATCTACGCCGGCGCCACCATCATGGGCGGCGACACCATCGTCGGCGAGGGCAGCACCATCGGCGCAAACGTCTTCCTCACCTCCAGCGTCCCGGCCTACTCCCTCGTCATCCAGGAAGAGGCCAACGTCAAGGTCATGGACAAACGCTCCCGCCAAAAACCCCGCCTCGACCCCAACATCTGAGCCTCGGTCAAGAACAATAGGGGCTGTTTTGCGCTGGCCGGCGGGCGCCTCCCTGCTATAATTGCGCCATGCACGAGCGCTTGCTTTCCTCTTGCGTTATCCTCCTTCTCTCCCTGTGGTTGTCCGCCGGCCAAACCACCTCCTTCACCTACCAGGGGCGTCTGGCCGAAAACGGCGCCGCCGTTTCGGGGCCCTACGACCTGGCCTTCAAGCTTTTCGACCAGCCCGGCGGCGGCGCCCAGCAGGGCAGCACGGTTTCCCGCGATGGCCTCTGGATCAGCAACGGCCTTTTTGCCGTCGAGCTGGACTTCGGCTCCGCCCCGCTCGATGGCTCACCCCGCTGGCTCGAAATCTCGGCGCGCAAAACCGGCGATCCCGCGCCCCCGACCGTTCTGCTGCCCCGGCAGCCCATCACCGCCGCTCCGTACGCCGTCAAAGCCCTCGCCGCGGCCTCCTACCTCGGCCCGGTTGCCGACACCCAGCTTTCCCCCAACGTTGCCTTGCGCAACGCCAGCCAGACCTTCACCGCCCCGGTCCAGTTCGCCAGTGCCAGCGGCGCCTTCTCCGGCACGTTCGCCGGCAACGGCTCTGGCTTGACAAATCTCCCCGTCACCGGCAGCGCCGGCGGCGCCGGATTCATCACTGGACGCATCAACCAGTTGCCCACCTCGGCCGGTTCCGTTTTCTTCGCTTCCGCCAGCGGAATCACCGACGCCACAGCCACCGAGGCCCTGACCACCACTCTCTCCCCGGCGGTTTCCGCCGTCGCCACGGGTCTCAGTGTCCGGCTTTCCCAACCCCCGGGCGCCGGGAACTCCCTGACCTTCACCCTTCGCGTCAACGGCTCCGATACCGCCGTTTCCTGCACCATCGCCGGCTCCGCCCGCACGGCGGAATCCGCCGCCGCCGCCTTCATCCCTGCCGGCTCGGAATTGTCCATCAGCATCAGAGCGGCAGGCGTGCCCAACAGCGGTTCGGCGCTCTTTGGGTGGCTGTTTCAATAGCTTCAATGGCAGGTGTTTAACACCCGCAGTGCCTTCACCCCGGCCACCGCATCTCCCGTTTCCTCACCCTCTTGACTCGTTCCCTGGGCCGGGTCCTGGCCCCCCTTTGCCCCCCCACAGCCGGTGGCGGGCCTCAGCCCTGGCCGGTGGATGGAAATCGTAAAGCGTTGGGAAACAAGAGTCTGTGGCGTAATTGAAGTCTTCAAAAAAAATGAAAATTTTTTGAAAAAACGCTTGCACGTTCTCCAAGTCCCGCTATTGTGTGCGCCCTGTTCTTTGCGAGACAGTTTGACCCGGTCGAAAACAGGCCGAAAAAAATAAAAAGAACCTGTTGACGACTCCGGTAAAACCGGTAAGATAAAGGTGTTGCTGAGAGCAACCGCAGCGAAAAAAAACTTGCAGAAAGTTGTTGACGCTGCTGGCAGATCAGATAATCTGACTGCGTAACTAACAAAGCTCTGAGAAGCCGAGTTAAAGTGGATAAATCGGCTCCTCGGATTTTTTGTCCCCCGCAGAGGGGCAAAACCGGCGGTCGGTAGGACGCGCTGGAGAGCTGGGAAAAGATTTTTCGGGTGGCAACACCCGCTGCTCATTGAAAATTGAATTGTGCGATAAGTTTTAGAGCCCCTTCAGGTCCATCCTGTTAGTGGGATGGGTTTGGAGAGTTTTAATAGTAAGACACCAGTCCGGTTTTCACGAGCCGGACCGGAATCAACTAACGTTTTTTAACGGAGAGTTTGATTCTGGCTCAGAACGAACGCTGGCGGCGTGGATAAGACATG
>ERZ795052.4741-NODE-4741-length-13786-cov-4.406453_pt1 | contig 13786 bp, 12 predicted proteins | sample MGYA00375136_ERZ795052 | MGnify/ENA primary metagenome ERZ795052 (study PRJEB30181, sample SAMN05720156) | activated sludge metagenome | isolation source: Anaerobic digester | place: Japan | collected 2015-05-26 ... | reverse complement strand
GCACATGACCTCGTCCACCCTGTAAGCTCCGGCGGGAGCCGGCCTTCCGAGACCGCCACGGCTCACCACCATTTCGACCTCCTTCAGGTCGATCCCGTTTTTCTCCAGGAACTTGACAACGTCTTCCTCACGAAGGGGAAGCTGCTCGGCAAGAGAAGAAAAACGGACCAGGTCTTCACTGCTGTAACGGATGTTTTCGAGAGCCACCGGTTCCCGGCCCCTAAAGAAAGCAACCTTCGTCGATGTCGAACCTACATTGATGACAAGAAGGCGATTCCCGTTATCCATTGTCTCCTCCTTTCCGGCAGGTCAGGCTCGCCAGGGCGATCTCCACCACCCTGTTCTCGTCGGAGATGAAGGGGAGTGCCAAGACCACCGGTTTCGTGGTTCCCAAGACCACGCCTACCGCAGGCATCTTCCCGAAGAAGACCAGCGCCTCCGCCAGCAGATAGCCGGTGTCGACCTCGGGGACGAGGTAGATGTCGACGTTGCCGGTCACGACGCTCTGAACGCCTTTCCGTCCCGCCGCCGCCTGACTCAGGGCACAGTCTATGTCGAGGGGCCCCTCGACCAAGGCCTTCCCGAATTGCCTGCGCTCCGCCATCTTGGAGAGAATAGCTGCGTCCAGGGTGGAAGGGATACCGGGATTGACCTGCTCGACCGCGGCAAGGACCGCCACCTTCGGCGATTCAACGCCCAGTAACCGGTCAAGATGGAGGGCGTTCTCGAGGACGGCCTGTTTCTCGACGAGCCCCGGGTTGTTGTTCAGGAAGGTATCAGTCACCAGGATCAACTTCTCCCTCTTCAAAAGCTGGAAGACGGAAGCATAGCTGACAACCCGGGCCTTTTTCATGCCGCTTTCCTTATCCAGCACGGCACCCATCAAGGCCCGCTGTGTCAGGCCGCCCTGCATCAGGATGTCGCCCTTGCCCTCACGCATCAGGGCGATCGCCCGATTCAGGGCCTTCTTCCGGTCTTTCTCGTCGAGAACTTCGTGGGGGTAGGACCAGAGATCGGTCTTGCCGATGAAGGTCTTCAACGATTTCTCGTTTCCGATCAGGATAGGCGACACGATACCGAGGGCGGCAGCCCGAGAAAGAACCTCTATGTCCTCTCTACCGGGGAAAGGTACGACGGCCTTTTTCAAACCGCCTTGCTTGGCAGCTGTTAGAATATCTTTGAAGGAATCTATCATCTCATCACGCTCCCTTCTCCATACGGTCGGCAAGCACAACGCACATGGCGATCTGCTGGACTATATTTTCGCTGAAATCGGACCGCGCGGGAACACATACAGGCCCCCGCGAGGTGGCAACAAGGGAACTTCGGGTCACGTCGAGGAAAAAATCGAGCTTACAGATGATGTTGCCCGTGTCAAGACAGGGTACGACCAGGATGTGGGGTATCTCTTCCAGCCTGACGGCGCTGTAATCCTTCATCCTTACCCCGCCGCCGAGGAGGATGCCGGTGAAGGAAGTGGCGTCGACGACTTCACATTCCCCGAAATCACCGGAAGCGGCAGACTTCTTCAACGCCAGAAAATCCCTGTAGGAAGGAAGGACACCGCCTACCTCACGCTGACCGGAAAGGACGGCGACCTTGGGCCTCGGGTACCCCATGAGATGGTAAACGAAGACGGCGTTATTGATGATCTCCCTTTTGGCCTTGAGGTCCGGTTTGATGTTCACGCCCGTGTCGGTGAAGGCCACCAGATGGTCGACCCCGGGTATCTCCCAGAATGTCACCACGCTCACGGTCATCCCGGACCCTGCCTTGGCCTCCTGACGGATGATCGAGCGGTAGACGTAAGACGTAGGAATCTGGCCCTTGCTGACTATCGACAACTCCCCCGAAAAAAGCATGCCGACCCCGAGGTCGGAGATGGCCTGTTGGTCGACCCCGGGAATCTTCCGGAACTTGCCGATGTCGAACCCCACCCTCTCCGCAACCCGTTCCATCTTCTCTTCGTTACCGATGAGGACAGGCTCGATGTACCCCACCTCCCAGCTTATTTTGACCGCCTTCATGAACTCCTCATCCTCGGGTGCGAGAACGGCCAGCTTCTTCGGACCCTTCTCCCTGGCTATCCGGGAAAAATCAGCTAACGACTTGATCATCGAAGACTCCTTAATCAGTAGTTTTCAATCAGTGTAGGGGAAACCCGACCGAGGTACCCCCCACACCGAACAAAAAAAGGGAGGGAAACACAACCGCTATCTTCATTAGCAAGAGAAGTGCCATTACCGCCTTCACAGAGAGCCTCCCCACGGGACTCACCGGTCCATGAAATATCGGGCCTGCAACGAACATCTTAGTATGAGAAATTCTTTATAATAATCGCTGCAATGTAAAGCTTCCCGACCGGCTCTGAACCGATTCACCGCTTCAGAGCCCGCACCTGTCTCCAAAAAAATCTCCTCGGCCTCGACCGGAGGTGTTAAATTTTTCAACATACTGTTGCTATTGTCAACTGATCCCCTTCTTCACCATCCCCAGTTTCTTCATCTGGTGGTACAGACTCAGGCGGGACAATCCGAGCATCCTTGCCGCTTCCGACTTGTTACCGCGGGCCTGACCCAGTGCCCGGGTTATCAAGCGCGACTGAAACCTCTCCGTCAGAGATCGATAATCAGACCCACCACCCTCGACCAAGAGTTCGTCGGCGTCCGCCGTAGCATGACTGTGATCGTTACCCCCGCTTTTGGTGATCCTCAGGGGGATATGCTCCGGCAGGAGCACCCCGCTGTCTTCGAGTATCATGACCCGCTCGACAACGTTCAGCAGCTCGCGGACATTGCCCGGCCAATCATACCGGGTGAGCAGGTCGCGCGCTTCCTCAGAGATTCGCTTGACCGGTTTGTTGAACTTCCTGCTGTAATGGCCGATGAAATGCTCGACAAGCGGTAAGATGTCCTCCTTCCTTTCCCGCAGGGACGGCAGGTGGATGTCGATGACGTTCAACCGATAGTAGAGGTCGCTGCGAAAGAACCCGTCTTCGACCGCCTTTTTCAAGTCCCGGTTCGTCGCCGCAACTATGCGGACGTCGATGGCGATGCTCTTCGTCCCGCCGACCCTCCGGAAACATTTCTCGTCGATGAGCTGGAGGACTTTCGCCTGCAGCGCCGGTTCCATCTCCCCGATCTCGTCAAGAAACAAGGTACCCCCGTGAGCCATCTCGACGAGACCCTTTTTCTGTCTCTTGGCGTCCGTGAAGGCCCCGGCCTCGTAACCGAACAACTCGCTCTCCAGCAATGTACCGGGTATGGAGGCACAGTTGATCTCGACGAACGGCTGGTGGGCGCGCAGGCTGTTGTAATGGAGGCATTTGGCGATGAGGCTCTTCCCCGTGCCGCTCGCCCCTTCGATCAGGATCGTCGAGGCGTCGCTGTTGGCGACTTTCGTCAGGAACTCGAGAACCTTCTGGAGGGCCTCACTCTTGCCGATGATGTTGTGGTACCCGTAACGCTCCTTATTCCGGTAGATAAACTGCTGGATTTCCTGGCGCAGGTTTCTTATCTCCATGGCCATCTTGATGATCGACGTGATGGCCTTCGCCTTGACGGGCTTGTGGATGAAATCGAAAGCCCCCAGGTTGAGCGCCCGCCTGGTGGATTCGACATCGCCGTAAGCGGTCATCATCATCACAATCACATCGGGGTTCGTTTCCCTCAACCGCTGCAGGACGTCGATGCCGCTGATGTCGGGAAGCCTCACGTCCAAGAGGACGAGGTCTACATCAGCGGCCTGAACGACATCCAAACACTCCTGTCCCGTCCCGGCCAGGTGCACCCGATAACCCTCGTCGACGAGTGAATTCTTCAACGTTTCTCGGATGAGTTCGTGATCGTCCGCGACAAGTATACTGTACAACTACGGCGTCCCTCCTTTTACCGCTCCGACGGGCAGAATGACATGGACCCTCGTTCCGCCCGTGGGGCCGTCCTCGATGGAGATAGCGCCCCTGTGGGCCTCGACTACTTTGTGGCAATGATAAAGGCCGAGACCCGTGCCGTCGGGCCTCGTCGTGAAGAAGGGGTCGAAAACCTTTTCCTTCATCTCGGAAGGGATCCCCGTGCCCGTATCTTCCACGGTTACCTGAATGGTGCGTTCATCCGCACCGTACAACCTGTGATTCGAGGGCAGAGACGAGACCTTCAGCACACCCTTTCCTCTCATGGACTGGATGGCGTTCATGGCGATGTTGATCACGACTTCGCGCATCTTTTCCCGGTCCGCGAGCACGAGCGGGATATCGGGGTCGCACTGCAGGACGAGGTCGATGTTTTCCTTCCGGCAAAGACCGACGAGGAAGTCGGAGGCGCTACGGATGACCTGGTTGACATCGGTGGGCTGCAGCCTGATTTCGCGGGGCCGGGCCATATTCAGCAGGTCGCCGATGACAGCGTCGATCCGCTCGATCTCTTCCATCGATTTCAACAACAATGTCCTCTGGGGATGGCCCGGTTCCAAGCCCGCGCTGACGAGCTCGAGCACGGCGCCGATCCCCATCAGGGGGTTGCGAATCTCATGAGAGATCCCCGCGGCCAGTTGCCCTACCGAGGCCAGTTTGCTCATCCTCTGGACCTGTTCGTTGACGATCTTCTTTTCCGTGAGGTCTTGAAAAAGAAAGAGTGTTCCCGCTTCGCGGCCCCGGTTGTCTTTCAAGGATGAAACGGCGATTTCGATAAAACGCCTCTCGCCGTCCTCCCCGATGTAGTCGTACTCTTTTACCGACGCCGCCGGATTCAGCAAGACATCCTTGAAGACCGAGATGCCGCGGTACCGGTCCGCAGCCGCACCGATGTCCGTCGAGAGGAGCTTTTCCTGGTCGACCGCAAGGATCCTCGCGGCCTCCCGGTTGAGGGAGATGACCTTGCCCTTGTTGTCCACCGTAAGGATGCCGTTCGGGGAACTCTCGAGGATGTTCTCGTTTAGGTTCCGCTCCGCCATGAGCTGCTCGTAAGACCGACTGTTCTCGATGATGATACTCGCCTGATTGGCGAAGATGGTGAAGGCCTCGACCTCCGCCTCGGAAATCGGGGGACCGGCGGCGGGGCGGTTGACGCCCATGCAACCGATGATCTTCCCTTTCACGGTAAGGGGGGCGTAAACTATCCGGCCCCGCCCGAGTTTCCTCGTGATGATCCGGTCGATCTCCGTCGCTCGGGGATCCCTCAGCGAATCTTCGAAATAAACAACTCGGCCGTCCCTGACGACCCTCGTTTCGATACAGTCATGGCGGTCGAGGTCGAAAGGTCTTTGGTAAGCCCGGATTTCATTTTCTGCACCGAACCCTCTGACCATACGGCAAGCCAAATGCCTTCTATCGTCGCTGACAAGAAAGAGACAGGATGCCGAAAAACCCAGGTCCTTTTCGGCACTCATCAGTATCGACCTCAGTATCTCGTCGAGCAGGATTTGCTGGGTAAGGAGATTGGATATGCGAAAAACCGATGCAATGACTCTGTTTTTTGTTTCCAGTTCTTTTTGCAGATGTTCCATATCTGGTACTCTGGAGGGGGATGGACTCAGCCGCTCCGGGTCTCGAAGCTTCACCTGAGATATTGCATGTTCGGCGTCAAATTGCCACTGCCGCATTTATCCCGACCCGAGCCACTTATCTAACCGTTCCCGGCGACGTCCCTTTCCCATTCATGAACAGAAAACAAAGAAAGTCTCGCCGCCGGTGGATTGCGAACGCCCATGCCTTGCTATCATGAAAGAGCAAAAGTAATGCCATCTTTCCTCAAAAAAAGGGGCGGCAAAGCCCGGCTCCTATGTCATTCCGACATTGTGGAATGACGGGCTTTACGCTAAATCCTCCTCATAGGTTTACGGGGCGGCGGGGACAGACATGAGGGCACCCGGCTTCACCGACCCAGGGTTGAGGCATCCTGTTGAAAACGCGAACGGCCTGTTCGCATTCTTAACAGGTACTGATACCCTTCTCATAGGATCACACGGCGCTGCAGGTACCGCAAGACCTTGCCCGGCAACCTACCTGTGTGCTCTCCCTGGTCGATCACGACCTCGCCGTTCACGATGACGTACTCGATCCCACGGCTGTAGCGATGGGGGTCATCCCATGTCGAAAGGTCGATGACCGTGTCGGGATTGAAGATAACGAGGTCGGCATAATAACCGTTCATAATCCGACCCCGTCCCGCGAGGCCGAATTTTTCGGCCGTCAAAGAAGTCATCTTTTCGATCGCCCTGCCGAGGGGCATCAGTCTTTCATCCCTCACGTAACGGCCGAGCATGCGCGGGAACGTACCGTAGGACCTTGGATGGGGCTTCCCGAATGCAAGCTTGCCGTAAGGCGCCAGGGCCCAGCCGTCGGAACCGATCACGACCAGGGGATGGAGAATGATGCGTTTGAACGTCTCTTCATTGAGGGAAAAATTGATCATTCCCACCTGGTCGTCCTCCTCGATTATGAGGTCGCGGATGAAGTCGTAGGGGTCTTTCCCTGCCTCCCGGGATGCCTGGAGGATACTTTTACCGGGGAGATGGCTGTTCTTTTGGGTGATGACCGAGGTGATCATTATATTATCCCAGCTGCCGATCTTTTCCTCCTGGGCCTTGATGCTCTCCCTCAGCTTCTTCTCCAACACTGTGCCTTTAGAGTTCTTCAGGTATTCCGTGATCTTTCCTTCCCGCGCCCAGCGGGGGAAGAAGACACTCAGAAAGGTCGAGGTGGCGGTATAGGGGTAGCGGTCCGCCATGATGTTGAACCCTTCCGCCTTGACCTCGGATATCCGGGAGAGTACGGCATGGATCTTAGACCAGTTTCGCGGGTACGCCAGTTTCAAGTGGGATATCTGGAGGCTCACCCGCGCCTCTGTGGCGACCTTGATCGTCTCTTCGACGGCCTCCATGAGGTAGTCTCCTTCGTCCCTCATGTGTGTCGAATAAACGCCTCCGTAACGCGCCACTACCCGGCAGAGGTCGATTATCTCCTCCTGCTGGGCGAAGACCCCCGGCGTGTAGATCAAGCCGGTGGAGAGTCCGAGGGCGCCCGCCTCTATACAGTCTTCCACGATCGACTTCATCTCCTCGACCTCATGGTCTTCGGAGACACGGTCCTCGCAGCCGACGACGGCCTCCCGCAGCGTTCCGTGGCCGAGGAGGGTCGCATAGTTGAGCGCTATTCCGCCCTGCTCCAGGCGTCGGAAGAATCCCCTGATATCCCGCCAATCGAGGTCGAGGTCGTACTTCTCCTTAAGAATCCGCCCCCTCTGCTGGAAGGATTCGTCGTTCAAGGGAAAGAAGGTAAACCCACAGTTTCCGCCGATTTCCGTCGTGACGCCCTGCCGGATCTTGCTCTCCGCCCGTGGGTTGACCAGAAGCTCCACATCCGTATGGCTGTGGGGGTCGATGAACCCCGGCGCCACGACGAGACCGGAGGCATCGATCACCCGTCCGGCATGACGCCCCTCCAGACCCGGCCCGAGATGGACAATCCTTCCTCCTTTCACCGCCACATCCACGTCCTGACCGGGCGTACCAAGGCCGTTGTAAACATGCCCTCCCCGGATCAGGAGGTCGTATTCTTTTTCGTTCTGCCCATTGCTTATCATTTTTCACCATCGTCTTCTGTTGTCTAAAGGCTGCCCGCCCGAATGTACGGCCGTCATACGAGCGCCCATAAGACGGCGTACACCAGTGAGGGCAGGAGGTTTCCCACAGGGATTTTTTTCAACTCCAGGATGTTGATCCCGATAGCGAGGATGAGCACCCCACCCGTGGCAGTGACGGCGCTGAGGACGCGGGGGTCCTGAAGAAAGAGAAGCTGGGAGGCCAAAAGGGTGATCGTACCCTGCACTACTAGGACGGGGATCGCAGAAAACGCGACGCCGAGGCCGAGGGTGGAAGCAAAGGCAACGGAGGCTACGCCGTCCAACATCGCCTTGAGATAGAGGGTGCTTGCGTCACCGACCGCACCGTCTTGGATGGCGCCGACGATCACCATAGCCCCGGAGATGTACAGGACCGATGCCGAAACAAATCCTTCAACAAAGGTTGCGGAACCGGAATGGAACCGCTCTTTCAGCCATTCCCCCAGTTTCTCCACCCAATCCTCGACTTCCAGGAGTTCCCCTGTTAATGCCCCGAGGAGAAGGCAACCGACGACAGGGATGACCTCTCTTACCGATAGGGCCATCTGGAGACCAATAACCACAACGGAAAGGCCGAGGGTCTGCATGACGGTCTTTTTGAACCTCTCCGGCAGACGGTTACCGACCGAGAGGCCGATCAGGCTCCCGACGATTATGCCGCCGCTGTTTACAAGCGTCCCCTTCAAGAAACCTCCTCTCTCCTTAATCGCGACCGACGTTGCCGCACGTCTTCGTATTTCTATACCACCGCCGTTGAAGGGTGACAAGAATCAAAAGCGGACCTTCCACCGGTATTGACATCGACGGGGAAAAATGCAAGAAACAACCCCATGAAAACGCACACTTTTCTTTTTCGGGAGGGACTATGGTCGGTAGAAGGTGTTTATTTCGATGACCGCGGCCGTCCCATCGCCCTCGAGGGTAAGACACGGGTCACACACCTACCCAGGCTGTGGGTGAACGAAGGCGCCATGGAGCTGAAATCTGGGGAAGTCCCCATTGTCGTCCATAACCGGTATGAAGTCACCCCCTTCGAAGAGGGCCGCTCCACGACCTCGTGGAAGTCTTCGAACCCTGCGGTCGGAGAGTTGAACGGGAGTTTCATCCTCGTTGATGATGCGATTCTCTCAGTCTGCCGGTCAGGTGACGGTCTGTTCGGCGGCTCTGAATTCATGCTCCGGGTCAACGACGAACAGTACCTCAGCCGTGGCGCATTCCTTAGAGAAAACGAAAGGCTCTCCTCCTGGTCCGTCACGCTGCGAAAGATCAAGGACGGTCCCTTTCCCGAATCGGTGTGAAACGGGGGAGGAAACGAAGGACCAAAAAAAAGGGCCCCGTTTTGGACTCGCCGGGGCCCTTTCGTGAGTTTTAAGGTGCGTCGGTCATCCGACGACGGATTTGATGAGCTCCACCACCGGTGACGTGAAGAGGGCGATGAGGACAGTGTACAGGGCGAACGCACCCATGACTTCGCTCATGTAGAGCTTGTTATACTTGTGCCGCAGGGAGATGAGGATAAGCCCGCCGACTATCAGGGCACCGAGATGGAAGTAAGGGAAGTTGCTAGCGCCGGTCGCGCTGTACTCAGCGATCGCGAACGTGCCCGTTACCAAAACTACGAAAACCGCCATACTCAGAGTGGAAAGTACCTTTTTCATCTTTATTTCCTCCTTTTTTTATTGTTTTTTTGATTCAATCGGTGTCTGTTTCCTTTTTACTTCATTATATGAAATTATCATGCCAGATTATCTCTCGCTTCAGCATATTTCGTAACTAATTGATAAATAAAGATATTTAAGTAATGCCCCTCCTCCGTCCTCCTCCCCGGAGAGAAAAATCACCCCTCTTTTGTAAAGATTCGTTCAACGACATTGAATGAAAGGTTCAAGGTGTGGTAATGAACAGCATCATGGAGAAAGTCGCTCCGGGTATTTTTCTGGTCCCCGGAGAAAACAGATCGCTGTTCCCGTTCTGCACCTGTCTTTACTTGAAGGGCAGAAACTTGCGGGTCCTGATAGATGCGGGCATGGGCGACGCGCGGATGGACGCCTGCCTTCGTGAAGGGATCGATGTCCTGATCCTGACCCACTGTCATTTCGACCACCAATCGACCATCGGGCGCGTTCGTGGCATCCCGGTCTGGTGCCACGATGTAGAAGTCCCCTACCTCGAGGACAGGGATGTTTACCTCCGGGAAACCGGCATACTCAGGAGCGGCATAGACATTGACCGCTTTTTCAAGAGACATCCCTTCCCGGACCTGCGCGTAGATAGGCATCTCACCGACGGAGAAAGAATAGACCTGGGCGGCCTGACCCTCCAGGTGGTCCACGCCCCGGGACATACGCCGGGCCACTGTGCCTTTTACTTCCCCGAGGCGAATTTCCTGTTCTCGGCAGACGTGGCGCTCAACACCTTCGGCCCCTTTTACGGTAACGACTTCGGCAGCATCGAGGACTTTATCGCCTCTATACGCAAGCTGAAGGCGCTCGGCGCCTCGACGGTGGCCACGAGCCATTCGGGACCTTTCCGCAACAGGCTGGCGGAGCGTTTCTCTCAATACGAGAACATCATCTACAGGCGAGACGAGCTGATCCTTAAGTACCTATCGGGGAATAAAACGCTCGCGGGGTTTCTCGGCAAACACGTTGTGTACAAAGATTACCCCGAACCCAGGGAGGTCACGATGTGGATGGAGTTGGTCCAGGTCGAGAAGCACCTTCAAAGGCTAATGGAGAAGGGCCGGGTCAGACAAGAAGGAGACCTCTACATCAAAACCTGAAAAGTAATCCCGCAAGGCAGGGACCGGAACAACACGTCCATTAATAAACCCCCTCATGACCCCCCGCCATTCTCGGTTCACTTTTCAGTGCCGTTTACCCCGCCTCTGACAAACATAAGCATCGCGGCAGCAACCACTGTGAGGGCAAGGGAAAAGTAGAAGGGGGCCAATACGCCTATACTCTCCCAGAGCAAACCCGCAATCACCGAGGCGGGGAGCGCACAGAGCCCAACGACCATCTGAAACCCCCCGAGGCCGCTGGCCCGGTATGCTTCGGGCGAGAGCTCCGCTACGAAGGCCCTCTGGACCGTGTCGATGGCCCCACGGTGGAGGCCGTAAAGGATGAAGTTGGCGACGACCATAAGATGGCTTTTTACGAACATGAAGCCCAAACAGACCAGCCCCCATAGGATGAAGGCGATCACCATCACAGCCTTTCTTCCTATCCGGTCGGAAAGCCTGCCGAACGGCAGGGATGTGGCCGCCGCAACCGCTGTGAAGGCGAGATAGAGAACGGGGACGAAAGTCACTTCGAACCCGAACTCCTTTGCGCAGATCAGGAGAAAAGAATAGCTGAAGGAACCAAGGGCGAAAAGGGCGCTCAGGAGGAGGAAGAACCGGAAATTGCGGTCCAGGTCTCTCAGCCTTATACCCTTGAACACCTTCGAGCCATCCGGCTTCTTTTCCCTGCCGACGGAAATGATCAGTGCCGCGCCGATGAAAGACGGAACGGCCGCGATCAAGAACAGGTACCGATAACCAAGGAACCCTACGAACAAGATGCAGGTGAGGGTGCCGCAGACGGCTCCCAGGTTGTCCATCGTCCTCAAGAGGCCGAAGTTCTTTCCCCGGTCCTCGTCCGTAGAAAGGTCGGCGATGATGGCATCCCGCGGCGCCCCGCGTATCTTTCCGGCCCGGTCGAGGATACGGAAGGGGATCAGATGCTGCCAGGCCGTCGAGAAGGCATAGCCCAGCCGGGAAAGCCCGCCGAAAAGGTAACCCAGCCAGACAAAGACCTTCCTCTTACTGATCCGGTCTGAAATGTAGCCCGAGGCCGCCTGCGACAGGGAGACGATGGCGTCTCCCAGGCCGTCGAGAAAACCGAGGACGGCCATGTTGGCTCCCAGGGACGTGACGAAGAGGGGCCAGACCGGATAGATCATATCCGACCCCATGTCGTTCAGGAACGACGCCCAGGAATAGGTGCGGATCGTCTTTTTCGATTCTTTCTGGTCCACAAGGATCAGCCATCCCCGCTCTATCGGACTGTCTTAATTTTTCTGGAGATTCGCACCGATTTTTTCTTGAATCAGCTTGGAAGCAATGTCGTTACCCGCCAAGCCCACCCGGACCCCGACGGAAGTGGTGTCTTTCGAGACGTATTCCAGGGCGATATGGACCTTATCGTCACCGATCGTCGAATCGATGGTCCCGGTGCCGATCTTCTTTTTTTTCGTCGTTTCTCCGGCCTTCATATCGGCGAGCGCCTTCTCGCAGGCCGACCAAGTTTCTTCGAAGGACGCCTTGTAGTTCGTCCAAAGGACGCCGTCGCTGTAAAAGAATCTGCCCGATTCGATGCCGACGACCTTGTCTCCCACCATAACGGCGCAGCCCGAAAGAATCATCGCGCCCAGAGCCAGCAAAAAGACCATGGCGCATCGTGATGGACCATTCATGAAAGTTCCTCCCTGAGTCAGTGAAATAAAGAAATCAACCGGAAAAAGTCCCGGCAAGATATACCGCCATGAAAAAGAAGTCAACGCTGCTGAAGTTCCGCGAGGGTAGGTCAGTAAAAGCGAAAATAGATCGCCTGCAGGACGGCCCACAGGAGCACGAGGCATGTCAAGACGATTAGCCCGGCGGCCAGGATCTTGTGGAGCTGATTCTCCGCCCTTTTCTCCTCATAGCCGACAAAAAACCCCGTCAGTGCCCCCGCGACGATCCCTCCGCCGTGGGCCCAGTTGTTGATTCCGGGAACGAGGAGCCCGAAGAGAATCAGTCCGATGACCCACCCGAGGGCCTGCTTGTAGACGGCCTGCCCGTAAAACCCGCCCCGGCTCTTGCCGTAATAGAGGATGGCGCCGATCAGCCCGCAGAGGCTCGCCGAGGCGCCGATGGTGAAGGGGATGCCCGCCAGGACCGAGACGTAGAACCCCACGACACCGCTGAGGACATAGACGATGATAAAACGGCCGGTCCCGTATTCATGCATCACAAAAGGGCCGAGCTGACGCAGGGCGGCCATGTTGAAGAAAATGTGGAGAATGCTGCCGTGGAGAAAAGAGGCGGAGACGAGCGTCCACCACCGGTGAAAAAGCCCGACCGGGATCGTGCCCGTGGCCCCGAGGACGAAGAGGCTGTTTTCCGACGGGGACAGGAACGTGAAGGGGTTCGCCGAAACGCCGATCTTCCGTGGGTCCAGGACGATAGACAGGATGTAAAAGGCGATGTTGGCGTAAAAAACGACAGAAACGATGTCCCGAGAGCCGATGGAATCGGCCAGGTATCTCTTCCACGACGCGCCCGGACCGACAATCCCGCAATAGGGGCATCTTTCTTCGTCGTGATTGATGAGCTTCCGACAGTTCGGGCAGATGATGGGCTTCTTTTCTTTGTTCGGCATGAGTCTCCCCTGGGTGTGAAATGTCAGCGTCTCAGCGCAAAAAATGCATCATGGCCGGGATGGCCACCAAGGTTCCCGCCGAAGCCGTCAGGTTGACAAAGACCACAAGAAGCAGGATACGGGTGATCTTGTTCCGCCAGAAACCGCGCACCGTCGTGATGTCCTCGGCGAGGTCGAGGAAGTCCTTCACCTGGGGCTTCCTCAGAGACGCCTCGGCGAGTCCCGCGATCCAGCCTGTCGCGATTAAAGGATGGATCGTGGCGACGGGCGCCGAGATCGCGGCCGTGACAATCGTGAGCGGATGGGCGAGAACGGCCAGGGCGCCGACAGCCGCGGACAGGGCCGTGATCGCCACCCAGGATTTGACCATGTTGAAACTGGCCTGGCTGCCGGCGTAGAAGAACCCACCGATGATGAGACCCAGGACACCGGCGAGGAGAACCCACTGGACGACGTCGCCCCACGGGCCCCTGGGAGGAACCTTGTTCAGGGCCTCGATGTCGGCCTCCTTGCCCTCATTCTTCAGAATCCCCGGTATATGCCCCGCGCCGACTACTGCCACGACCTTCCTTCCCGGCGCGTGTCGGATAGTATGGGAAAGGTACTCGTCCCTTTCATCTATCAGGGTTGTTTTAATCTCGGGCAGTTTCTGACCGAAGAGGTTCAGGGCGACCTCAAGGGCATCACGCTTTTTGAGCTTCTCGATCTCCTCCTCGCTGATCTCTTCCGCCATGATCAGCGACGCCACGGCCTCGGGCAACA